>LSQX01305175.1_pt1 | contig 16899 bp, 14 predicted proteins | sample 654561 | NCBI WGS metagenome assembly LSQX01 (sample SAMN04489861, study PRJNA283612) | anaerobic digester metagenome | isolation source: 4 biogas reactors fed with cattle manure at either 37C or 55C with and... | place: Denmark: Kongens Lyngby | collected 2014
CCTCCGCTCTATTATCCATGCACCCTTTTGCATATTTATAAACAAACCATTATAAAATATTCTTGTTGTTTATAATTTTATATGCTTAATTATTATTCTAATTACAGATAGAAATTTCTAAATATATTCTAATTTTAATATCTGTAATTCTAAAACCTCTTAATGGCAACTAGCCAGTTATTTTTTGGGAAGGCAACTTAAATATAATTATAAAGGTACATTTTACAAGTTTTCTAACAGTCTATCAACAAATATCAAAAAAATCAATCACATTGCTACTAATATTTCAGCAAATTACGCACAAAAATTGCAGTGCTATTTTGTGACATTTTACATGTTATTCTATTCTTGTTGCATTAGCTTCTTATACTTCCTATGCTGTTGCAAATACGTTTAAAGCATTCTCTTTAGAGAAATTTAGCAGTAACCGTTCCCCTTGATATGGGAATATAGAAATGATAAAATAGCATAAACATTAAGTGAAATATACACATCAGGACTTTATAAGTATTCAAACATTAGTTATGGTGAAAATATATATAGTACATATGGTATACAAGGAGGAAATATATGCTGACCAAAGAACAGTACAACAAAGCATGTAAAAGAGCTGCAGAATACCTTAAGAATGCAGGTATCGCAATTACTGCCGAAGAGCAAAAAGGCATGGAGGTAGCTGAATACGGTCTTGGCATGCTGGATAGCATAGGATTAGAGCTTGTAGTTTATGTGAATTCAAACAAATACTGTGCAAAGGAATTAATACTTTTTCCCGGTCAGACCTGCCCTGAACACCGTCACCCTCCGATAGAAGGTGAACCAGGCAAGGAGGAAACCTTTCGTTGCCGTTTTGGAAAAGTTTATCTGTATGTTCCGGGAATACCTGCCCAAAATCCTAAAGCTTCAGCTCCTTCAAGTCGAGCGGAGTTTTTTACGGTATGGCACGAGATTGAACTAAACCCCGGACAGCAGTATACTATACAGCCTAATACTCTTCACTGGTTCCAGGCTGGTTCGGACGGTGCCATAATATCGGAATTTTCAACTAAAAGCAGGGACGAATTTGATATATACACCGATCCAGACATCAATCCTGCCCAAGATAGGAAGGCATAAACCATGATTGATGTAACGGCTTTAGGAGAACTTCTAATTGATTTTACACCGGCAGGAATATCTGAGCAATGTAATATTCTATTTGAAAGGAACCCTGGAGGTGCCCCTGCCAATGTTCTTGCTTGTATCTCCAAACTAGGAGGCAACACAGCTTTCATTGGCAAGGTTGGTGACGATGTTTTTGGGCACTACCTTGCAGATACCCTGAAAGACTATAATATTAATACTTCTGGCCTTAAGTTTGCTACTGACCATTCCAAAACAACACTTGCATTTATTCAATTAGATCAGTCAGGGGGCAGGTCTTTCAGCTTTTACAGGAATCCCGGAGCAGACACCACACTGACGCCCTCAGACATAAATTATGATCTGATCCATAATTCCAAAGTGTTCCACTTTGGGTCTCTTTCTTTAACCGATGAACCTGCAAAGAGTGCAACAATTGCAGCTTTAAAATTTGCAAAAGAAAGTGGTTGTATTATTTCGTTTGATCCGAATCTCAGACCTCTTCTATGGAAAAGTCTTAGCCAAGCCTACGAAGAGATTACATCGGTTATTGGATTCAGTGATATATTGAAGATTTCAGAGGAAGAGCTTGAGTTTATTGCTGGAACAAAGAATTTGGACGAAGGAAGCGCTAAAATTTACAGTCTTTACGGTATCCGGATTATACTGGTTACAAGAGGAGCAAAAGGTTGCTTTATCAGATTTAAAGAGAAAACAGGATCAAAGCCCGCATTTTCAGGATGCAAAACAATAGATACAACCGGGGCAGGTGACGCATTCCTCGGTGGGTTTCTATTTTCCATGCTTTCACAGAATATACACAGCCTTACTGAATTGAATTATAATACGATAGAGCAGTTTACAGAGTTTGCAAATGCTGTTGCCAGCATAAGTACTGAAAAAAAAGGCGCAATCCCCTCTATGCCTACATTAGATCAGGTTAATGAATTGCTTGAATAATTATTTGAATGACTTTCTTAAAATATTATTGCAACTCCACTTGAAGATTAAAAAGCAATGGTAGTATAATAGTATTTATAAGAAAAACAAGATACAAGAAATAAGTGCAATATAATAACTACAATTAAAAAGGTGTTATTTTTTTAAACATAAAGTTTGTTAAAAAATAAACATTTACAGTATCTTTAAAATATTATAAAGGAGAATGATTATGGGTAGAATTTATAATTTTTCAGCTGGTCCGTCCATGCTCCCTGAAAAGGTTTTAGCAAAGGCTGCCAACGAAATGCTTGATTACAAGGGTACAGGTATGTCTGTAATGGAAATGAGCCATAGGACAAAAACTTATGAATCAATTATTCAAAACGCAGAAAATCTCTTGAGAAAGCTTATGAATATACCGGACAACTATTCGGTTATGTTTCTTCAAGGAGGTGCATCTCAGCAGTTTGCAATGATTCCGATGAATATCATGACCCAGAGCAAAAAAGCTGACTTTATCAACACTGGTACATGGTCCAAAAAAGCAATAAACGAAGCAAAGCTTGCGGGAACTGCTAATGTTGTCGCTTCATCAGAGGACAAGAATTTCACTTATATACCCGAAAACTATACACTATCACCGGATGCTGACTATGTTCATATAACTTCAAACAACACCATAGAAGGAACCCGTTTTATTGACTTTCCAAACACTGGTAACACACCTCTTGTTGCTGATATGTCAAGCAATATCTTATCAGAAGAAATGGATGTCTCCAAATTTGGGCTTATATTTGCAGGTGCTCAGAAAAATCTTGGTCCAGCCGGTGTTACTATTGTTATCATAAGAAATGATCTTTTAGGCAAACACAGCGAGAATACTCCCATCTTCTTGCGTTATGAAACCCACGCAAAAGAAAAGTCATTATACAATACCCCTCCCTGCTATAGCATATACATTGTAGGATTGGTACTTGAATGGTTGGATGAACTAGGTGGGGTTAAAGCAATTGAATCCATCAACATTGAAAAAGCCGAGTTATTGTACAATTTTATTGATAATTCTAATATGTTTAAATCCCCCGTGGATAAGAAGTACCGTTCTTTAATGAATATACCTTTTGTAGCTCCTAACGATGAATTGAATGCCAAATTCATTGCAGAGGCTGAAAAAGCAGGTATGACAGCTTTGAAAGGTCACAGACTTGTCGGAGGTATGAGAGCAAGCATATATAATGCAATGCCCGTTGAAGGGGTTAAAAAGCTTGTTGACTTTATGAAAAATTTTGAAATTAATAACAAATAGGGGGAAGTTAAATTGTTTACAATTCAAACTTTGAATAAAATCTCTTCAAAAGGTCTAAACCTTTTGCCAAGAGACAATTATGAAATAGCAACAGAAATCCAGAATCCTGACGCGATTCTTGTAAGAAGTTCTAATATGCTTGACATGGAGTTTATGTCAAGGCTGAAAGCCATAGCCCGTGCCGGAGCAGGCGTCAACAATATACCTGTAGATAAATGTACTGAAAAAGGAATAGTTGTTTTCAATACGCCAGGAGCAAATGCAAACGCAGTAAAAGAACTTGTTATTGCATCACTTCTCCTTTCATCAAGGAAAATATTAAAAGCAATGGAATGGGCTCAAACCCTTAAAGGAAAAGGTGATGAGGTTTTGTCTCTTGTGGAAAAAGGAAAATCTCAATTCCAAGGTCCTGAAATACAGGGAAAAAGGCTTGGCGTAATAGGTCTTGGCGCAATCGGAGTTATGGTTGCAAATGACGCTCTTTCACTGGGTATGGAAGTAATAGGCTACGACCCATTCATATCCATAAGTGCAGCCTGGGAGCTTTCAAGCAGCGTAATAAGAGCTGTAAACATTGAACAATTACTTACATCATCCGATTATATTACAATACACGTTCCTTTCAACGATAAGACAAAAGGAATGATAAATAAAGAGAAATTCTCTATTATGAAAAAAGGTGCAAGATTACTCAATTTCTCAAGGGGCGGACTGGTTGTAAACGATGATCTTAAAGAAGCAATGGACGGCGGAATTGTATCATGTTATGTAACCGACTTCCCTTCGGACGATCTTTTAGGTGATGAAAGGATAATTTCTATTCCTCATCTGGGTGCTTCAACTCCAGAGTCTGAAGAAAACTGTGCTGTAATGGCATCAAACCAGATTCGTGAGTTCTTGGAGAAGGGTCATATTAAAAATTCCGTTAACTTCCCAGAGTGTGAACTTGCTCGTTGGGGAGATACTAGAATAATTGTAGCTCATGACAATATACCTAACATGTTTGGTCAGATTACTACAACACTTGCTCAAAATAAAATAAATATCGGTGATATGATAAGCAGGCATAAAGATAAAATCGGTTACACTATTCTGGATATTGAGGGTGCAGTTTCTGACGAAATAGCAAATGCTCTAAAAGCAATAAGCGGCGTAAGAATGGTTCGCGTAATATAAGGATTGCCCACACTGATTTTGCATATACAACAGAAATGAAATTGGTCTAATAATAAAAAGCTTCGGGACATCGAGTCCCAAAGCTTTTTGCTGGACTTGCTGAAAAATATCATATCAGAAGCTATTCCTTCTTAAAAGCACCTTCTCTGTATTTGTTCATAGGGTCCCACAAAAACCACTCTTCGAAGCCCGCATCATAAACTGCCTGTATTTGCTGTCTTACCTGCTCATCTTCATAATACTGCCAATTTCCACTCCCTATCCAAGTAGCGGTAAAATCCTGCAAAAAAGTTCTCAATATCGGTTTGTGACCATCCATTTTTTCCATCCTGGACTTAGCCTTCAAAAGTGTATTATATATTATCCCGTATGGGTCCAAGTCAGGCTTCGGGAATCTCACACCATTTATGATCTGACCGCGAGCATAGTGGGAAGGATACGCCATAGGATACAAATAATCCAAGTCTTTTCCGATATGCTCAAAATATTGCCCAATTCCCTCGGTGTCACCAGGACTTTCAATTATAATTGCAAACACATCACCTGACAATATGGCATTAGGCAACTGTTGTCTCGCATATGCAAGAAAATCATTTACAATATGATAGTATTCTCTATCGTCTTTTCCCTCAAACACCATTTCACTCTTTCTACCATCGGGAAGTCTGATATAATCGAACTGTACCTCGTCAAATCCCTTTTCAAAAGCTTCTCTGGCCAAGTCGATATTATACTGCCATGCATCCTTGTTATAAGGATTCAGCCAATTCATATTGTTATGAACATATAACCCGCCTTCATTGTTCTTTATAGCCATCTCAGGTTTATTCTTGGCCAATACTGGATCCTTGAAGCATACTATCCTTGCTATAGCGTATATGTCGTTGTCGTGTAATTCCTTTATAACTTTGTCATAATTAAATCTTACATCAATAGCTCCAATCTCTTTTGCTAACGGAACCTCAGAATTGGTACATACAGTTCCCTCATCATTTTTGACATCAATAACATAGCTGTTAATCTCTGTAGTATTGGCAAGGTCAATATAATGCTGCAATCTTCCACCTGCGGATGAAGCAGTTAAATATAAGCCTTTAGCCTTAATCCTTTTTTGGTTCACGTTCTCAATAGGAGAAACTTCAGGTTGTGTATCGACTGGAGGCGTAACCTCAGATTCAGCCGTTTTTTGTTTATCCTCTCCCCCATTTTCAGGAATCGGTGTGTTCTGCGTTTGATTCTGCCCATTGTTCTGTGTAATTAACTTCGAACCACATGCCGTCATAGAGGTAGAAATCAAAACACTTAGCATAGTTAGAGCAATGATTCTTCCAAAACTTTTTTTCATATGCACATAGACCTCCTTCAACTTTATTTTATTCAATGCAAAAAACAAATAATCCATGAAAAGAAATACAGACATGATTTTTTATTGTCACAATAGATATAGAATGAGCAAAGTGCCATTTCCACTTTTCGGCACCGTTGTTAGGCTTCAAATAAGCGTTAAACAAAAATAGTAGTGGAAATTATATTTTCACTATTCCTATATAAACTTTATCAAACAATATTTAAAAGTTCAACAATATAAATTTGCCATACGAATACAAGCATTTTCCAAGAACAAGCGAATACAAATCCACCATCACTCAGTTTATTTTCTTTCGGAGTCTTCAAGATAGGCTGTTATATACTTTATCGCTTATTTATTAAGACTCTCAATTGTATCCTTAACATCATCCAGATAATTTCTGATATGATGTGTCATTTTGCATCTTTCATTTCACTAAAACCTTTTTGGATGTTTACATATATTTTATTTTACTTTACCAATAAAATCAACTTAATTTAAAAAATTAAGTTTTGTGATGCTACATTAATGATAATGGAATAATATTCATTTATTTGTATTGGATTGAGCCTGAGTTTCTGGTATAATGTTTATAATCATTTGGCTTAGCACTGTGTTTTTTTGTCTATATAAAATTACGAATTTAAAGTAAGATAAATGGAATAACTTATATATTCGAATATCAAATAAGAAAAAATAATTATTAATAATTATTTTGAATTAACCAAAGGGGGAACACATAAATGCATGCAAAAAACAAGCTAAGATTTGCTTTTGTTTTTTCAGTAGTAAGCGTTACATTTGCACTAGTAATAAATGCATACGCATCCTCTACGCAAGCGCCTACTGCACCAGCACAGGTCTCAACTTCAAAGCCTGAGACCACCCAAGAACTTAATGAAAGCTATCCGGGCATCAATGTAGAAAATAACACTTCAGAACCTTCAGATAACAACATCCTAAGTTTACGCCTCAATTCTCTGATAGAGCAAAAGCTTGGTGTAATAAAATCACGACTTTACAAAGAAGATAAAAAGTGGATACTACGTTCAATAAGTAACTCAGAAATTGACCTTGACCAAAAAGAGGTTTGCTATAAAATATCATTTAAATATGTAGACAATTGGTTGTCTTATCGTGCAAACGCATATATTTATTTTGATATCACATTATTGGGCAATGATTATTCGCAGTCAGAGATACGCTTCAAAAGGTTGGATAACATGTATATGCTGAACCCTTCTGTTGAGATGAACAAAATTGCATCTGAATTTGAAGAAAAAACGAACAAAGCACTGGTAGGTCTGTAAGGATACGTACTCAAATTATTGACACTGATTTAACCGGTATGATAGAATCTACACGTACAAAAAATAATGTAAAAACTCCTATTTGAGACTATTTTTCATTTTTGTTTTATAATATGTTATAGGTTTGGTGATGAATAATGAAGAATTATGAAAAACTTTCAAAAGCACTGAACATCCTAAGGGCAACTTCCATAGGTTACTTCCTTATTTTTTTAGTTGTCTTATTTGTTGTTAATGTTATTCCCAGTAGCGCAGTTATAGCTCCTGAAAATTCACCAACACCCACGCTTGCAACAGAACCTTCACCGATAGCCACCCCGGCGAATACACCTGAGCTTACACCTACACCAATTCCTACTCCTACACCTTTGCCGTCACCTACATTTACACCAATTCCTACTCCTACTATCGTTATATTTACATCAACACCTAAGCCTGTTCACAATACTCCGGTAAAGAGGACTACTGTTCCGGTCAATACGCCAGTAAAAACTTTGACACCCGTACCTAAAAGCACACCAACATTAACACCTGCTTCTACATCAACACCTGCTTCTACATCAACACCTGCACCTACTGCAACTGAAGGGTGGATAGTTATAATGCCTGGCTGATATAATAAACAGAAAAAGATATGAAATATTGTATATAAGATTACATCTACTATAACAGGGGGAGAATAACATGAGGAGAATATTTGCATTAGGGATGCTTATTGTAGCATCAATATATTTTAGCAGTTTTGTATTGGCATCAGATAATAAAATTACCGTAACCATTGATGGAAATAGATTAGAATCCGAACCCGGTGCTTATGTAATTGAAGGGACAACTTATGTTCCCTTGTTTCCGCTGTGTAAATCTATAGACGCTGAAGTCAGACAAAACACAGATGACTCAATAGATACATACACTATTACCAAACCAAACCTAAACAGGGTAATAACCCTAAAAAGTAAAAGCAAAATTGTTGAGGTAAACGGGATTGTAAAAGAAATTGATTTATGGCCTATTCTCATAGCAGCTAATGATAAATTAAGCCAAACGGAAGTCTTGGTTCCTCTAGTGTTTATTGTTGAGCAGCTTGGCGGTGAAGCTATATGGGATCCAGTATCGGGCAATGTATCTGTTATCAGTTACAAACCTATATCCTTTGAAGATGATAACCTTGAAGCTGAAGTTCGTTTACAGATAAAAGTACCTGATGGAGATATTCTCAAAGGTGATGTCCGTTCAGTAGAAATGCTTATTATTCCCAACAAAAACATTACAAGTATAGAGGGATTGCAGAGCTTCAGTAATTTGACTTACCTTGATATATCCAATAACAGTATAGAAGACCTGACTCCTTTAAACGACCTCGGCAACTTATCTACTCTTTACTTAAAGGGTAATCCTGCAACAGATTATTCCATAACCGCAGCATACTATAATAATTTAAAGAAAAGAGATTTTGAGATTAAGATTGAATTTAATGACAAAAAGCTTGAAAATGCAATAAGGCAAGTTGCTCGCAAAACACTGAACTCTCGATTGACTCTTGATGATTTGAAAGGTATAACAGAACTCAGCTTACAATCACAAGGCATATCAGATTTACACGGAATACAGAACCTTATAAACCTTTCAGAATTAGATCTTACAGACAATAATATAAAAAATGCAGAACCACTTAAGAGCTTGACTGGTATAAAAAAGCTCTCTCTATCCTCAAATAACCTGGAAAATATCGAATCTTTGAAACATCTTAAAAATCTTGATTACCTTGATCTTGACAGTAACAATATAGCAGATTTGTCTCCACTCGCTTTTTGTACAAAACTAACCCAATTGTCTGCTATGAATAATAAAATTTTTGATACTGTAAATCTATCCAATCTATTAATGCTTGAGATTTTAGATCTTGGTGAAAACAACATAAAAGAAATAGAAGGTCTGGATGAGTTGGTTAACTTAAAAGAATTATACCTTAATACCAACCAATTCTCTTCTGTCTCTAATCTTAGCTCTCTTACAAATCTGGAAGTATTAGACTTGTCTGAAAATAATATAACGGAAATAGATGCATTTGACAAACTTTTCAGGCTAAAGTCCTTATACCTGAATACAAATTCAATTTCGGACATAAAGGTGATTGAAAAGCTGTTTAACCTGAAAGTATTAGATTTAGCAAATAATAAAATTATAAATATCACTTCACTTAACAAGCTTAAGAGTCTAACAACCCTCTTTTTAAAAGGAAATGAAATAAGTGAGTTTTCTCCTATAATGAGTTATTACAATAATTTGACCAATAAAGACTTTGAGCTTGAAGGTGTACCTTTGAATTCTAGCATCGAACTTCGCTTTTATATCGGTAAGTCCTTATATTATATAAACGGTATAGAAACAAATATGGATTCAATACCTGAAATAAAAGAAGGCAGAACTTTCTTACCTGTGAGGTATGTATCTGAGCCTATAGGCGCTCAAGTTGCCTGGGATGCAATTGATAAAAAGGTCACATTAACTTTAGGCAACGATATTATTGAGTTAATAATTAACAAAGATGTTGCACGTGTCAACGATTCAATCAAACCAATTGATACCCCCGCTACCATTGTCAATGGAAGAACAATGCTACCAATCAGATTTGTAGGCGAAAGTCTTGGTTTAACAGTAGTTTGGAATCCAGAAAAAAGAGAAGTAATATTGACAAAATGATTTTTCACCCATTCCAAGGTATTATACTAACAATAGAACTTGACAATAAAAAGCTTCGGGATATCGAATCCCTAAGCTTTTTGCCGGATTTCCTTTCAGGAAATGGCCCTAATAAAACTTGGGAACTGCATAAATTCCCGAGTTTAAACTTTTCCCTTCATTTTTATCAGCATGCACTCAAGGCATATGTAAAACTTTAAGAACTTCAAAGAAGAAAACCTCTTTTTATAATCAACCGAAAGATTTTTCATAACTACATTGGAAAAAAGGGTGGATACTTCTTTATTATGACTTTCCAGTTTCTCGATTTTATCCTCTATAACTCTCTGTGTAACTTTCAAAGGCGGCTTTCCTGTCAAACAGTAATACATGGTTGCAGCAATACTGTAAATATCGGAATACCTCCCCTGCTTTGATTTTTCTGAATAGAATTCAAGCGGTGAATAATTAGGAGTATAAAATATCCTCTTGCTTTTACTTCCTTTATATTTAATTGCAGAACCAAAATCAATTATTATCGGAATTCCATCCTTATCAACAATGATGTTGCCGGGCTTTATGTCCCTGTGAATTATTCCATCCCTGTGAATATGGCCAATTGCATTTATCAACGGAAGGAATAATTCTCTTAGTAGCTGTTCATACGAAATTTCTCCTTCTTCCATATATTTATCAAGAGTCTTTCCGCTATAATACCTGATAACTATATAGCCCGTATCATTCTCTTTAAAATGGTCTATATACTCTGCTATATTCGTATGACTGTGTTCTTTAAGTATTTCAGCCTCTTTTAAGAAGACATCTATCGCTTCATAATACTTTTTTTTAAACGAAGGCTTCTTGTAGACAACAGTCTTTTCGTCCATATCCCTCAAAACACTGCCTCTTGGAAAGTATTCTTTTATTATGCACTCCTGTTTTCTTTGTTGATCCAGAACCAGATATACTATTGACAATTCGCTTACAGATATTTTTCTTTCTATTCTATACCTGCCTTTTAATATAACCCCACTCTGAAGCCCAGTATCAATAGGATGGTTCTCCTGACATGTTTGACCCATTTTAAACACACTCATCCTTCTTACTTTAATTTCATTCAATCCACTATTATGGTTGAAGGTCTGTTCGGTGATCTTACATCCATCTTTCTTTTGACTCCGCTTTCTATCTCCCTTACTATTGTTGTAAGATACTTATATATTTGCAAATTTGTATAATCTTTATATTCAATCCCCAGCCTGCATGAAATATAGTACTGTATAAGATCCCTGTCTACAGTTTTATCGTTCATGCATTGCATTACAAAACCTATGTCATATGCATTATCCGAAGAGTTCCTTCTAACTATATTTGAGTAATATCCCAATATCACGGGATTTATTGTGCTTTTCCCAAATCCTGCATATTCTGTATTTATTATATTCACTGTATTGTACTCAGTTGAGAAATCAAAAAAGTCTTTATACTCTGACCTTAACAGTGCACCTTCTCGCAATTTGAACCTTCCTAGTTCAAACTCGTCCTCACTCAATTCAGTAACTTCATCTATTAATATTTTCGAGCTATAAGCCTTAAAATCCCCTTCATTATTTGCATCAATGAACTTAATTTTAATCACAACTTCATTATTTGTAGGATAATAGGGCAGTTCAAATTCTTCTTCAAGCATATAAATCCTACCACTATGCTTAATAATTCCCTTTTTTATGATTATTGTGCTTTCCCCTATACAAACATCAGAACCTGAAATAATACCGTTTGAATAGTCATTATAATATATATCAAGGAAATCTCTCGGAAAATCCCTCAGGTTTTCAAGCATTTCCTTTTTAAGAATTCGCCCCTTACCAAAATTAGGGAATATATTCGAAAACAATTTTACTCCCCCCTGCAGTATTTATTTTAAGCCGTCAAAGAAATCAAGCTCTGACAATTCGCCCTCAAATGCAAAAAATTTCTTCTTACCAATATAAAGGTGCTCTTCCTTTCTAGCTACAGGAACGACATGAAATCCCCAGTTCATATCGTGTGCATAGAGAAAGAATCTTACCTCTCCATTTCTTATCGTATCGGTGTCTTCCTGAAATATTTTGCCGCTGTAGTCCTGGGTTATCTCTTCAGGCAACACTCTCTTGTAGTCGTCAATGCTATTCTTATGGACATATGTCTGCCTTACACTTCCATCATGGCTCTTCAAATAAAATTCTATTTCCTGCACCCCGATAGGTCTTGAAATAAAACCTTTCGCCTGATTCATTTTTTCAAGGCTGTAAAGAAGCATTTTCTCCTGCTTATTAAATGTAAGAGCGCTCACCGAATATGGTATCACGGGTATGTCATTACCGATGCTCGCTTCAATATCCCCAACTTTCTTAGAGGTTATATATCTGAGCACCCCTTTTAAGCAGGAAAGCTTTAGGTCAGGAATACTCTCGTCATCTTCTTTCTTCTGTTTGAACTCTATACTCTTTCCAGGTACAAACTCTTTTAACGCTTCCTTGAAAATATCAATTTTGCATGACTGCCCTGTCAGTTTGATTATTGAATAGTCCTGCAACTTTCTGCTCTGATAAAAATTATCAAGAAATTTTCTGACAATCTCATATATATCACCTTTTATAAGCTTATGTATCTCTTTAATATTAAATACTATGTTGGGAAACTCATTAACACTCTTAAACTCACCATTTTCCAGCACAGATAAACACCACTTGTTCAGTGTCGTAATATGAAGATCGCTATCCTGCTCATTTATACCCGAATAGTCGAATTTGTTTCTTAAAATATTCGTTTTGCGGAAGAACTCCTTTTTCATATTATCAGCAATTTCCCATAAAAAGTAGAAGTTGTTTTTTACCCTTTTATAATCTTCTCTCACTCTGTTTTCGTATTCCTTAAACCTTGTAGGTATCATACTTTCAGCTTCCTGATAAAAGCTTTCAAATTTTTCATAAATCTTTGATACCCCCATCTCATCCACATACCTGAAAATATCTTCATTTGGTATATCAATAAGCTGGTCTATATCCACAAATTCCTTTTTATTTTTATAGTATCCTGCAAAAAGAATCTTCATATATTGCATTATTCTATATGTAATATTGTTACCGCCGAAATTTGTATCTCCATTTTCATATGTAGTGGTAATGTCTATTTTATATGAAATATAATCCTCCTGTATCCTGAAAGAACAGGAAGAAAGATCGGTGGTTCCGCCCCCGCAATCAATTATTAGTGCCTTATACTCTTCCCCGTCAATAAAGCGGTTTTTCTCTATATGGTCGGCAATAGTATTGTAAAGCACTGCTATACCTTCATCGAGGGCATCCTTTGATTCTAAATTATACTCGTTTATGATTTCCTGAAACATATCAATAAACTGTTGCTTCAGCTTCACAGGACTTGAAATATGAATATTCTTTATGCGACATTTAAACTGATGCTCTGCTGACTGTATAACATGCTTTATATATTCCTTTATTATGTCGCCTCTTTTAACATGAGCCACATTCCCCTGCTCGTCATATACTTCTTCCACTTTTGTGTAGCTGTTCACCCACCTCTTTATGCCCTGGAATACACTGGCATTGCTGGTATAATCATTTTTCCTCATCATGCTTTTGGCTTCATAACCAAAATAGTATTTAATATTTTTAGGATCTGAACAGTCCCCTACATAAACAACAGTAGGCAATATTTCAATCCACCTATCTTCCTTGCCGGTTACATCTATAAATTTAACAATGTTTATGTCGTTCAGCTTTATTCTCTCATTCAATATGTCGTTGTAGCAAGGATTTGATACATAATTACTGCTTAAATACGCACCCGCGGTGGTGTTGGAAGTACCGAAATCAATGGCTAGCACTGTGTCTGTTTCCTCTACTTTCCTTATCTCAAGGTCAACTACCGGAATCTTATAGTACTGAAGATTCATAGGCGGAAGGAGTTTGTCGGAATGGTATGTCTTGTAGATATACTCCGAATCATACTTCTTAAAAAACAGAAAACTGTAATTCCTGTTGTTGGATTTCTCAATCTTAAGGTTTTTTTCTGCAACTAGAAAATAAGAATTGTCTTTTGATTTATCCTTTAGCAGGTTAAATATCCCACACAGGTTGTTGCTCTCGTTTACCAGCAGAACATTGGATTCCACCACTTCATTTTCTATCTCTACCTTGTACATATCTTCCCTTCTTAAACCTATTTCGCTGAACAAGGTAATCTTAGCCGGAATCTTTATCTTTCCTTCATCGGGTAGCTTGTTTACCAGGTACTTTTTTATAGCTTCATTCACCCTCTTAAAGCCATCTAGATTAAAATCCTTTATTAGAAGGCTTTCCTCAGCACTTCTGTATTTCAAGATTATATTAATAAGATTGTCTCTGTCCAGCCGATCAATTATAACACCCTTTACAATTCTCTGCTCATGACAGATATTTATAAGCTGAAAGGTGGTTAACTCTTCAAGCTCACCTCTTGTAAAAAGTCTTATTGAATTTTCTTTAACCGAATTCGGTTTATATGAAGGCATTAATTGTTCTCCCCCTTAATATCTCTAGTATAAGGCTATTCCATCTATTTTCATAGTGTCTTCCACACCTACAATTCCAAAATGTTCCTTCCAGTAAATCTCTGTCCTAAATTTTATAGGGAGGAAAATCTCCTTAATAAAATCCATTTTTGCCTGATTCATTTCACTTCTGATGTATGGAATGTAAAACAACAACTCATCTTTTGTTTCATAATTTGCATATATCGTTGATTTTTCAAATATTCTTCTAACTGTATCCTTTAATAGATACAACGCTTCACCTGTAATATAAAGCCTGATCATATTCTCTGCTATTATTTTTTTTTCCTGTCTGCCAAATAAACAGAACTTCTCTTTGACTTCCTTTCCAAATATATCTCTCATAATATCATCAATAAGAAACCTTATGTAAAACTCTCTCCTGTTCATCCCCTGCATCACGTCAATTTCAGTCAAAAAATGTATTGCTATATCGAACAGTGTTTGCCGAAACTCTATGTCTTCATTATTGTCTATATGGAACATACCCTTAAAAATCTCGTAAAACCTGTAATACGGATTTAACTCCACCTCAGGTTCAATTTCTTTGAAGTTTAAATTTTCATTGCAAAGCTCCATATACGGAGAATAACTTTCAGCAGCTGAAAACCTTATATTATTTTCATCGTGACCAAGTTGTCTTGCCTTGATTATTATATCCCATACATAGTTCATACCAGTTCCCCTTCACATTCATATTCAGGGAAATACATCTGTACTTCGGATACTAAAAAACTTAACAGGTCATATACAATAAAACTGTCATTTAAATGCGTCCTGAATTTCAAATTCATTATCTTCTTATCATTTCCTACTCTTATATCGTCCACAATAAATGAGTTTACGTCATAAGTTGTCGCCCTCGCATTCGCTAAATTCCTTATCTCTATATCTTCCATTTCAAAATACTTTGACGCTTCAAGGGAATTAACTATCCTCTTAATCTCGCCTTTTGTCCTTATTATAGAAGCCTGCATATGAGCAAATTTATTAATAAAGTTTTTCTTCCTGCTGTTGGATACAAGCTCAAATTCGCTTTTTTTATAGATGCTTGACACAGGTTGAGCTATTTTCAGTATGCTCCATGCCGTTGCTTTTTCTTCCGGTGAAACAATTATTAAGCTTTTATCTGTCCTCATTATATATTTTATCAAACTTTCTTCTGCATCCGCAAGATAACCGTTACCTATTCCTACTTTTTCTAAGGATATAACGTGCTCAAAATTGATTTTGTCGATGGCGGGCATTGGAAATCCCTCACCCTTCAGTAGAAGTCTTTTAACATTCCATAAAGGCACAATATCAATTGCCTTGTGTTTTTCATACTCTTCAAGATCTATATTAATTTCATTTATCTCTTCGTTCTCATCCATCCATCCTTCACACTCTGCCATCACTACATCAAAAAACTTATTTGAATATGGGCTGTTTAGTGTTTTCCATGGAATACTGTTTTTCTGAAAAATATCGTACAAACTCTGTATTTGTTTTATGTATTTTGTGTTTTGCACAAGCTTGACTTTTACAGAATAAGCCCTTCTATTAGTAACTATTACACCGGTGTATTTCCTGTTGCTTTTTATAAGCTCTTTTATTAATTTGTAGTCACACTTCATAAAGAGAGTAAAAAGCTGTATCTCTTTATTTTTCTGCAAAGCTTCAACTATTTCCTTCATATTAATTCTTTTATCAATTACATCCTCCGGAAATACTGGATACAAAAATTCATCAACAGGGTCAATATCATTTTTATTACAAACTGTAACATATACATCATAATTCTTTTCCATATCTTTGATTTCATTAAAAACTCTTGCTTCAAGATTTTTGTTTGCTGTTTGTTGATAGTCTATAAGGTTTGAAAAAAAGCCGGACACTATATCCTTGAGGAGCTTGCGCTGTTCCAAGTCCTCCATTTTGCTTAACCTTTCAACTATAAGATCTTTCATGTCGTTATTCTCTCCGCTCATCGTATCAGTTCCTTTTCTTCGATTGGATATAACTGGATTCGTTTATCGTCAAAATGTACATCATCGGCAATGTTTTCCATAATATTATTTTATATTCTATCATATTTAATAGATTATTCAAGAGAATCGGAAATGTCATCACGGCTAACGCATGAAAATTGATAGTGTCTTGTCACGTGGTGTAATTTAGTTTCTACTTTGGTCTCTGATAATTTCCGCTAATGAGGTTGTGCCCAATGTGCTTCAGGAAAGGACATATATTGTAATACATCTTCGCATCCATTCTCTAAAACCTCCATTGCTTTAGGAAAGCGTCCTTTTAACTGTGAAACTACGGTGTATAGCTGTTCTTTTGCAGATTTTTGGTCTGGCGCAGCAAAGACCGTTCTGACAATAGCAGATACCATTCCCTGTTGTTTCCTGAGCACCTGACAGAGTATATTCCTCAT
>LSQX01355091.1_pt1 | contig 16899 bp, 14 predicted proteins | sample 654561 | NCBI WGS metagenome assembly LSQX01 (sample SAMN04489861, study PRJNA283612) | anaerobic digester metagenome | isolation source: 4 biogas reactors fed with cattle manure at either 37C or 55C with and... | place: Denmark: Kongens Lyngby | collected 2014
TCTTGGATTATGGGTACCGGTGCAGTTAATGACTTTGATGCAACCCATGCAAAAATGGTAGAGGCAGTAGAAGCAGCCGGTCTGAGAGAGATGCAGGAAGCCATGCAGGAGGACTTGAATGCTTGGCTTGAGAATCAGAATAATTAACAGGCCAATATTTATAAAAGTTAACAATTCACTAAAAACCCCCTGCTTTTGCGGGGGGTTTGACTATTTCCTCTTCATTCATCATGGTCTTGACTTGTGCGCGATACTATACGTCTACTAGGTAGTTCATTGACAATTTTTACTTATTAGGGGGTTATTCCATGAAATATTCATTTGCAAAAGAACTAATTACACCAGGGTGGCCAACCCGTATGTCAGGATTTGCTTCCAGGACATCGAAGAGTGAGGGGGTCTACGATGACCTATACGCCAGAACACTTATGATAGACGATGGCGATAGGAGAATCCTAATTATAACCCTCGATATCTGTATGATAGAGAGAGGTTTTGTTAATGGGGTCAAGGCGATTATAGAGGAACGTTTTGGGATTAATGGTAAGGATATATTGGTCCACACCGTACACACCCATGCAGGTCCTGTGTCCTCCTTGGCATACAGGGAATCATGCCGGGAGGTAATGATGACACCATAAAATTCAGGGAGTTTCTAAGAGAAAGAATAATAAGCTGTGTGGAGAAATGCCTGGCTTCGTTCAGGGAGGGATATCTGGAAATAGGTTACGGTGAGACCTATATAGGCATGGATAGAAGACAGAAAACACCTGATGGCGTAAGGATAGGCCCAAACCCCCAAGGGGAGATAGACAGGAAGATCTTTGTAATGGCCATAAAGAATGAGGAGGACAGACCCAGGGTTATCCTATTTACCTGTCCCTGTCACCCGGTGGTACTATATCACGATAACCTATACATATCCGCTGATTTTCCGGGCGCAGCCATCAGCCAAATCAACAGAAAGTTTCCAGGTGCCGAGGCCATGTTTCTGCAGGGGGCCGGTGCAGATATAAACCCGGCTGTTCTTGTGGCGGATGATGAATACCGTGATACATTCTACAGCGATGTTATCTTTACCGGAAATATCCTTGCCAACGATGTGTATAACATAATGCGTTGTGGGATGGAAAAGGTGGCTCCCGAGCTGGAGACCCACCTGGAAAGAGTACCCGTATTCATAGGCGAAAGCGGTACCCCTAAAAAGGATCAGGTGGATGCCACGCAGGAATCCGAGGTACAGGTATCCGTTTTTAAGCTGTCAGAGGATGTAAGGGTTATTGGTCTGGATGGTGAGGTGTGCAACCAGGTAGGTGTCCATATAAGTTCCTTGTTTGATGATGGGTATACTATAGTTGTTGGATATACCAATGGATATATTGGATACATACCTACACCGCAAATCATTGAAGAGGGAGGCTATGAGCCAAATACCAATATATTTGGGGGTACATTTGTACCGGATGTTGAGGAAATTCTCCTGGAGAGTATTAGAAATATTAGTGAACAAATTTCAAATAAATAGTTTAGTGAGTACAGGACATACTCAAATGATACCAACAAATCAGGATAAGATCCAATCATAAACAGGTGGATATATATCATAATCAGCAAGAGGGCCTCCCAATCATAGCAGGGGAGACCCTCGTGGTTTTTTGATATTTTATTGTCAATCTTGGGTAAAGCTATAAGCAGGATAAGCTTGAACCATACCAATTAAAAGAGTATGGCACCCCTATCGAGCCTTATGCTGGTACCATTTATATGGCTGCCCTTCTCGGAGGCTAAGAATATAACTGCATTTGCTACATCTTCCGGCGTACCGACTCCACGGAAGCCATACTGCCGTTCTCTTTCTATTCTCTTAAATTTAAAAGGCTGTGTCTTACCGGACTTAAATTCGATCTTGGTACCTCCGGGCAGCAGGGCATTTACACGGATACCATATTGTATAAGTTCCATGGCAGCTTCCCTGGTCAGCATCTCAATTCCGCCCTTGGACATAGAATAACACACATCAAAATCGGTTGGACGTTTACCGTGTATGGAAGATATATTGATAACTCTGGGGTGTTCGCTCTTCTTCAGGTAAGGTAGAGCAGATTGTATACAACGGAAATAGCCGCCCAGGTTTATATCTATAACTCCGTCATAGACCTCTTCCGTACATTCATCTATATCCATATTAGGCTGCCAGGCAGCATTGTTAACCAGTATATCAATACCACCATAGAGTTCTGCGGCCTTTTGCATCATGGCATCGACCTGTTCACGGTTCTGTACGTTTACAAGACAGGTGTAGGCTTCGCCACCATTTTGCTTTATCTCATCAACGGTTCGTTCCGCAAAGTCCGGATTGGAGTTGTAGTTGAACACTACTTTGGCACCTTGAGCAGCCAAAGCTCTGCTGATTCCGCCGCCTATACCTTTTCCGCCACCTGTAACAACAGCAACGCGTCCTTCTAATAATCTATCCATTTTTATCACCCTTATCGATCAAAGTAGTAGAGCAGATGACCACCATCTACACGAACATCGGCACCGTTTATAAATGAAGCTTCATCAGAGAGTAGAAAACTAACGATTCCAGCACAGTCTTCGGGTTTTGCCAATCGACGAAGCGGTATTTTCGTAGCTGCATCATAGTTATATGGTGAAATGAGGCTATCGAAGAGTTCGACTTGTTCCTCGACAGGATCCAATTCAACCACATTTGCTCGTACACCCTGTCGGCCGTAAAACAAGGCCATTTCTTTGCACAGCATTTTTACGGCACCTTTACCTACGCTGTATGCAAAAGCACAACCCGTTGGCTTGTCATCATGTACGCTTGACAGATAGACTATGGCACCACCATCATTTCGGGCCATATGTTCGGCAAATACCTTCGTGGTCATAAAGGCGCTTTTGGCATTATAATCCACGACCCTTTTAAAGTCGTCCTCGGAAATTTCCTCGATGGAGGAACGGAAAACCACATTATCGCTATGGATAAGGTATTTTACATTTCCAATCCCTTCGACTATCAACTCTAAAAGTCTGCTCATCTCCTCATAAGACCAGGTATCAAAAGCAAAGGAATCAGGCTCCCCGTCAATGGGTCCCTTATTTTCAGATCTTGGATAGTTTTTTACAACTGTTATCCCTTGACTCTCTAATTTTTCTGCAATGGAAGCAGCCGATGGATGAGAGCCATCAGTAATCAGAGCTACCTTTCTTTCAGTCACCATAGATGATTTCCCCTTTCAATAGGCTTATAGTCTTTCGATTAGCTCGAAATACATCCTTGCATTATGATATGGGCAGGTCCACCCATCAGCCCTAATTCCCGGTATATTATCCGAAATGGCACTGGAGAACCATCCTCCATTCTCATGGTCGGTTAATTCCTTATCTATGAACTCATAGATATCCAAGGTGGCCTTTAAATACTTATCATCGCCACTCAATTGCCATGCGTTATAAAATCCTACCAGAGCTTCCGATTGTACCCACCATGAACGAAATTCGTGTACTGTTCCCTTCTCGGGATCTCTTTCATAGATAATACCACCCTCGGGATGCCATCCTTCATTAAAAACGGCTTCCGCCATCTTCAAGGATATGGATTTGACATATTCGTCGAGTTCCGGGTCCCCAATAATCTCAGCGGCTTCCCATAGCAGCCAGCTACCCTCAATATCATGTCCATATGAAATATCAGGGCTTTGGGATTGCCAGTTATCGCTTAAGTAGAGCATATAATGCCAATGCTCATGGTTAAGGATCTTGTCTATCATAACATGTATATGCTCTTTCAATTTTTCTTTCAGGCCTTCATCCTTCCATACCCTGTATAGGGAAGTATAGGCTTCCAGGAGATGTAAATGGGTGTTCATGGTCTTTGATGCTGATGAATACGGGTTCAGATTGCTGACCTGTTCCACCTCATCCATATTCCAATCCCTTGAGAAGGCCTCATAATAGCCTTTGTTCACCCTATCGTAGGCATGGGTTTCCAGGCAATTATATACGGAAATAGCCTGGTTAAGGGCATTAACATCCCCGAAGGCACGGTAGTATTCCGATAGGCCATATATTGCAAAAGCCTGTCCATAAATCCGCTTACTGGTATCCAGTGGAGTACCGTCGGCATTTAATTCCCAAAAAGCTCCCCCGTGTTCTTCATCCATGAAATGGGAAATAAAAAAGTCATAAAGTCGTTTTGATAAAAACTTATATGAATCTTTTTTGAATATACGGTATGCTGATGAAAAGGTCCAGACCAATCTTGCCCCCAAAACAATATGCTTGCTAGCGTCGGGATGGGGGATGAGTTCGGAATCAACCATACCATAGAAGACATCATCGCCGCTATGGATAACATACTTTTCCCAAAATCCCAGGAAATCCTGCACCTCTGATTTGAAATCGTGCTTTAAAGCCTTTATTCTTTCTATCATAGATAAAATCCCATCCTTTTTAAAGATAATATGATGATTATCCGGAAAGCGTTATTGTGGGAACACACATACAACACCTATATTGGGTAAAACCCAAATATAGATGTTGTATATGCAAAGAAAAAGTATATGTTTCTAGTTAGTTAAAGTTTCTTATTTTAGAGCAGTGACAGATTATTAGCTCCACAGTCTGTCATGGGAGTAGTCATTATTCCACTCATCGGTGGGCTCCCATAGTCCGGGATAGTCAGGATGGATATGCTCTGCTATAAGTTCATCGTTCAGAGCTTCAATACCCAGGCCGGGCTTATCCGGTACTTCGATAAATCCGTCTTTTACCAGGGGCTTGGGCAAGCCAACCACTAGATCATCCCACCATGGAATATCCACTGCATGGTTTTCAAGGGCTAGGAAGTTCTCAGTTGCAGCAGCTGAATGGACGGCTGCCATACATGCAATTGGACTTTCAGCCATATGAATAGCCATAGCTACTCCGTGTTCCTGAGCCATATCACCAATCTTCTTGTTCTCCAGGATACCGCCGGAAGTCAGAAGATCCGGATGTATTACTGATACACCGCCCTGTTCCAGTAGGGGCTTGAAGTTCTCTTTCAGGTAGATATCTTCACCTGTGCATATAGGTGTAGTTGTGGAATTACGCAGTCTTACGTATTGATCGGTGTACTGCCATGGGATCATATCCTCTGCCCAGGCCAGGTTATACTTCTCAACCCGTTTGGCCAGCTTAATGCAATCCTCTACACAGATATGACCAAAATGGTCTATAGCAAGCGGTACTTCGTAGCCGATGACTTCGCGAACCTGCGCTACATATTCTTCCAGTCTGTCAAGTCCCTTTTCAGTTATATGTATTCCCGTAAAGGGGTGAGCGATGTTATACATATCATACTGACGGTTACGGGCATTGTACCAGGCAAAAGGATCTTTTTCTCTGTTCTCATAGGCTTCTCTGGCCAGCTTGCCGGCATTTTGGAATTCTTCCATGAAACCTAAGGGTGCAGACAGAGTACCCTCTTCACCAAAGAGCTCGCCTATACCCAAGTCCATCTTTAGGAAGGTATAGCCTTGTTCCATTCTCTCTTTAAGAGCCTTACCCATATCGTATCCGGTATGCTTGCCTCTTACGTCGGTATCGCAATACATTCTTATCTTGTCACGGAATTTACCGCCCAACATCTGGTATACAGGTATGCCATATGCTTTACCGGCCAGATCCCATAGGGCAAGTTCTATGGCGCAAACCCCGCCGCCTTGTCTTGCGTGGTGGCCAAATTGTTTGATCCGTCTGAAGATCTTATCAATGTTACAGGGGTTTTCTCCGAGTATTACCCTTTTTAACATCAATGCAAAGGTCTTGCTGCCCATATCTCTGACTTCGCCGTATCCTACCAGGCCCTGATTGGTATAAAGTTTCATCAGGATAGTATGACCGGGTGCACCCTGCATATCAACAAATCTCATGTCCGTAATCTTCAGATCTGATGGCTTGGAGAAGGTATTGACATGGTTTAGGGTTTCTTCGTAATTGTTGTTATGGATGTCTTTCATAGCTTGTATCCTCCTGTTAGAGCAATGATTTTCCATAAAGCTCATTTAAATTTAGTGTTTTTCGGTTTTATCCCAGTAAAGGCAGGCCTTAAAGCCCATATACAACGTCTATATTGGGGAGAACTTCCCAGTATAGACGTTGTATACACTTATATTCACATTTACTGAGCAAAAACCGTTAAATCTAAGGATATAATTGCCATAAACCAGGGGTAACAAATCCATTAACAAACCTGGATTCATTACTTATAGTATGTTCAAAAAAGACTTTATAAGTCTAAACAACTGCAGCGATCCCTATGGCAATTTAAAACCTGGGTCATAAACCGCTGTTACAGCCTGATATCAGCCCTTGGCTCCTTACCCTGGATTTCACGGGCATGCTCTAATTCCTTCTCCCATGTGAGATGCTGATAGTCTTTGGCTTCGGGAGCGGTCTCAAACCAGCTAAGGAAGTCTTCCCACATATCGAGGGTCCAGCCTGCGTCGATCTGGGCTGTGGAGTATTTTCCTATATCAAGCATCTGGAATCCCCAGACGTCCCTGATGTTGGATTTTTCAGCGTTGGTTGCACATTCTTCGGCCAGGTGGGCGGGTATGAACAGTACACCGGCGGGGGTACCGAGAACAACGTCACCCGGTAAGCAGATTGCTTTACCTACACGGCAGGGGCCGTTGAAGTTTACCAGGGTAACATCGCCAATACCAGTAGGATCGTTGCCGCGATGATAGGTTTTGACGTTCTTTATAGCCATCATCTGTTCGGTATCCCTTACTCCACCCCAAATTACGGCTCCACCCCTCTTGGTGCGGGCAGCTATTGCTGTTGTAAGGTTACCACCTACAAAGGTTCCCTGATAGATTTTATCAAACATATCGATTACAACTACGTCGTCCTCAACCAGAGAGTCGATAATCCATTGGTTGAAATAGCCGGAACGGCCTTCTTCTTTGTGTCCGTAGTTCAGAAGTGTGTCGTTCAGATCGGGACGATAAGGAACCATAACGCCTGTTACAGCTCGGCCAACCAGCACCATATCTGGGTTGATTACTTTAAAATCACCTTCAAACTGATATCTATAACCATGGCGCCACAAAGTTCCCCAAGCTTCTTCCAGCGTGACCTTACGTAGTCTCTCAAGTACGGATGACGGCACCTTGGGCCTTCCATCTTCCATACGCTCACCTTTCCATAAGGGCGTTATCTGGATAATGTCTTCGCGGTGATTGAATCTCATCTTCGCACTCCTCCTATTACATTGGATTGTTTATTTTTCACAAGCACCATAATATTGTCTTTTATGGAGCTGTATGAATTCACATAAAAGGTGGACATAAAAATTATAAACCTAATATTTCGTTATGGGAATACTGAACTTTAATTTCTAGAAAATTTTTTATGAAAAGGCTGCTTATAATTATTACAAGGGGTCTGTCTACCCTCCAAAGCGTAAACAGTGATAGATTCTATGTATTTCTTGCCATATATTATTGTTGTAGTTTTAAGCAAAAAAAATTACATGGCCTACATATTACAAAAAATTAACAAACTATTACAAATAAATTTCATTTTTAACACACATTCATAATTATAGACTAGCACCTATAAAAAGTCAAGCTGACATATTTAACATCAAGGCAGGAGAAAGCTAATAAAAAACGGCAGTTGAAGAAGATTAATGGAGGTTTATTGGAGTATAATCCTAAGAAAAATGCAACAAAATAACAGGGAGGTGGTGAAACCTTTGTTGAGAGTTCAAAGATATGTAAACGATATAAGGAAGATAATAGAGAAAACCGAGGTTTACGGCAGGGAAATGGGCATTATAGGTAAATATCTCAAGATGAATATTGGGGCCAATATACGGAACTATCTGGATATGATATATGACAGGAGGGGCTTTACCCGGGAGGAACTTATCATCGTCATCAGGGAATTCAGCGAATACCTGGATGACAGCCTGATGGATGAATATGGTGAGCACATAGATACCTATACGGAAGAAGATGAAATCCCGATCAGGGACATGGGAGAGGATACAGACGGGATATAGCTGGGTTATGTTAACTGGAAATGCAAATAATTTTTCGGGCTTATAAAAACATTTCCCGGGTAAATATATGATATTACTACAGGTAAAACACCTATTGCCTGCCATCTTGTAAAATGTTATCATATAGTGAATATTAACCAAAGATGTAATAATTGGGGGGAATCATATGGGAACTTTGTCCAAGGGCGGACTGATAGGCAGAATTCTCAATAGTAAAGCGCTCGGAGTCATTCTTGCAATCATCCAAACGGTAATAACCCTTATCTTTTTGGCCATAGTTATTAAACTGGGTGTAATCCCGAGTAAGTATTTTATCCCTATGGCGGTTATTCTTCTGCTTTTACTTGGTTTTACCTTCTTCAGCCAAATATCCTTCAGGAATAGGATATTTGGAAAGTTCCTTTCCATATTTATGTGTTTGATACTTGCTCCCGGATGTTATTATCTAAATATGACCCAGTCCCTCTTGACGGGTATTTCACGTGAGTATACCAAGGTAGACGATGTGTCCGTAATTGTCCTGAAGGAGGATCCCGCACAGAGTATAAGCGATACGGCGGGTTATCTTTTCGGCATACAGGAGGTTTTGGACAGGGAGAACACCGACAAAACCATTGAAAGGTTGAATGAGGATCTGGGTATAGAGGTGAAGACCCAAGCCTACGACGATCTTAGCTTGCAGGTTGATGCCTTGTACGGCGGTGAGGTAGATGCTATCATATTGAATGAGGCATATAGGGATACCGTTAAGGAAACCTTTAAGGATTTTGACGAAAGGACGAGAGTTCTTACCAGCCATCAATTCGAAATGCCGGTGGAAATAGAGGCCAGTGACAAGGATGTAACCTTAGAGCCCTTCAACGTCTATATAAGCGGCATTGACACCTATGGACCCATCAGGAGGACCAGCAGAAGCGATGTCAATATTATTGCGACTGTCAATCCCGAGACCAAACGAATACTGTTGACCACTACTCCCAGAGATTATTATGTGCCTTTTCCTATATCCGGCGGCCTAAGGGATAAGCTGACCCATGCCGGAGTCTATGGGATTGACGTCTCCATTGGGACACTGGAAGACTTATATGATATTGAGATAGATTATTATGTAAGGGTAAACTTTGATTCCCTGATAAAAATGGTAGATGCCCTGGGAGGTATTGATGTGGATTCAGAATATGCCTTTAAGTCGGGGGGCTACAGCTTTAACAAGGGTATAAACCAACTGAACGGAGCCCAGGCCCTGGCTTTTTCCAGGGAACGTTACGCCTTTGCCTCAGGGGACAACCAGCGGGGAAAAAACCAAATGGCTGTGATAAAAGGTATGATCGAAAAGGCCATGTCACCTGCAATAATAACCAATTACAGCAAAATTCTGGATGGTTTATCGGAAAGCTTTGAAACCAATATGAGCCCCAACGATATGACCAGCCTTATAAGGATGCAGATAGATGACATGTCTCCATGGGATATCAAGAGCAACAATGTTACTGGAAAAGGGGCAATGAAGACAACATATACCTATAGGAAGCAAAATCTTTATGTTGCCATACCCGATGAATCTTCCCTAGAGGCGGCCAGGGATATGATAAAAGGGGTTTTCGAGGGGGAGTGAGGAGGCTCCCGGCCGGATGGACGGCCTTAAGGAGGTTGGCTTATGGACAGGGCCAAGGTGGCAGAGGTATTAAATGAGATAGCCCTTTTACTTCGTCTGAAGGGCGAAAGCCCATTCAGGATCAGGGCCTATGAAAATGGAGCCCGTGCCATAGAGCTCCTGGAAGAGGATCTGTATACCCTGGTGCAGGAAAACCGCCTGGGCCAAATAAAAGGGATTGGTAAAACCCTGGCCCAGGGCATAGAGGAATTGGTAACCACAGGCAGCCTGGCCTATCATGAGGAGCTGAAGGGGGAATTCCCGGAGGCCCTCTTTGATCTCTTTAGGGTGCCTGGCCTGGGGCCTAAAAGGGTACAGACCCTCTATGAGAAGCTGGGAATCACCAGTCTGGGAGAATTGGAATATGCATGCCGCGAAAATCGGCTCCTGATTTTGCCTGGTTTTGGGGAAAAGACCCAACAGAATATATTGAGAGGTATTGACCACCTGAAGCATTATCAAAGCAGATTTCTCTATTCCGAAGCCCAGCCCATAGCTGAGGCCATAGTAAGGGAAATGTTGGAGCAGCCCGGGGTTATAGAAGCTCATGCTGCCGGCAGCCTCAGAAGGTGTAAGGAGATTGTAGGGGATATAGACATTTTGGCCAGCAGCCTATGGCCCGTCAGCCTGATGGATTGGTTTACATCTATGGATTATGTGGATACAATCACAGGTAAGGGGGACACCAAATCCAGTGTTAAACTAAAAAATGGTATTAACGCGGATTTAAGGGTGGTATCCCCGGAGCAGTATCCCTATGCACTGCACCACTTTACCGGAAGCAAGGAACACAATACAGCTATGCGGCACATAGCCCGGAGCCGGGGTATAAAGATGAACGAATATGGTCTCTTCCGGGGCGAAGAAGAAACCCCGATATCCTGCAGGAACGAAGAGGAGATATTTAAATTCTTCGGCATGGATTATATCCCGCCGGAGCTGCGGGAGGGTGGGGGCGAGATCCAAGCCGCCATGGAGGGTAATCTTCCAAAGCTGATAGAAATGGAGGATATAAAGGGCATCCTACACGTTCACACCACCTATAGTGACGGTCGGGCCAGCCTGAGGGAAATGGTGGATGAAGCCCTAAGATTGGGGTATCATTATATAGGAATATCCGACCACAGCCAATCAGCCTACTATGCCAACGGTCTTACCCCGGAGGATATCAAAAGGCAGCATGAAGAGATCGATGAGCTAAACCAATTATATAACGGAAGGATTAGGATCCTAAAGGGAATAGAGAGCGACATCCAGCCTGACGGCAGTCTCGACTATCCCGATGAAATCCTGGCATCATTCGATTTTGTGATAGCCTCTGTTCATTCGGGGTTTTCCATGGATAAGGAAACCATGACCCGAAGACTGCTAAAGGCTATGGACAATCCCCATACAACCATTTTGGGGCATCCAACCGGACGGCTGCTTTTGTCCAGGGAAGGTTATCCCCTGGACATGGAGGCTGTACTGGAAGGGGCCGCCAAACGGGGTGTTGCTATCGAAATCAACGCAAATCCCTATAGGTTGGATCTGGATTGGAGATGGTGCCGCAGAGCCAGGGAGCTGGCGGTTTTGCTGGCTATATGCCCGGATGCCCATGATAGTGAAGGCTTAAGTCATGTATCCTATGGCGTTAACATAGCCAGAAAGGGATGGCTGACAGCCGATGATATATTTACATACCCGTTTCCAGAGAGGTAGTGACCGAGTATAAATGACGGTACTAATGCATTTTCGTATCAAACGGATCATAGGATATGTTTTAGCTGTATGCTTAACAGTGTATATGATATGATACGGCTTGTACGACTGGACATGAGGTTATAAAATAAAAAGATCAGGAGGAACAGATTATGAAATTTTCAGTTGCTTTACAGATTTATTCAGTAAGGGATTATGCAGAAAAGGATCTAAGGGGCACATTAAAAAAGATAAAGGATATGGGATACGATGGAGTCGAATTCGCCGGACTCTATGGATATAAACCTTCAGAAATTAAGGATATGTTGGACGAGATCGGCCTGATACCCGTTTCCGCCCATGTGGCCATAGAGGAAATGCTTGAGAATCCTCAAAAGACCATAGGAGCATATGCCACCATCGGGTGCAAGTATATAGCGGTTCCATACCTGGTAGAGGATCGTAGGCCCGGGAGCGAAGGATTTGCTCAGACCATAAAGGATGTAGAGGAAATGGCCAAAGTCGCCAAAGAATATGGTATTCAGATGCTGTATCATAACCATGATTTCGAATTCGTCAAGGTGGATGGAGAATATGGCTTGGATCTTCTCTACAGATCCATATCGGAAGACCTTCTCAAGACAGAAATTGATACCTGCTGGGTTAATGTAGCAGGCGAGGATCCCGCTGACTACATAAGAAAGTATACTGGCAGATCACCCGTGGTTCATCTTAAAGATTTTGTTATGGATGACAGGGAAAAGGCCGGCAAACTCTACGAGCTTATTGGCATCGAAGAGGAAGAAGGCGATGAAGCTAAGGAAGGTTCCTTTGAATTCCGCCCCGTTGGTTATGGGGTTCAGGATTTCCCATCCATATTGAAGGCATCAGAAGAAGCCGGAGCCCAGTGGGTTGTTGTAGAACAGGATCAGCCATCCCTGAACAAGACCGCCCTGGAATGTGCCCAAATGAGCCGGGATTATCTCAAGGAGATTGGACTATAGGAACAGGGAACACGAGACCTGCACCTGACAATTGTTATATAAAACTTTTACCGGAATTTAGTAGCCGGAGTGCGGATCCTTAACAAAAAATAGATTGCAATGTTAAAAGGGAGGGTTGTAGCAATTTGCTGCAGCCCTCCCTTTTGTGCAAAATCAGGCTGTCTTTAGCAGGATTAATGGGGCGTATGTAGAATAATGTATTATGCTGATAACTTCTTTACGGCCCAGGCAGACACAGGGGGATCGCCCCTTGTGTTCCTTATAATATAACACCTTGTACCGGTTGGACATATGCCGATAATGAACTGGAATAAGAGGTTAATATAATCAAAGATTGTAGAGGAAGGAGATATTATATATGACCAAGGATATATCAATCGTACTGGTGGGAATAGGTGGATACGGTAACTCCTACGTTAAGGACCTTCTGGAGGGGGAACCAAAAGAGGGAGTAAGAATCGTTGGAGCAGTTGACCCTAATCCTGCTGGATGCAGATATCTGGACCAGATCAAGCAGCTGGAAATCCCCATCTATGAATCATTGGAAGAGTTTTATGCCAATCAGAGGGCCGATCTGGCCATTATATCTTCCCCCAGCCATCTTCATGCACCACAGACCATTCTAGCCCTATCCAATGGAAGCAACGTCCTGTGTGAAAAACCCGTAGCGGCCACCATACAGGATGCCAGGGAGATGATTGAGGCAAGGGACAAATATAACAAATTCGTAGCCATCGGCTATCAATGGTCCCATAGTCCTGTAATCCAAAGCCTTAAGAAGGATATTATGGAAGGGAAGCTGGGGAAACCGAAGAGATTAAAAACCATGGTATTGTGGTCCAGGTCTGACGATTACTTTAACAGGTCAGGCTGGGCTGCTAGAATTCGGGATGATAGAGGCAATTGGATTTTGGACAGCGTAGCCAGCAACGCTACTGCCCATTACCTGCATAATATGTTCTATGTTCTGGGTGACTCGGTAGACCAAAGCGCAAAACCCGTGGAAGTTGTCGCCGAGCTTTACAGGGCAAATCCCATTGAGAATCTTGATACAGCTGCCATAAGAGCGAAAACCCAGGAAGGTATAGACGTCCTGTTCCTGGCAACCCACGCGGTGAACATCCATCCCCTCCCACAATTCTGCTATGAGTTTGAAAATGCCAGGGTAGTATTCGGGGATCCCGATATCCCTGAAAGCGATAACAATGTTCTGGCCATATTTAACGATGGTAGGACCAGGAGCTACGGGGATCCCAACAAGGTGGATGGGGTCAGGAAGATGTGGATGGCTATTGATGCCGTAAGAGAAGGAAGCCCGGTTGTATGCGGGATAGAGGCGGCATCCTCCCATACTGTCTGCATTAATGCAGCCCATGAATCCGTAGAGGAGATCGTAAACTTCCCTCCGGAACTAATAAGGAGGAACGAGGAAGAGAGAGTAAATTGGGTGGAAGGCCTGGCGGAAACCTTTAGAGCATGTTATGCGGACTATAAGCTTCCCTCGGAAAAGGGAGTCTCTTGGGCTAAGGCCGGAAAAACCATGGATACTGCAGGATATGATTACTTTAAAGGAATAGGCCTATAAAGCTCATGCCGATGGAAGGGCTGGTGAAGAAGATGGACTTGGAAAAAATCAGGGCTAAATTGACGGAACCGTCCCAGGAGTTGGTTGAGGATTTTAAAAGGCTGGATGGGGATATCCTCATACTTGGAATGGGCGGCAAGATGGGGACGGATCTGGGGCTCTTAGCTAAGAACGCCATGGATAGATCAGGGGTATCCCGTAAGGTGATAGGGGTTTCGCGGTTTTCCAACAGGGAGCTCAGGCAGGGCCTGGAGGATCAGGGGATTGAGACCATCAGCTGCGACCTGGAGGATGAAGAAGAGCTGGCGGGATTACCCCAGGTGAAGAACGTCATATATATGGTAGGTAAAAAATTCGGAACTACCGGAGATGAACATAACACCTGGGGAATAAATACCTATATCCCCGGAAGGGTGGCCAATAAGTACAGGAACTCACGGATAGTGGCTTTTTCCACGGGAAACGTATATCCCTTGACCTGGATTGGCGGGGGTGGTTCTTCTGAGGAGGACAATCCGGATCCGGTAGGAGAATATGCCCAATCCTGCCTGGGTCGGGAGAGAATATTTGAATACTTTGCCCGCAAAAACAGGACCCCTATGGTATTTTTCAGACTGAACTATGCTAATGACCTGCGGTATGGGGTCCTGTATGAAGTAGCCAAATCCGTAAAGGAAGGCAGGCCTATTGATCTTGGTACCGGCCATGTAAATTTGATATGGCAGGGAGATGCCAACGAGTATGCCCTAAGGGCTTTACACTGCTGCAGCTGTCCGCCCAATATTATTAATGTCGCAGGACCGGAAACCGTATCTATACGCTGGCTGGCCAATACTTTTGGAAAAGAGTTTGGGAAAGCACCCATATTCATAAGCGAGGAGGGGGACACCGCCCTCTTGAGTAACGGATCAAAGGGCCACAAACTCTTTGGGTATCCCAGGGTAACCCTAAGGGAAATGATTAGGTGGCAGGTTGAATGGCTTAACTCCGGTGGTGAGGTGTTGGATAAACCAACCCATTACCAGGAGAGGGGAGGTCAATTCTAAATATGAAAGTTAAGAATAGAATAAATTCGGAGGTCTTCAAACTACTTCATGAGGGTACCGTCATCCCGGCACATCCCCTGGCATTGGACAGTACAAGACGGCTTGATGAAAGGCGACAAAGGGCTCTGACCCGCTATTATATGGATGCAGGTGCGGGAGGAATAGCCGTAGGTGTTCATACAACCCAGTTTAAAATAAGGGATAAGGGTGTGGACCTGTTTGAAATCGTCCTGAGGCTGGCATCTGAGGAAGTAGAGAGGGCAGACCTGAAGCGGCCCTTTATCCGGGTCGCCGGCATATGTGGACCGACGGAGCAAGCCATAGAGGAAGCCAGGCTGGCAGTGGAACTTGGCTATGATCTAGGCCTGTTGAGCCCCGGAGGACTTGGCGACTGGTCGGAGGGGGAGATAATAGACCGGACCGTCAAAGTAGCGGAGATCATACCCGTATTTGGGTTCTATCTCCAGCCTGCAGTAGGCGGCAGGAAGCTATCCTATCAATTCTGGAAGGACTTTGCCCGGATACCGGGAGTGATGGCCGTAAAGATTGCTCCATTTAACAGGTATCAGACCCTGGATGTGGTAAGGGCAGTATGCGCTTCCCCGAGAAGGGATGAGATTGCCCTCTACACCGGAAACGACGACAATATCCTTGGGGATCTTTTAACCACCTACAGGGTAATGGTGGATGGAGAGTTGGTAGAGAAAAGGATCGTGGGTGGACTCCTGGGGCACTGGGCGGTCTGGACCCGTCGTGTGGTGGAGATCATGGATACCATCAAAGGGCTGAGGGCTGTTTCCAATCCGGCCGACAGGGATAGCAGGATAGAGAAATTGCTGGCCCTGGGAACAGAGGTAACCGATGCAAACGCTGCTTTTTTTGACGCTACCAACGATTTCAGGGGATGCATACCCGGGATACACGAGGTTTTGAGAAGGCAAGGTCTATTGGAGGGATGTTATTGCATCAATCCAAATGAAACCCTTTCACCCGGCCAAAGGGAGGAAATCGACAGGGTGTACAGGGATTATCCTCATTTAAACGACGATGAATTTGTAAAGGAAAATTTAAAAAGATGGTTGTCACTCTAACACAGGAGAACACGAGGGAAAGGGTTCTCCAGTGTTTTTTCCTTATTGTCCTGAAGGGGGGAGAGAAGATGGGCAAGTTCCTGAGACAAGGGGAAATCTACCTTTTTAATGAGGGCACCTTCTATAATTGCTATTTAAAGTTTGGGGCCCATAGAATAAAGCAAAATGATACCTGGGGGGTGCACTTTGCCCTATGGGCGCCCAATGCATCCCAGGTGAGGATAGTGGGCGACTTTAACTCCTGGCAGGGGGATAACCATATAATGGAATACCGGAAAGGAGGGGTATGGGACCTCTTCATCCCGGACCTGAATGTGGGCGAAATCTACAAGTATGAGATTATAACCCCCAGGGGGGAAAAAGTCCTTAAGGCAGACCCTTTTGCCTTCTATTCTGAACTACGGCCCGACACCGCATCCATAGTCTACTCCCTGGAAGGTTATCCATGGGGGGACGAGCGATGGATGGCCAAAAGGGAGGAGTCACCAGGCATGGATTGTCCCCTTAACATCTATGAGGTACACCTTGGATCCTGGAAACGAAAGGAGGACAACAGCCTGTACACCTATAGGGAGCTGGCAGACCTGCTGATACCCTATGTAAAGGAGATGGGGTTTACCCATATCGAGATCCTGCCCCTGATGGAACATCCCTTTGACGGTTCCTGGGGCTACCAGCTTACGGGATATTACTCTGCCACCAGCAGATACGGAACTCCCCATGATCTCATGTATTTTATCGATTGCTGCCATCGGGAGGGTCTGGGTGTAATAC
>LSQX01268148.1_pt1 | contig 16897 bp, 16 predicted proteins | sample 654561 | NCBI WGS metagenome assembly LSQX01 (sample SAMN04489861, study PRJNA283612) | anaerobic digester metagenome | isolation source: 4 biogas reactors fed with cattle manure at either 37C or 55C with and... | place: Denmark: Kongens Lyngby | collected 2014
TTGTTTGATATAGAAGGCTAAGAGGCTCAAAAAAGGTATTTTTCCCCTCTTGCAGTATATGAAACAAAAGACTTTTTTGTGAACTATCCACGCTGAGAATTTTTTTTATAAAAAAATCCATTGCATTATTATCACAGTAAAAGGTAACGATAATAACGCTGGCATACACACCGTTTGCCCAAATATTATGATATTCATTGGGACGGTGGAATATTATCTCGCCCTCTTTTAATGTGTAGCCGATATTATCCGCCATTACACCTACCTCACCTTTGTCTATGTATGCAAATTCCCAAAAGTCATGCTTTTCGCCGCTGAACAGAAAATCATGCTCATATTCAAAACAGTGCATGGTAATTACCTTTTCAACATTAATTACAGATTTGAGAGGAGTAGGTGTAAACATTTAAAATCACCCCGTGTCTAAAAGTGCAAACTTTAAGTGCCTATTGTGTAAATACTTTTCTATTATAAAAGTATATTATATTTATGGTTAAATGTAAAGAGCTATTTAGATTTTAGTTTTTTTAAAACAAATTATAAATCTAAAAGTGCATATATATTGCCTTATAAGCCATAGACTAAACTTTAAAAGTAATAAATAGTTTTTTGCGCCTTTTGCTTATTATCTTCGCAGCAGGAGGTTGTAAATAATTTTAGCCGGTGCGGAGCGGTGAAACGGAGGTTATTTTGAAGGTATTGGTAACGGGTGGTGCAGGCTATATAGGCTCACATACTTGCGTACGTCTTTTGGAATCGGGGTACGAAATTGCTGTTGTGGATAATTTGTCAAACAGCAGTGAAAAGGCGATAGATAGGGTCAAGCAAATTACCGGTGCTGATTTTAAGTTTTATAAAGAGGATTTGCTTGATAAAAGGGCGCTTGATTTAATCTTTTCTGAAGATAAATACCACGCTGTTGTGCATTTCGCCGGACTAAAAGCAGTTGGCGAGTCGGTAAGTGTTCCGCTGATGTATTATCAAAATAATTTAACGGGTACAATAAATTTGTGCCAATCTATGAAAGAGCATAATGTGAAGAAGCTTGTATTCAGTTCTTCGGCAACAGTTTACGGTAACCCGCATGCGCTGCCTATAACAGAGGATTTTCCGCTAAAGGCAACCAACCCCTATGGGCAAACTAAGCTTATGATAGAGCAAATACTTAATGATTTATACATCTCGGATAATGATTGGGATATTGCTGTGCTTCGATATTTTAACCCTGTTGGCGCCCATGAAAGCGGTCTAATAGGTGAAAACCCGCGGGGTATTCCGAATAATCTGGTCCCGTATATATCTCAGGTAGCGGTGGGTAAGCTCCCTCATTTGAATGTATTCGGTAATGATTATGACACACCGGACGGCAGCGGGGTAAGGGATTATATCCATGTTATTGATTTAGCGGACGGTCATATAAGGGCAATTGAAAAAATTAAAGAAAAATCCGGGGTTGTGATATATAATCTTGGAACAGGCAATGGTTTTAGTGTTTTTGAAATGATTGAGGCTTATAAAAATGCATGCGGTAAAAACATTCCGTATAAAATTATGCCCAGGCGGCCGGGCGATATTGCCGCTTGCTATGCAAACACCGATAAGGCAAAAAAAGAATTGGGATTTAAAGCTGCTTACGGAATAGATCAAATGTGTAAAAGCAGCTGCAAATGGCAGGAGGCAAACCCTAATGGATATGAATAATACAACACTTATTATTTTGGCGGCTGGTATGGGAAGCAGGTTCGGCGGCTTAAAACAAATTGAACCGGTAGGGGTAAATGGCGAGACCATACTTGATTATTCCCTTTATGATGCAAAAAAAGCCGGCTTTAGCAACTTGGTTTTTATAATTAATAAAAAGATAGAAAAGGATTTTCGCGCTATTGTCGGTAAAAGGGCTGAAAGGATGTTTAACACCTCATACGTGTTTCAAGAGCTGGACGACTTGCCCAAAGGGTTTAATGTGCCGGCGCAAAGGCAAAAGCCATGGGGAACGGCGCATGCGGTTTTGTTGTGTGCAAACACTGTAACAACACCTTTTGCGGTTATAAATGCCGATGATTTTTATGGTGGTGCCTCCTTTAAGCTTGTTAATGATCACTTAAAAGCTTCTAAAGAAAATGAGTTTTGCGTTGTTGGCTTTTTGCTTAAGAATACGCTCACTGAATTCGGCACTGTAGCGCGCGGAATTTGCATAGTCGAGGATGGGTATTTAAGCAAAATAACTGAAAGAACAAAGATTAAAGATATGAAATATTATGATGATTCGGATAATGGGGTACTCCTGCCGGACGATACAATTGTTTCAATGAATATGTGGGGACTTACTCCTTCAATATTTGATAAGCTGGATGCCGGATTTTTAAGCTTTTTAAAAAACACTGATGATAAAATAAAGGACGAGTATTATTTGCCCATTGCAATTGATTCAATGCTAAAACAAAAAAGCGCGACTGTTAAGGTTTTGCTTACAAAAGAAAAATGGTACGGTGTTACTTATAAAGAAGATTTGCCTTTTGTTCGCGAGGGTATAAAAAGGCTGTCGGAAAGAGGGCTGTATGTTTGAATTGGAAAGCATTGTTTTTAAGTTTGATGTAAAGGGCAGGATGATATGCCAAACCCCTTACGGGGAGGGGCATATAAATGATACATACTATATAAATATATCGAACAAAAGATATATATTGCAAAGGATTAACAGCAGGATATTTAAAAGACCGTCTGAGGTAATGAGTAATATTGAAAAGGTTACAAGCTTTCTTAAAGAAAAAGCCCTGAGGGACGGTGAGGACCCATCACGCATAACGCTGAGCATAATACCTTCAAAGGATGGGAAAAGCTATTATAAAACTACTGATAATAATTATTATAGGATGTATGATTTTATATTGGGAGCCAAAACATATCAGGCTGTTGAGAAGCCTATTCACTTTTATAATGCGGGAAAGGCCTTTGGCAGATTTCAAAATCTGCTTGCTGACTTCCCTGCAGGCGAGCTCTTTGAGACCATTCCTAATTTTCACAACACCAAGGCACGTCTTGAAAATCTTTTAGCTTCTGCAAAAGCGGATAGGGCAAACAGGGTTAAAAATGCCGCCTTTGAAATTGAATTTGCCATGCAGCGTGAAAAAGATGCCTCAGTGATTATTAATTTGATTGACAAGGGCGAAATTCCCATAAGGGTTACTCACAATGATACAAAATATAATAATATTATGATTGACGATATCACCGGAGAGGGCATTTGCATTATAGATCTTGACACGGTAATGCCCGGGTCGCTGCTTTATGATTACGGAGACAGCATAAGGTTCGGCGCCAGTTCTGCTGCTGAAGATGAAAAAGATTTGTCCAAGGTATTTATGCAAGAAAATTTATTTGAATTGTTTACAAAGGGTTTTTTTGAAGAGGTCGGGAATATAGCTGTAAAAGCAGAAATTGAATACGCCCCGTTTGCCGCAAAGTTAATGACATATGAAACAGGGGTCAGGTTTTTAACCGATTATTTGGACGGCGATATTTATTTTAAAACGCATTTTCCGGAGCATAACCTTGATAGGGCGAGGGCGCAGTTTAAGCTTGTTTTGGATATGGAAAAGAAAATGGATTATATGAAAGGGGTTATATCTGAGTATGCTAAAACCCGTGTTGGATTCTAACTTTTTACCGGCGGCTGTGTTTAATAAAAGGTTTTTAGCCCTTGCTAATCAAGATTTTGCCGTTGCAATAGAAAGGGAAAACGGGCTCATTTATAGATTTGATACTAAAATCAGAGAAGATGAGTACGAGGAAAGTTGTTTTTATGCCGAAAGACTTGTAAAAATGCTGCTGTGGGGTATAGGGGGCTTCCGTATATTCCTTGGCGGTGATAAGAGGGTTTGCTGCTTTGTGGCGGATTGTTATAAAACAGGCGGTGCAAGGGAATTTGACGCTGATTTTATGAGCCGAATTTATGAAAGACCCTTTGAAACAATTGTTAAAGATATTGACAATGTGCCGCAGAAAAAAGATAGCTTTGTTTCCATCGGCAGACATTTAAACGGGAACCGCATTGGATTTGATGCGGGGGGAAGCGATATAAAGGTTTCTGCTGTTGTTAATGGTGAGGTTATTTTTTCGGAAGAGACGGTATGGCATCCCAAAATCAACAGCTCGCCTGATTACCATTACAGCTATATAAAAGAAGCTATTAAAAAAGCTGCTTCAAAAATGGGAAAGGTAGATGCAATTGGGGTTAGCTCCGCCGGCGTTTATGTTAATAACAGAACTATGGTTGCATCGCTGTTTATTAAAATTCCGCATGATTTATTTGAGAAAAAAGTAAAGGATATTTATTTGAATATAGCAAAGGAAATGGGAGGGGTACCTGTTGTTGTTTGCAATGATGGGGATGTTGCCGCACTTTCCGGCTCAATGTATAAGAAAACAAATAATGTTCTTGGGATAGCCATGGGCACAAGTGAAGCCGGCGGCTATATTGACGAAAATGGCAATATAACCGGCTTTTTAAATGAGCTTGCTTTTGTGCCTGTTGATTATAATGCGTCTGCGCCAATAGATGAATGGTCAGGAGATTATGGCTGCGGCAGTTCTTATTTTTCGCAGGATGCAGTAATAAGGCTTGCACCAAAGGTAGGTATTAGGCTTTCCGACAATCTTTCTCCTGCCGAAAAGCTTAAAGAGGTGCAGTTCTTGGTTGAAAAGGATCAAGAAAATGCCAAACAAATCTTTGAAACAATAGGTGTTTATTTGGGTTATTCAATAGCGCATTATGCCAAAGTATATGATATAAAACTTCTCCAGCTTATGGGGCGTGTAACATCCGGATTAGGGGGAGACATTATCATTGAAAAGGCTAATACTGTTCTGAAAACTGAGTTCCCAAGCCTTGCCGAGAGGATAACATTGTATATGCCGGATGAATATGAACGCAGAGTTGGGCAATCTGTGGCTGCGGCAAGTTTGCCGGTTATTAAATAACCGAGATTCAACAAAAAAAGGAGAATCAAATTGGAAATATATATACCCAAGGATATCAATAAAGACCAAGCACTCTTATCCGTTACCCATCTAGCGGTGGCGGCGCATCAGGATGATATAGAGATAATGGCGTATGACGGTATTATAAAATGTTTTGGCAAAGCTGATAAAAACTTTGCAGGTGTTGTGGTTACAGATGGAGGAGGAAGCTCCAGAAGCGGAATTTACGCTGATTATACTGACGAGCAGATGAAGTTGATTCGAAAAATCGAACAAAGAAAAGCCGCAGTGATTGGCGATTACAACGCACAATTTTTCTTGGATTATAAAAGCAGTGATGCAAAAAACCCAACTAACGTAGATATAATAGCCGATTTAAAAGAAATATTGCAAAAGACACAACCGGATTATATTTATACACACAACTTAGCAGATAAACATGATACCCATGTGGGCGTCGCAATAAAGCTTATAAGGGCACTGCGAGAACTTGATTATCAACCAAAAGGGTTATATGGGTGTGAGGTTTGGAGAAATCTTGATTGGATGATGGATAATGATAAGGTTAAGTTCGATGTGACAGGGCATGGTAATCTTGAAGCCGCTTTACTTGGTGTATTTGATTCGCAAATTGCAGGCGGTAAGAGATATGACCTTGCAACCGCAGGCAGAAGAATTGCAAATGCAACATACAGCGAATCACACAACGTGGATACTGCAACATCCTTAATGTTTGCAATGGATTTAACTCCGCTTACTGCGGACAAAAACCTAGAAATAAAAGAATTCGTTCTATCACACATTAATAATTTTGCAAATGATGTGAATAATAAATTGGAGGGTTTAATATGAAGATAATATTATGTAAAAATTATGATGAGGTATCTCTGCAGGCGGCAAATATAGTTGCACAACAAATAAAAAACAAACCGCAAAGTGTTTTGGGGTTGCCAACCGGCTCGACACCTTTAGGATTGTATAAGTCACTTATAAAAATGAATAAAGAAAATACGCTTGATTTTTCCGGCGTTATAACTTTTAATTTGGACGAATACTACCCCATTAGCAGAGATAACGCACAAAGCTATTACTACTTTATGCATGACAATTTATTTAACCACATAAACATAAATAAACAAAATGTTCATATATTAAACGGAGAAGCTACAGACCCGCAAGAGGAATGTACAAACTATGAGTCAGCCATTGAAAAAGCCGGCGGCATTGATTTGCAGGTTCTTGGAATAGGTCAAAATGGTCATATTGGTTTTAACGAACCCGGTAATACGTTAAAAAGCACAACCAATTTAACCGATTTGACGCCTAATACGATAGACGTTAATTCGAGGTTTTTCGAAAAAATTGAGGACGTTCCGAAAAAGTCCCTTACCATGGGAATAGGCTCAATAATGAAATCAAAAAAGATAATACTATTAGCAAGCGGGGTTGAAAAGGCAAATGCAATTTCAGAACTGCTAAAAGGGGACATTACAACAGCTAACCCCTCAACATTACTTAATGCACATCGAGACGTTACTATAATAGTGGATAACGCTGCGATGGAAGGTTAATACTAATCTCCAATTTATATTTGACTTATAATATGATATTAGTATAAGATCGAAAGGGTGGGTGTTGAATAGTTTTATACTAAATTCAATCAAATATAGTGTTATATTTGCGAGATGATTTTTTGCTGAGCAAGGCATGGGTTCTTTTGAATGCTTTTTGCATTCAAAACGGTTCCATAACGATGCTCAGTGGAAAATCAGCCGAAAAGATTGCGCTATATTTGATTGAATTTAGTATTAGGCAGAATTAGTATAACATTCTGAGTCATCCAATTATTCAAAACCCCACAGGGTAGGGTTGTGTTTGAATTTATTATTAAGAACAAAAAATCCTTCAGTACCGCGGCTGTAATAGTGGCAGCCGGAAATAGCTCACGCATGAATTATCAGGATAAACAGTTTATTGATATTTTAGGCAAACCCGTTTTGGCACATACTCTGACGGCGTTCCAAAAGGCACCTTCAATAGACGGTATTTTTGTTGTTTCACGCGAGCAGGATATTCTTATTGTTTCTGATATAATAAAGGCATTTAATATAACAAAGGCTGTCAGTGTTGCTCCGGGAGGGGAAACGAGGACGGAATCGGTAAAAAGCGGCATAAATGCTGTTGGTGATTATGATTATATTGCAATTCATGACGGAGCGCGGCCATGTGTTTTGCCCGAACATATAGACAATGTGGTTGATGCGGCAGTTCGCACCGGCGCTGCCGCGCTCGGATGCCCTGCTTGCGACACCTTAAAGTCTGTTGATGCCCATTTAAACATTATTGGAACTGTTGAGAGGAAGGGTATTTGGCAAATTCAAACACCTCAGGTCTTTAAGAGTGAAATAATAAAAAAAGCATATGAGTATGCGCAAAAGAATGATTTAACGGCAACGGATGATTGTGGGTTGGTTGAACTTATAGGGGTAAGCATAACGGTGGTAGAGGGTACTGCCTCAAACGTCAAGTTAACCCGACAGGAAGATTTAAGCCTTATTTGTAGTATTTTAGCGCAAAATCAAGAAACATCATAAGTTTGAATTAATTCAAACTTATATGTGAGAGGTATAATTATGAGGGCCGGAATAGGATATGATGTTCATAAACTGATAAAAGGGCGTCGACTCGTAATAGGCGGTGTTGAAATACCTTATAATAAAGGCCTTGCGGGTCATTCGGACGCCGATGTGTTGACTCATGCGATTTCAGACTCTATTTTGGGTGCTGCATCACTTGGGGATATTGGCTTGCATTTTCCCGACACAGATGGAGAATATAAAAATATATCAAGCATAATACTGCTTGGCAAGGTATGCCAACTAATCAAAACAAAAGGCTTTGCAGTTATAAATATTGATTGTGTTGTAGTTGCACAAGTGCCTAAAATATCGCCGTTTGTAATGCAAATAAGGCAGACTCTTGCAACTACTATGGGCATTGATGTTGATAATGTCTCGGTTAAGGCGACTACAACAGAAGGGCTTGGTTTTGAAGGCAAGGGTAAAGGTATTTCCGCCTTTGCGATTTGTATGTTGAATAAAAAAGATTAGATAGAGGAGGTATAAAAAAATTTATGTATCAAAGTGAGAATTATTCCACACAGTATCAGATTGATACGCGCCTTGCGTTGAATGCCTATTTAGTCAAGGTGTTTGGCACTATGTTCGCCGGCTTGGCAATTACCGCAATTGTCGCTTTTTATTTTGCCGCAAGTAATTTAGTGTATACACTCGGAAATGCTGTATTCGTCATTATGATAGCTCAGCTTGTGCTTGTGTTAGCCCTGACTGCATCAATCAACAAACTAAGTTATCGCGTTGCGTTGGGGTTATTTATGCTGTATTCGTTATTAAACGGCATAACAATGGCTTTTATTTTTGTTGTTTATGATATTGGCACTATCGGTACTGCTTTTACCGTAACGGCGCTTACCTTTGGGATTATGGCCGTTTACGGATCTTTAACAAAATCGGATTTAACGGCATTTGGCAGCCTTGCACGGATGCTTTTAATCGGTGGTCTGATAGTTATGCTTATAAATATGTTTATGGGTAGCCCCGCAATAGATTACTTTATTTCTGTTGTACTTTTGTTTGTGTTTGTTGGGCTTGTTGCGTATGATACACAAAAGTTGAAGGGCTTTTTCTATGCAACACAAAATGATATTCCAACTCAACAAAAAGTTGGTGTCATTGGTGCACTTTCACTTTATTTAGACTTTATTAATATTTTCCTGCGACTACTAAGAATTTTCGGCAGATCAAAAAGATAACGGGGTATTGATTATCAATACCCCGTTTGCCTATTAATAATATTATTGTTAATTAATAAAAGGCGCCATGTTCTGCATGAAAATAGTATAAATTACCTAAGCAAAGGGAATTTATTTGTTATTTGCAAAACATTCGCTACAAAGAACCGGGCGATCGTTTCTCGGTTTGAACGGAACGACAGCTTCTTTGCCGCAATTTGCACAGACGGTTGTGTGCATTTGTCTGGAGGCCTTAATAGCCTCTTTTCTTGTAACTCTGCAATCGCCACATCTGCTTGGCTCGTTCTGAAAGCCCTTTTCAGCGTAAAATTCTTGCTCGCCGGCGGTGAAAGTAAATTCGCCACCGCAGTCTTTGCAGACTAAAGTTTTGTCTTCGTACATTTTCCAACCTCACTTTTAAATATTTCTTTGCCACGACCGGATTTGCACCGATTCCCCTGCTTAACTCAGATACTCTACTCGCATGAGCTACGTGGGCTATATATTTTACCGATTCTCATTAATATTAAGTGTCATTGGGTTTGCCAAGTTTTCTTTTAATGCGTTGGAGAGCATTATCCACTGATTTAATCCGTCTGTTAAGCTTAATAGAAATATCATTATATGAGTATCCTGTCAAGTATAAGGATAATACACTTTTTTCAAAAAGGCTAAGTTCGTTTGTTATCTTTTTAGTTATCGACNNCCTTAAAAAGGCCAATCATCCCTTCTTGTATTACATCATCATTATCCGCACCGGCTAAATAATATTTTCTTGCCTTTGCGCGTACGAGGTTTTTGTATCTTGAAATCAATTCGTCAAGAGCATATGTATTATCAGTTGTTGCCAAGACAACAAGTTTCTCATCTGGCAGCGATTTGCAGTAGCCATTCGAAACAGAACCGTACCGATTATTATGCAACTTATAGCCACCTTTCAAAAGGCGTTTACAGCATGCATACCTATTATAAGTATTTTGTGAGTATTTGTCAAGAAAAATATTTGCATATATTAGATTTTTGTGGTATACTACTAAAAGGCGGTGGGATATTTTGGATGGTATCTTATATTTAGCGGCAGTTTTTTGCTCTTTTCTTCCCCTTATATCAATTTTCGTGCTTACACCATATATTTCGCGAAAAGGAACTTGTTTTGGCATCTTATTAATGGAAGATGCGCAAAAATCATTTCGTATAAAAAGGATTAAGTATGGTTACTCGTTATTGGTAAGCATAATCGGCATACTATTTACTTATTTGTGCTTTGTGTTACCCATTAAAAACATATTGTGGTTAGCTTTGATAAGTTATTGCACTGTTTGTATTATGTTTTATTTGGTGTGCAACAGCATTGTAAATAATATTGTACTTACTCATAATTGGGAAAACATGCAAAAGGAAATAAATGTACACCATATTCCCCTGCCAAATAAAAAGGGTACTGTTTCGACTTGGTGGTATTTAACATATCTGTTTCCGCTTGGTTTTATATGGTATATAAGCTATAACATCTCTACCGGCTATGTATTTGCACTTCCCTTAACATCAACTGCAGTTGGGGTTATTATATTTCTTGTACATCTGTTTGTAAAAAACTCAATCCATTATGCAAACAAAAAAACTCTTAAAAAATCAATAGAGGAAAATACCAAGTTTAGAAAGATTTGGTCTTCTTTTATATTTTTTGTAGGGCTAGTTATGCAAGCTTTGCTTATTATAATGCAAATGGGTTTTTTGGGTATAATCGGGAATCAACTATTAATAACCGCCTCGCCGTTTGTTACAACTATTTTAATAACAAGTGTTTCGGTTTATATTGCAATAAGAAGCAATGCTGATTGAATTTAGTATCAAGTTTCAAAAAACTGCAAATGTAATAGTAATTCACGATTATGGTTATATATTTAATTTAATTGGTATTAAGTGGCAGAAACGACATTTTTATCCCAAGCATTTCCCACATTAATACTAAACCTCAATTAAAATAACAAAAGCCTATAACCCTTATGGTTACAAGCTTTATATGTGGTACGCCATTGCGGGCTCGAACCGCAGACCTACTGATTAAGAGTCAGTTGCTCTACCAACTGAGCTAATGGCGCCAATACAACAGGGATTATTATATAATACTTGGCGCCGGTTGTCAACGAAATTTTTCAAGTTTCCCAACTATTTTTATGCTATTTTTATATGATATTGAATAATAGCGGAAAGGAATTATTTTATACTAATCCTCGATTAAAAGACAACTATAAAAACTTATTTTATTATCACATCGCTTAACTTTCTTTTCGGTACGTGTATAACAGCTTTTTCATCTTTATAATACTTTATATCCCCGATAAATTCTTCTGCTACCGGCTGCTCTGCAGGAAACCCCAGTGCAACTACGGATTCAATTGAAAGGTTTTCACTTATTTTTAGTATATCTCTCAAGCGGTCCTGTTTTGCCGAGCCAATCCAGCATGAGCCAATGCCTTTACTGAGCGCGGCGTATATTATAGTCATTACTGCGGCGCCGACATCGTATTCAAAATTGCTTTCGCGGATGGTGGTATCCGCCAACACAACTATATATGCTTTGGGGCGTTCGTTTTCGCCGGGGGTACCCTTACCGTGCAAATATCCTGCCCAAGAAGTACAATCGAATACCTTACCAAGTAATTGTTCATTTTGAACAATAATATACTTTACCGGCTGTAAGTTAGAGCCCGTAGGGGCAAATCGTGCACAGTCAACAATTTCGTATAAATCCTTTTCGGGAATCGGAGTATTTAGAAATTTCCGTATTGTACGGCGTGATTTTAAAAAATTAATTATTTCCATTTAATCCCTCTCATATAATTTACATTTTTGCCATTACAAAAAAAAGAGTGTATTTAATAAGTTAATTTTCCACTTTCAATTTTCAGTTAGATTCTATCGCTCATCAATCTTAATATACTCTGCTCTTGGTGCAACCGACCTATAAGCCGGTCTGATTATTTTGCCCGCAATAACAAGTTCTTCAATCCTGTGCGCGCACCAACCAGGAATTCTAGCAATAGCGAACAAAGGTGTAAATAGTTCTTCGGGCAGATTAAGCATTTTGTACACGAAGCCGGAATAAAAATCGACATTGGCGCTTACGCCTTTATACATTTTTCTGGTTTTACTTATCGCTTTTGGCGCTAATTGTTCGATTTTCGTATAAAGCTCAAATTCTTTTTGACACTGCTTTTCACATGCCAATTTTCTGACGTAGCTTTTTAATATTTCCGAACGTGGGTCTGATAATGAATAAACGGCGTGACCAATGCCATATATCAAACCACTTTTATCGAAAGCTTCTTTATTTAAGATTTTTTCAAGATAGTTGTATATTTCGTCATCATCGTTCCAATCACTAATGTTGGATTTAATGTTGTCAAACATATTCGCTACCTTTATATTTGCACCGCCGTGTTTAGGTCCCTTTAAAGAACACAACGAAGCCACTATGGAAGAATAAGTGTCCGTCCCGGATGAGGTTACTACGTGGGTAGTAAAAGTTGAGTTATTGCCTCCACCATGGTCTGCATGCAGCACAAGTGCCAAATCCAATGTCTGTGCTTCCATTTCAGTGAAACTACTGTTGGGACGCAGCATATGTAATATGTTTTCGGCAATTGAAAGCTCCGGCTTTGGCGCGTGAATAACCAGACTTTTATTTTTGTGATAATGCAAATAGGCTTGATAACCGTATACTGACAATAGCGGAAATCGTGCGATTAATTCAAGCGACTGCCTGAGTACATTTTCAATTGAAATATCGTTGGCGTTATTATCATAAGAATATAAAGTCAAAACACTTTTGGCAAGTGCGTTCATCAAATCGCTACTTGGCGCATTCATAATGGTATCACGTATAAAACCATTGGGAAGGGTAGAAAATTCCGAAATAACTTTTCGGAAATCATTATATTCATTTTTGGTAGGCAGTTGTCCCATTAAAAGTAGATAGCATACTTCCTCAAAACCAAATCGCTAATCGTTTGTAAAACCGTTAACAATATCTTCTATATCTAATCCTCTGTAAAACAATTTGCCTTCACACGGCACCAATTGCTCATTTTCAATAGTATAAGCAAAAACCTCGGAAATGTTGGTTAGTCCCGCTAATACGCCTTTGCCACTGATGTCCCTAAGCCCTCTTTTTACATCGTACTTGTTGTAGAGAGAAAATTCAATGGTGTTGTTTTTAATAGTTTTTTCGGCATAATTTTTAATATTTAAATTCGTTATACTTCTTCACCCCCTATATAGAACAGTATTCATTATACCAGAAAATAAACCTAATTGCAAATAATAATTTCATTTAATTGGATAATTTTAGCAGGGTGCAATAAAGAAAATAACATTTAATACTAATCCGTACAAGAGGAATATATCAATATTTTAACCCGCCTATGAGGTAGAGCGAGCCGCAAATACAAATGATGTCATCTTTGTTGGCAATTGTTTTTGCATAATCAAGTGCTTGTTGTCTGTCCTTTTTGAATGAAAGGTTTTTTGTATACTTACCTGCTGTTTCCATCAAAACTTGAACCGCTACAGCACGCGGGTTATCAGGCTCAGTTGCGACAAAGTAATGAGCTAAGGGAGCAATAATAGAGATGCATTTTTCGTATTCTTTATCTCGGAGCATACCCATCACAAGTATTAATTTTTTAGTTGGGAAATATGTATCTATCGCATTTTTTAATGCAAAAACACCCGAATAATTATGTGCTCCGTCTATAATAATAGTGGGGTCTGTGTTTACAACTTCAAAACGCCCGCTAAATTTAGTCTGTTTAAGCCCTTGCGCAAAATTAGACGTAATTCCGAAAAGCTTTGCCGCAGTTATTGCTGTAACAGCATTATATACCTGGTGAACACCTAACATTGATATTTGGTATTGCTCGCCCATGTAAGAAAAAACGGTTTTATCAATACTTGTGGATATAATCTTTACGGCATTTTTATCTGCTATTGTAACGGGAACATTTTTACTGTTGGCCGTATTTTTAATCACGTTAATTGCAGCTTCAGGATTATCGGGATATACCGCAACAACACTCCCGCGTTTTATTATTCCGCATTTTTCAAACGTAATCTCCTCTATTGTTTCACCCAACAAATCGGTATGGTCGATGCTTAAGCTTGTTATTACGCTAACCGCAGGCGCATTAATGACATTGGTTGCATCAAATCTGCCGCCAAGCCCTACTTCTAACACAACAACATCGCATTGTTGCTCTAAAAAGTGTAAGAAGCCTATTGCAGTAACAATTTCAAATTCCGTGGGGCAAATCGTATCGTCAATTACACTCTTTATTTTTTCGGTATGCGTTGCTAAATCACGGTTTGAGATTTTTGTTCCGTTAACCTGTATTCGCTCATTAAAAGAATGTATATATGGGGAAATATACATTCCTGTTTTATACCCGTTTGCCATTAGGATGTTTGTAATAAACGCAGAGGTAGAACCTTTGCCGTTTGTGCCCGCTATATGAATAAACTTCAGCTTTTTATGGGGGTCTCCCAAACGGCGTAACAGCTCAGTTGTTGTTTCAAGCCCGAGCTTTGTTCCAAGCCTTAATCTGTTTTGTATAAATTTTATCGCATCGTCATAATTCATTTAAAAGTCTCCAAATCAGCTATAACCTTATTCAGCATTTCTTTGTATTTTTCGCCTTTTTCCTTTTCTTGCTGTATAACTTCGGAGGGAGCTTTTTTTATAAATCCCTCGTTTGAAAGCTTTTTTTCAACGCGCATTATCTCATCGGTTAATCTGTTCTTTTCGGCGGTAAGCCTAGCAATTTCTTTTTCCTTGTCAATCAAATCAGCTTGCGGCATATAGATCTGTGCTTTAGGTACTACCACCGAAATATTGTTATCACCAAGGCACGCTTTATCATTTGATATTACAACTTCGCTCGCACCCGCCAACTTTTCAAAAAAAGTTTTTCCTGCGGAAAAGGCCTCTTTTTCTTCGGTTATAATAATAAGCTTAGCTTTTTTAGATGGTGGAACATTCATTTGCGCACGTATGTTTCTGACAGCTTTTATTGTATCTTTAATAAGTTCAAATTGTTCTTTTTCAGCTTTATACAAAGTTTTATCGCTGTATTTAAACCACTCGCGAACCATTAAACTGCCGCTGCAATTTGGTAGATAAGAGTATATTTCTTCTGTTATAAAGGGCATAAACGGATGTAATAGAGATAATATATTACATAAGACATAAACCAAAATATTTTGAAGTGTTATGTCGTTGCCAAGCCTCGGCTTAACAAGCTCGATATACCAATCACAAAATTCATCCCATATAAAGTCGTATACCTTTTCGGCGGCAATCCCAAGCTCAAATTTTTCGAGGTTTTCAGTTATTTCACGTGCAACATCATTCAATCTGCTGATTATCCACTTATCTTCAAGTTCAAGCTTGTCAGGCAAGCTGTATTGAGCATTTTCATCGACATTCATCAGTACGAAACGGGAGGCATTCCAAATTTTGTTGGCAAAGTTCCTGCTTGCTTGTACACGTTCTGTATAAAAACGCATGTCATTTCCGGGTGAATTACCGGTTGCAAGGGTAAACCGCAGGGCATCTGCACCGTACTGGTCTATTATGCCAAGCGGATCTATACCGTTGCCTAAAGATTTGCTCATTTTTCTACCCTTTTCATCACGCACAATACCATGTATAAAAACGGTATCAAAAGGTGCTTTGCCGGTATGCTCAATAGCAGAAAAAATCATTCTTGCAACCCAGAAAAATATAATATCGTATCCCGTAACAAGTACGCTCGTCGGGTAAAAGAATTCGCAATCTTCTGTTTTATCCGGCCATCCGAGTGTTGCGAAAGGCCAAAGGGCGGATGAAAACCATGTATCCAAAACATCTCCATCTTGTGTTAGCGTGCCGCCGCATTTGGGGCAAACAGAAATATCTTGTTTGCTAACGGTAACTTCGTTGCAATCGTTGCAGTAAAAAGCAGGTATTCTGTGGCCCCACCAAAGTTGACGAGAAATGCACCAGTCATGTACATTTTCCATCCAATTGGTGTATACCTTTGAAAACCGTTCGGGTACAAACTTAACAGTTCCGTTATTAACTGCTTCTAACGCAGGCTGCGCAAGCGGTTCCATTTTAACAAACCACTGTTTGGATATAATAGGCTCAACGGTTGAAGAACAGCGATAACATTGACCTACGTTGTGGGTATGTTCTTTGGTATTAACAAGTAAGTCAAGGTCTTCTAAGTCTTTTATTATTTGTTTTCGGGCGACGTATCTGTCCATGCCGCTATACTTACCGCCACGTTCGTTAATTGTTGCATCGTCGTTTAGTATTTTTATTTGTTCTAAATTATGACGTAAGCCGACTTCAAAATCATTCGGGTCATGCGCCGGTGTTATTTTAACAGCACCGGTGCCAAATTCTTTATCAACATATTCGTCTGCAATAACAGGAATTTCTCTGTTTACCAGGGGGAGAATTAATTTTTTCCCGACAAGATGGGCAAAACGCTCATCATCAGGGTGTACTGCAACAGCGGTATCGCCTAACATTGTCTCGGGACGGGTTGTTGCAATAACAATATAATCGCTGCTATCTTTAACAGGATATTTTATATACCAAAAATGGCCGGCTTGTTCAGAATATTCAACTTCCGCATCGGATAATGCAGTTGTACAGCTTGGGCACCAATTAATAATTCGGTTGCCTTTGTAAATAAGGCCTTTGTTATACAAGTTAACGAACACTTCACGGACAGCTTTTGAATACTCTTCATCCATTGTAAATCGTTCGCGTTCCCAATCACAAGACGAGCCGAGCTTTTTGAGTTGGTTTGTTATTGTATTGCCATATTTTTTCTTCCAGTCCCAAACGCGCTGTAAAAACTTATCCCGTCCTAAATCATGACGGGTGATGCCTTCGTTATTTCGAATTGTTTCTTCAACTTTTATTTGCGTTGCAATCCCGGCATGGTCGGTACCCGGTAACCAAAGTGCTTCCTTACCCCTCATGCGATGAAATCGTATAATTATATCTTGTAAAGTTTCGTCAAGGGCATGTCCCATATGAAGCTGACCCGT
>LSQX01321945.1_pt1 | contig 16896 bp, 11 predicted proteins | sample 654561 | NCBI WGS metagenome assembly LSQX01 (sample SAMN04489861, study PRJNA283612) | anaerobic digester metagenome | isolation source: 4 biogas reactors fed with cattle manure at either 37C or 55C with and... | place: Denmark: Kongens Lyngby | collected 2014
CGGAGGATCGCAAATGCAAGACCGGAAAAATCACGCGAGCCGCTCACAAGCATCGGTTCGACAAAATCGTCTATGACTGTCTGCATGAACATTGCTCCGGTAACCGAGGCGGCAGCGTTGATTATAATACAGGCAGCGACGGCGGTGACTTTCAGCTTATATTCTCCGAGATAGGAAAGCAGTCTCATCGCGGTTCCGCGGTTCCGGCCGAGTCTTTTGACCATGCTTTCCTTTTTGCCGGCATTGCCGTTAAGCAACAGAACCACTTCCCTTCATCTGAGATTCATATACCTCACGGTACATTCTATTATTTGCAAGAAGCTCTTCATGAGAACCGAACGCTTCCGCTTTGCCGTCGTTCATTACTATGATACGATCGGCATTTTCAACCGAGGCAACCCGTTGTGCTATTATGATTTTCGTAGTATCCGGAATTTCTTCTGCCAAAGCCTTGCGTATCATGGCATCGGTCCTGGTATCGACAGCCGAAGTGGAGTCGTCGAGGATCAGTATCTTAGGTTTCTTCAAAAGGGCGCGGGCTATGCAGAGGCGCTGCTTCTGACCTCCGGATACATTAGCGCCACCCTGTTCAATGTAATGGTCATATCCATCGCTGAATTTGCGGATAAATCCGTCGGCGCAGGCAAGCCGGCAGGCTCTTTCCATTTCTTCATCGGTTGCATTTTCGTTTCCCCAGCGGAGGTTTTCTTTTATCGTACCCGAGAAAAGCAGATTCTTCTGAAGCACCATCGAAACTTCGTCACGCAGCGCCGTAAGGTCGTAACTGCGGACATCTATCCCGCCGACTTTTACGGAACCGGATGTGGCGTCATAAAGTCGCGGGATAAGCTGCACGAGACTCGTTTTAGCCGAACCGGTCATTCCTATGATGCCTATCGTTTCGCCAGATTTTATATCCAGATTTATGTGGTCAAGCACCGGCTTCTCGGCTTTGTCCGAATAAGAAAAGATTACGTTTTCGAATGTAATCGAGCCGTCCGGGATATCGCGGATACCGTCGGGGGGAGATACGATATCGCTCTCTTCCTCAAGTATTTCGCATATGCGTTCGGAGGATGCGCGGGAAATAGTAAGCATTACAAAGACAAAACTTAGCATCATCAGGCTCATCAGTATCTGCATGGTATACGATGTAAGCGACACGAGCTGACCGGTGGTCATCGCTGTCCCGCCGGAGTTTACAATATACCTTGAACCGAACCATGCTATAACGAGCAGACAGGTGTTGACGGCAAGCTGCATCATCGGAGCGTTTACGGCAAGGCGCTTTTCTGCCGTTGTAAAGTCTTTATAGATTTCTTCGGAAACAACACTGAACTTTTCGCGTTCGTGATCTTCGCGTACAAAGGACTTTACAACCCTGATACCGCGCAGATTTTCCTGAACCACTCGGTTTAGCACATCATATCTTCTGAATACTCTCACAAAAATCGGGTGAACGGTTTTTGCTATAAAAATCAATCCGAAAGCCAGAAGCGGTGCAATCGCCAGATAAACGAGAGCAAGTGTCGGACGGATATTGAATGCCATCACAAATGAGAAAATCATCATCATCGGTCCGCGGACTGCGGTTCTTATCAGCATCTGATAAGCATCCATGACGCGGGTGACGTCTGTCGTAAGCCGGGTCACTATCGATGCCGTGCTGAATTTATCGATATTTGAAAATGAAAAAGTCTGTATTTTTTCATACATATCGTGACGCAGGTTCGCAGCAAATCCGGCTGACGCTACGGCAGCATATCTTCCGGAAAGAACACCGCTGCAAAGTGAGATAATGCAGCACCCGACAAGTACGGCGCCGATTTTCAGAATATATGACATGTCACCTTTTTTTATCCCTTTGTCTATAAGCGTAGCCATAAGCATCGGGATTATGACTTCCATTATCACTTCAATGGTAACGGTGGTCGGCGCAAGAATCGAAGCTGTTTTGTATTTGCCGATCGATTTCAGCAGTCTTTTGTATGTTTTAAACATATATCACACTCTTTGTTGTTTAATCAGCGTTGATCTCGCAGAAGATTCCTTCTCCGTTTTCAAGGGTAAGCGTTATAAATCCTTCGGAATCCGGGTTAAGAATCGATGCATTTCCGTTCTGCCAAACGGTAAGAGAAGCACCTGCATTTATCTTCAACTCGGCTTTTTCTTCCTGCTGAAGATCGTTGCAGTTTACGACGGTGAAGGCGTGCGAGCCGTCATCTCCTTCAAAGCAGCCGATAAGCAGCGGGTTATCCGTTACTATTTCTTTTATGAATCCGGATGCGTCGTATTGATTATCGAATTTCAGGAATTTGGATTTCCCGTCGGCGTTCAAGGAAAAGGCGCCCAGATTTCTTTTATAGCGGGAGAAAGGTTCGTCGTAAACGGAGAATTCCGCATTTACCGACTGAGCATAAAACCAGCGGTTTGTCTTCTCGAGATCATGGTCGATCAGCGCGTCTTTGAAATCCTCGGCGGAGCTGTATGGTGTCATATAAGTGAAGTAAATCGCTTCATCCGACCCGAAGGATTTGATGCACCAGGTCTGCCACTCAAGATCCCGCCTCGACGGAGTGCGTTTTGACGAGGCAAACGATACGCTCTGCAGATAAACGCTGAACGGGATACCGCGCTCACGGCAGGGAGTTGCAAACTCGTCGAGGTTTTTACAGTAACCATCATAAAGCCCGTCGACATTGAGCGGATATATGTCGACTGAAGTCCATTTCGGCATCACGGTATCAAGGAACTGTACGACATGCTCGCTGTAGGTGGGATTTCCGAGCTGCTGTTCATTTGCATACATCGGGAAGATATTGATAAATGCAACTTTATCAGAACATTTCGAGAAGGCTTCAACCGACTCTTTGAGCACCGGAAACAGCGAGGAATTCGGCTCATCTCGCAGATAGAATCCCCAGACGTGCGGCGCATCGAAATATTTTTTGATGGACGGATAGTTTGCATCATCAAATATCCCGTCGCTTGCAAAACCGGTCCATAAAATCTGCAGATCGTAGATCGCGCACCATTTCATCATGTCCAATGATGCGGAATCGCCGGAAGCCGCGACATTGACTTTTGTAAAGCCGGCTTCTGCCGCTTCTTTTACCTGGCGTTCGGTATCGAAGCTATCGCCCGAGGTGCACCACGCCGATATATCAAAAGAGCGATAATAATTCTCGTCGCCAACTTCACAATCGGAAAGGAGTATATCGCTTTTGGCGTCCATAATATTGCCGTCGACCTTGAGACCCATTGCGGAATAGACAAGCTCGCTGTAAACGGCTCTCATATCGGCCCAGCAGTTGCTTCCGCCGATGTGGATGTTGCTGCCGTCCTTTTTGACAACATAAGAAAGGTCATATGCTGACGGTACTTTATCCGATGCAGTACCGATAAACAGATTGCTTCCGGATGAAGGAGCTGATGTTATTTCCGGACGCCTGCCGGATAAGGTGCTGAAGATATCTGTTATTTTCCTGATCTCATTCAGCGCATAGCTGTTATAATTTTCGGGAACGACAAAAGTCCATTCGTTTAATGGCTTGCCCTCGAGTGTCAAATCGGAAATCGGAAAGACATGCTCGCGAATAAGTTCGATCTCTTCGCTCTTTCCTTCCCGGACGGCTTTCAGATATGCTTCAAGGAAAAGCTCGGCGGCTTCTCCGATACTCTCATCGGTTGCGGCTATCAGCGGAACTGCACCGATTTTTACCACATAATCATACGGGGCATCAACACCGTCGATTCTTAAATATGCTTCTTCGGATTCCGGGCGATTGGTTCGGCCGATGAGTATTTCGTTCGGAAATCTGACTATCTCTTCTCCGCGCTTTACCCAGTCGGTTTCGATTTTAGCTTCGATTCCTGCTGCTTCCAGCTGTTTTCTCAGTTTTATCGCAGCATCTTTAGTAGCCTCACTCGAAGTATCGCCGCGGACTATTGTACATTTGATACCGGTCATATCCACAGTATTTTCCTCCTCCGTCAAATTCGAATCATCCTTTGAATCACAGGAAATAAAAGATAAAATAAGACAAATGATAAGGGCGGTTAATATTATAATTCTGAAACGAGTAATCATCATGCTGTCCTCCCTTAAAAAATACATCAAATCGTGAAAAGTATTTATCAACCCGGCTTTTCCCTATTATTATACATACATTTGCATCTTAAGTCAAGGCAGTTTGTCAAATGCAGGAAAAAAACTTGCAATTATTTAACTTAATTCGTTTTTTAGAGTTACATTGATAGAAGTATTCATTTTTATATGATAAAATATTATCAGTATTAGCGTGTATCCGGATTTGTTTTGCCGTTCGGCCTGTTACCGAATGTTTTTTTACCGGAACGGCGATAATGCTTCTAAATTAAATTAACATAACCGGACAAAGGAGTACCATTCAAAAAGATGGAAAACAAAAACAAAATCATCGAACTGAAAAACATTACGAAACAGTTCGGCGGAGACATGGTCCTTGACCATATCTCACTTGACATCCACGACAAGGAGTTCCTGACGCTCCTCGGACCTTCCGGCTGCGGAAAAACCACAACGCTGCGGATTATAGGCGGTTTTACCAATCCCGACAGCGGCGACGTGATGTTCAACGGAAAGCGCATCAATGATGTTCCGCCGCATAAACGCGAGCTCAACACCATTTTCCAGAAATATGCGCTCTTTCCCCATCTTAATGTTTTCGATAACATCGCCTTCGGACTTCGCGTTGCCAAAACGCCGAAAAAGGAAATCGAACGGCGGGTTATGGAAATGATCGACATAGTCGAACTCGAAGGGTTTGAAAAGAGAAATGTTGAGCGCCTTTCCGGCGGTCAGCAGCAGCGTGTCGCCATCGCTCGCGCACTCGTAAACAATCCCAAGGTATTGCTGCTTGACGAGCCGCTGGGAGCCCTTGACCTCAAGCTGCGCAAGGATATGCAGATAGAGCTCAAAAAGATTCAGAGAAGAATGTCCATTACCTTCGTGTACGTAACGCATGACCAGGAAGAAGCCCTTACGATGTCTGACACAGTAGTTGTCATGAACGAGGGTAAAATCCAGCAGATCGGTACTCCGCAGGATATTTACAACGAGCCTGTAAACGCGTTTGTCGCCAACTTCATAGGCGAATCGAATATCCTTCCCGGCATTATGCACCGCGACTATTTCGTTGAATTCGCCGGCAGCAACTTTGACTGCATCGACAGGGGATTCGGTGAAATGGAGGAAGTTGACGTTGTAGTCCGTCCGGAAGACATCGAGCTTTCCGAGGCAACCGCGGTTACTCTCAACGGTATTGTAGAGACGATAACTTTCAAGGGTGTCCATTACGAAATGATTATCCGTGTCGGAACGGATATCTGGCTTGTTCATTCGACAAAAAGCGCAAAAGTCGGTGAAATCGTTGCAATGAATATCGCTCCCGACTGCATACATGTAATGAAAAAGAGCGCAATGCCGAAAATAAACCGCTACACCCTTAATGAAGAGGGGGAAAATAACCTCGCGGAGGGTGCGGCAAATGAACTTTAAAGCTTCAAAACTGACCGCTGCGCCCTATATTTTATGGGTATTGATTTTCATAATCGTCCCGCTGGCGCTTATCGCAGTATTCGCTTTTACCACAACCGTAAAAGTTGACGGCGAAGGCAATATCCTGTCTGCCGAGGAAATCTCCGTTATGGAGGAGGAACTCGCTGTATACAACGAAGAAAACGGTACCGAAGAAGAACTCGAGCTTGATGAACGCACTGTTTTCACCCTTGATAACATTATTAAAGTAAACGACTATCTTCCCGTGCTGTTCAAAAGCCTCTGGCTTGCTGCGATAGCTACCGCTATCTGCCTTGTGATAGCATATCCGATGTCATTTGCCATTTCACGGGTTAATGCAAACAAACAGAAGGTTATGATAATGCTTATCATGCTTCCGATGTGGATGAACTTCCTGCTTCGCACATACGCATGGATGACGCTGCTTGAAAAGAACGGCTGGATCAACAAATTACTTTCATTCTTCAACATCGGGCCTTTTCAGATGATCAACACACAGGGAGCTGTTGTTCTCGGAATGGTTTATAACTATCTTCCGTTTATGATCCTGCCTCTGTATTCGATTATGGTTAAAATCCACGACACGACGCTTGAAGCCTCATCCGACCTCGGCGCAAATGTTTTCCAGACCTTCTCCCGCGTGGTGCTCCCTTTGTCGATGCCGGGAATTGCCTCCGGAATAACGATGGTTTTTGTCCCCGCAATCTCAACATTCATTATCTCGAGGATGCTCGGCGGCGGAACCAACCTCCTTATCGGCGACCTTATCGACCTGCAGTTCCTCGGAAATGCATATAACCCGAACCTGGGAGCCGCAATATCGCTTGTGCTGATGGCGTTCATCCTCCTTTGCATGTCCATTACGAACCAACTCGATAATGAAGATAATATTGAGGGGGTGCTGCTCTGATGAGAAAAATAATATCACGAATTTATCTTTGGGCAGTATTCGCTTTCCTTTATATTCCGATAATAGTGCTTATCGTCAACAGCTTTAACGCATCAAAAAGCCGTTCCGTCTGGACCGGATTCACATTCGACTGGTATAGAAGACTGTTCTCGAATCAGGCTATAATCAATTCCCTCGGAAATACCCTCCTTATCGCCGCCGTCGCTTCCATACTTTCCACTCTGCTCGGCACAATGGCCGCGATCGGCATTTATTCCATGAGGAAGGTTCCGAGGTCGGTACTCATCAACATCACTTATCTTCCGATAATGAACCCGGAGATCGTCACCGGCGTCTCGCTGATGCTGCTCTTCGTCTCATGCAAAATTAATCTCGGATATATAACCCTTATACTCGCACATATGTCTTTCTGTCTCTCATATGTAATACTTAATGTATTGCCTAAGCTGCGGCAGATGGATCGCCACCTTTACGAAGCTGCTCTTGATCTCGGGTGCAGTCCGCGTCAGGCATTTTTCAGGGTGGTTATTCCCGAAATCATGCCCGGTATAATTTCCGGATTCCTGATGAGCTTTACCTATTCGATAGACGACTTTGTAATCAGCTATTTCACCTACGGTCCTACCAGTCAGACTCTCTCGATAACGATATTCTCGATGACACGACGGAAGGTATCTCCCGAGGTGAACGCACTGTCGGCAATAATATTTGTTGTCGTTCTGACCGTGCTGCTCATAGTCAACTTCGCCGGAAGCCGTGATGAACGCCGCGAAAAGCAGCTGGAACGCCGGGCGATCCGGGATCTCAGAATACATCCCGCATCTGTTTCGGCGGCTGCCGCGGCCGGGAAAAAAATCACAGATACCGGTACTCGAAACACAGAACCGAAAAACGGAGGCGGAATGCAATGAAGAAATCCATACTCCGCCTGATTTCCCTGCTGCTCGCCGCATTGTTTCTGACTGTTTCGGCGTATGCCTACGACAGCGGCTGGGATATCCCTTATTCCGACAATGTTGACTGGAAGAAATACTCTGAAGATAACATCACTATCAATGTATACAACTGGGGTGAATACATGTCAGTTGACACCGGAGACGGCTCCTTCGACGTAAATGCCGAATTCGAGAAGCTTACCGGAATAGGCGTCAACTATTCAAACTTTGCTTCCAATGAAGAACTCTATGCAAAGTTAAAATCCGGCGGTTCGACTTATGACATTATCATACCTTCCGATTACATGGTTTCGAGGCTGATAAAAGAAGATCTGCTTGAAAAACTGGATTATTCCAACATACCTAATTTTTCGAAGATCATGGAAAGGTATAAAAATCCCGAATACGACCCTACCAATGAATATTCGGTTCCTTATATGTGGGGGCGGATAGGTATCATATACAACAAAACCATGGTCGACGAAGAAGACAATGTTCACAGCTGGGACATCCTCTGGAATGAAAAATATGCCAATAACATTCTGATGTTCTCCAACTCCCGCGATGCCTTCGCCATTACCTGCATAAAGCTCGGATATTCCGTGAATACAACCGATGAAAACGAGCTTCGCGCTGCCGCTCAGGCGCTCAAGGAACAGAAGCTGCTCGTACAAGCTTATGTTATGGACGAAATCTATGACAAGATGGGAGGCGGAGAAGCGGCTCTTGCGCCCTATTACGCCGGAGACTCGATAGTTATGATGGAGGACAATCCGGATCTGGAATTTGTAGTACCCGACGAAGGAACAAACCTTTTCGTCGATGCAATGTGTATACCGAAAGGCGCACGCAACAAGGCGGCTGCGGAGATGTATATCAACTTCGTTACCGAAACCCTTGTTGCCCGCGAAAATTCAATATATATCGGCTATTCGGTGCCTCAGCAAGAAGCATTTGATGCCCTTCCGGAGGAGATAAGGGAAGACGAGATAATATATCCGACTCCCGAAGAAATTCTGAAGGATGAGATATATGTAGCTCTGCCGGAAACCACAACCAAGCTTATCGATTCGCTTTGGACCAGCATATTGAGCGATGTCAAGTTTTCGCCTTGGATGACACTGGTAATGTTGATTATAGTTATCGGGCTTACAATTATTATTAACGTCCGGCGCGAGATAAAAAAGAAGAACAAAATAGAAAACCAATAAATTCCTAAAATAACGGAGAAAACCCTTTATGTCAAAAACCTTTATACCGCGCGGATACCGCTCGTCATTATCGCTTTATGATACACAGCTCGGTATCGGATTCATAAAACGCATATTTGAAGACAATCTTTCCGGAGCTTTGCACCTGCGTCGCGTTTCGGCACCGCTTGTAGTCGATCCCTCGACCGGAATAAACGACGACCTGAGCGGCGTTGAGCGCCCTGTCAGCTTCGACCTCAAAGACTCCGAAAAAATGGGTTCAGTAGTTCAGTCGCTTGCAAAATGGAAGCGGATGGCGCTCTGGAGATACGGTTATCAGCCCGGCGAGGGTATTTATGCTGACATGAATGCCATCAGGCGGGATGAGGAGCTTGACAATATCCATTCGATCTATGTGGATCAGTGGGATTGGGAAAAGGTTATAACCGAGGAGCAGCGAACGCTTGAGTATCTTGAAAACACGGTCAGAGATATCGTCCGAGCTATAGTTGCAACCAATTATGCCCTTAGGTGTAAATTTCCTTCCATAAAAATGGAAATCGACGAGAATCTATCGATTGTAACATCACAGCAGCTTGAGGATCTCTGGCCGGACAAGTCTTCAAAAGAGCGCGAATACCTCTGGGTAAAAGACCATCACACCACACTTATCGAACAGATAGGCGGCGCCCTGAAATCGGGTAAATCGCATGACGGACGTGCTCCCGACTATGATGACTGGCAGCTTAACGGAGATATACTTATCTGGGATGAATTGCTTGATATGCCGATAGAAATCAGCTCGATGGGTATCAGGGTTTCCCCCGAATCTCTCGACCGGCAGCTCAGTCTCTCCGGCTGCGACAATCGCCGGAAATATGAGTTCCACCGGCTTCTGCTCGAAGGCAAACTGCCGCTCACTATGGGCGGGGGTATCGGTCAGTCAAGACTTTGCCTGATACTGCTTGAAAAGGCGCATATCGGCGAAGTACAGTCTTCAATATGGAATGATGAAACCGTTAACACCTGTACTGCCGCCGGAATTGAGCTGTTGTAACTTATTTTTCGATAAAAGTTCAGACCCTTTACCTCCGAATCCGGGGCAAAGGGTCTGTTTTATATTTATTTATTCAGTTGAAAAGTCTTGAATATATTTCCCGCATTTCCGTTTCATTTATAACATATGGGGAATTTTTAAAATTCGAAGCGCTGCCGACCTGCCGGATAAACAAATCGATTTCGTCAGAGGAAATATTTAGGCTTATATCCGCCCACTTCGGAACATTCTCCGCGATCAGTTCCGAAGATGTGCCGATCCGCTCGGAGAAATCGGTAATAAGCCGCTTCCCCTCGCTGCTTTGCATATTGTGTTTTATATATTCGCCGGTGAAAGCAGCGCAGGCTTTGCCGTGCGGAATTCCTCGGTACATTGTCAGATTATATCCGAGCGGATGCGGGAAACCGGTTCCCGTTCCGTTTATAGCTATACCGCCTCTGCAGGAAGCGTATGCAAGCAGACGGCGATTCTCTTTTGAAATGGGATTTTCCGGTGATATTTCGCTTAGAACTTTCCAGATATCCCTTGCGCCGTCAACTGCCAAAGTACGGGTGATTTCTGATGATTTCGGAGAAAGATACGATTCAAAACAATGGCAGAAGGCGTCGAGAGCGGTGCTGACTGTATAATCGTATGACAGCGAATAAGTATATACAGGATCGACAAAGGAAAATTTCGCATACGAGTAATCGCTTTTGAAGCTCTTCTTTGCGTCTTTGCCGTCAAGCGTAAGAACAGATATCATATTTGCTTCGCTTCCGGTTCCTGCTGTTGTTGGTATTAAAATCATGGGCAGCGAAGGTCTTAATTCTGATTCAAACAGCCCTTCGGGCGGAAGATCCGGGTTGGCTACATAAGAGGCAATCGCTTTAGAAGCATCCATAGCCGACCCGCCGCCGATGCCTATAATAAAGTCGGCTCCCGTTTCAAATGCTGCTGCTCCGCCTTCATAGCATATTGAAACAAGCGGGTTTTCCATAATTTTATTAAAAACCGAAAAACCGATTCCGAGAGAATCAAGTGCGGATGTTACATCGGCAAGGGCTCCGGATTTCACCGCTGAATTTGCACCGGTGATAATCAAGGCTTTTTTTCCGATGCCGAACAGGCTCTTATTTGCCAATATGCAGCTTTCGCCGGAGATTATTTTAACCGGCATGAAAAAATCAATATTCGTGTTTGATAATACCATAATAATAATCCGTTCTTTTCAGATATTTATTTACGCGGTTTTGGAAATATATCAGCCGAAAAGCTTGGAGTAGATTTGCTTCATCTCGATTTCATTAATAACATAAGGCGAGTTTTTGTAGTTGACTGCATCTGCGACCTGACTTATAAACACATCTATTTCTTCAGATTTGAGTGTCAGTTTTACGTTTGCCCACTTCGGAATATTCTCTCCGATAAGCTCCGGCGATGTACCTATCTTCTCGGCAAATTCATTAATTAAGCGGTTCCCCTCGCAGCTCATGGTATTGTATCGAATGTATTCACCGGTAAAAGAGGCACATGATCTGCCGTGCGGTATGCTGTGATACATAGTCAAATTATAGCCGAGTGAGTGCGGAAAACCGGTGCCGGTACCGTTTATCACAATGCCGCCTCTGCATGCGGCATATGCGAGCAAACGACGCTGTTCATGCGTTAAAGGGATTTCAGGTGACAATTCGTTGAGAATCTTCCAGATATCTTTTGCACCGTCGACAGCCAAGGTGCGGGTAATGGCGGAAGATTTCGGAGAAAGATATGATTCAAAACAATGGCAGAAGGCGTCGAGAGCAGTGCTGACGGTATAATAATACGGAAGTGTATATATGTACCTTGGGTCGACAAAGGCGTATTTCGCATATGAATAGTTGCTTTTGAAATTCTTCTTGCAGGATTTGCCGTCAATCGACAATACCGAAATCCAGTTCCCTTCGCTTCCGGTTCCCGCGGTTGTCGGTATCAGAATAAGAGGCAGCGATGGTTTTAATCCCGGCTCAAATATTCCCTCGGGTCTGATGTCCGGGTTTGACGCATAAGCCGCTATAGCTTTGGCTGCATCCATGGATGATCCGCCGCCGATTCCGATAATATAGTCGGCATTTGACTTTCTTGCCAAATTGCCGCCTTCAAAACAGATTGAAATAAGAGGATTTTCCCTGATTTTATCAAAAACCGTGAATTTGATTCCTATTGAATCGAGTACGGCGGAAACATCATCAAGTGCGCCTGACTTAACCGCCGAATCCGCATCGGTTATAATCAAAGCGCTTTTTCCGATGTCAAAAAGGTTCGGGTTGTTTTTAACACAGTCTTCACCCGAAATTATTCGGACCGGCATATAAAAATCTATGTTCATGATTACTTCCTATTAAAGAAGCCCGAAAGAGGTTCTTTCGGGCTTCTTTACATCCTTGATTATATCGATGCTTAAGAATGAATGTTTATTCGGCTGGGAAGTTGGATGAGTACCATGCGCTGTATTGAGCAAGCGGTGAGTTCTCATCTTCCGCGTTCAGACAGGCTGCGATATACAGGTCAGCCTTAGCTTCGGCACTCAAAGTTGTAATAAAATCATCGAGCGTAACCGTTCTGATTGCCGGACGTGTCCTCTGTTCGATATCACCGGCAGCGGTTTTGACATAATAGGTCTCTTCGAATTCTTCTTCATAAGGAACGAAGTTGGTAATCTGATCAAGATAGCCCTGCGATGTTTCGACAACACCGTCCATAATCTGTTTTACGGTCATGTCGCTTGACATGAGTTCGGAGACATTGCCTTCTTTATCGGTCTTGGTGTAAGCCAGAGTAAATCCGAGATACGGGCTGTAGCTCATATCAAGGTTCTGCTTTTTGGCAAGCTCCCAGTTATTGTCGGAAAGCTTGGTTTCAAGCTCAGACATTCCGGCAGACTGCTTAAGCATGAACTGGTTGCCGACATAGTCGGTCTTCATCGAATAAGTGGTTCCGAGCTTGTTTATCTTACCGTTATCATCAATCTCATAGTCAACGCCTTCAACGCCGTAAGCGAGAATATTGATAAGCTGTGGTTCCGTAGTAAGCAGCTTGACTACCTGCATGCAGCGGGAAACATTTGCCGTATAGCTGCTGATACCGTACATTCCGCTGTAAACGTTTTCATTTGTAGCCTGAGGATACTTGTAAACGTTTACATAGTATTTATCTTCATACAGCTCGGCAGTGGTTACATCTCCGGTAATGACGGCGGCTGCATAGCGGTTGCCGTCGTCGATGGACGCACCGGCTGCACCGATGGCATTTGCTGCACGGTATTTTATCATGAGCTTATAGTTGTTCACGAACTCGTTTACCGTTAGCAGGTTATTGGGGTTAGCCATGGTTCCGGCTTTGGCGTCGATCGGAACCGCAGCTCCGATTATGCTCGGAGTTGATGTGAAATATTCAATACGGGGGGAGGGCTCATTCATAAGCGGAACAATACCCGTTTCATATTTAATAACATCGTCAAGGAAGCTTTCGGCATCAACGATTGATTTTATTGCATCGGGATCATAGCTGTATTTGTCTATAAGCTCTTTATCGAGAAGGAGATACTGATATTCACCGACAACATGGTTATTGGGAATTCCGTATGTAGAGGATCCAACTTTTGCTGCTGAGAAGAATGTCGGGTGAATATATGTTTTTAGGATCTTTGAGTTGATAGAGAGTTCCTCGTCAAGAGCGGAAAGTTTCCCGTCTTCAACGAGTTTAAGGAAGTTATCCTTACCTCTTACAAGCATAATATCGAGCTGAGTACCGTCTTCCGCAGGATATACAGTCTCCTCGATACCATATTCGTTGATAATGGTCTCGTCGACTTCTGTAGTCTCTTCGGTTGTGGTTTCGGCTTTGGTTGTTTCACCGGCGGCAGCGGCTGCACGGGCAGCTTCCCTTGCGGCTTTGGCGGCAGCTTTCTTGGCTGCTTCTTCTTCTTCAGCCAGTTTTATCTGCTCTTCAACGGCAACTATCTTTTCCTGTATAACCGAATCATATTCGCTCTCTTTGTAAAATTTGCAGAGAATATGAGTGTTGAACTCGGCTTCGGTGATTGAGTTTATGGCTTTCTGGATACGCGCGATGTCTTCTTCGGTGGTGCTGTCGCCGACAATTGAATAAAGCGTAATTGTCATCGCCTTATTTTCGGACGAACTTGCAGTTGTACCGTCTTCGTTTGTGGTTTCCGCGTCCTCGGCTTTCTTGCCGCAGCTTGAAAAAACAAGCGGGAGCACAAGGAGCAGGCATAACAACAAAAGCGGGAATCTCTTTTTCATAAGGTATAATCCTCCTCGATCGCACTTTGTAACAGTACTATTTTACACCAAAAATCCGGATATGTCAAGAATAATTTAATGTCTGAAAATGCATGACGGTTGTTATTTTTCGCGATAATACACATCTTTACGGCTCGCTGTTGTAAGTTGCAACGAATTATTATCGTTATTTTTGTGCATAACGGCGTTTTTTATGTATAATAATACGAAATATTCACGATATAGTTGTACATTTCGGACAAAAAGAGAGGTTTCAAGAAACGCAGTTTTTCAGTCGAGATAATCCTTAAGTCTCTTGGAACGACTCGGATGACGCATCTTTCTGAGAGCTTTTGCTTCAATCTGACGGATGCGTTCGCGGGTTATATTGAATACCTTTCCGACTTCCTCAAGAGTTCGCGTGCGGCCGTCGTCAAGACCGAACCGCAGCCGCAGAACCTGCTCCTCACGCGGGGTCAGCGTCCGCAGCACCTCTGCCAGCTGTTCCTTGAGCAGGGTATGCGATGCGGCTTCTGCCGGCGCCGGCGAATCTACATCCTCGATAAAATCTCCGAGATGGCTGTCCTCTTCTTCGCCTATCGGTGTTTCAAGCGAAACCGGATCCTGAGCTATCTTAAGTATCTCGCGAACCTTATCTCCGGACATATTCATTTCGCGGGCGATCTCATCGGGAGAAGGCTCGCGGCCGAGCTTCTGAAGAAGCTGTCTGGAAATGCGGCTGACCTTATGAATAGTCTCAACCATATGAACCGGTATTCTGATCGTCCTTGCCTGATCGGCTATTGCACGGGTTATCGCCTGTCTTATCCACCATGTGGCGTATGTCGAGAACTTGTATCCCTTGTTGTGGTCGAATTTATCAACCGCCTTCATAAGCCCGAGGTTGCCTTCCTGGATCAGGTCGAGGAAGAACATCCCTTTGCCGACATATCTTTTTGCTATCGACACGACAAGGCGAAGGTTTGCTTCGACAAGATCCTGTTTGGCTCTCTCGTCACCCCTGGACATCCTTTCGGCGAGGTCAAGCTCTTTTTCGGAAGTCAGAAGCGGAACTTTTCCTATCTCTTTCAGATACATCCGGACCGGATCGTCGATCGGAAGACCTTCCTGGGAAAGCATCTTTTCCATATCTTCCGCCGATTCATACTGTTCGGTTTCGCTTTCTATCTCTTCGAAATCCGGGGTATCGAGATAACCGGTGACTTCGATACCCATGTTTTCAAGGGTATCATAGAGCTTATCGATCTGGTCGATGTCGTAATCGACATTTTCCAGCGCCTCCATTATTTCGTTATTGGTAAGCGAACCTTTGGACTTCCCTCTTTCGATAAGCTCTCTTATATCAAGCTTCTTATCACTTGCCATATATTATTCCTCCCGATTGTTTTCAAAATCCTGTCTTTTTCTATTCAATAAATCATTTATATCGCTTATGGAAGCAGTTTCGCTGTTGTCTTCACCGGTTTTGCGGCTCCTGAGATTTGAAACACAGTCCCGGAAGATCTCTTCCGTGTTGGATAACTTTTCCCGGGCAACCTTTATGCCGGTTACAAGACCTATCTCATCCGGTGTGAACAGCTCATTCAGGAAGTTTTCCGGCTTTTCTCCTCCGCTGCATTTATTTATTATAAGGTCATAAAGGCGCTTACCGATATCCGTTCCGAAATCCTCTTCACTCAGAGCAACTTTGCCGCTTCTTACGAGTTCTGCATATTCCTGATACATTAATAGCATACCCAGAACCGCTTCTTCGGAGGAAGACGAAGTAAGGGTATTCAGCTTTTCGCGCATGTTCCGTCCGCCGAAACCCGCCGCGGCGAGATATATCCGGTTGGTTTCGCTCTCCTCGGCTTTTTTTCTGCTGCGGCGAATGGCGCTTCTGACATCATTTTTAAGGCTTTCATATTGAACGGAAAGTTTTTCGGAAATTTTGTGCATATAAAGATCGCGCTCGACGCTTGAATATACCGAGGCTATAACCGAAACGATCTCTCTGAGAGCGGAGATTTTCTGCTGCGGGTCGGTGATATCATATTGTTTTAAGATGTTTTCCGTCTGAAAATCGAATCTTGAGCTTCCCTCATTCAGTATCATCCTGAATCTTTCGGGACCGAATTTTTTAATATATTCATCCGGGTCTTTTGCGTCCCGAACACGCACTACCCGTGCCTCGAGGCCGACTTCGTCGAACAGGCGAAAAGCTTTATCCGCTGCCTTCTGACCGGCTTCGTCGACATCGTATGCGATGAGCACTTTCTTTGTATAGCGCTTCATCATCCTGGCATGTTCGTTTGTTATAGCGGTGCCGAGGGTGGCCACGGAGTTGGTAAATCCGGCGTCATGAAGCGCCATGACATCCATATAACCTTCGCAGAGGATCAATTCGTCGGCACAGCTCGCTTTGGCATAATTGAGAGCGAAAAGACTGCGGCTCTTTTTGAATGCCGGCGTGTCGCTGGTGTTAAGGTATTTCGGCATTGAATTGTCAAGAACTCTGCCTCCGAATGCGATAACATCCTTTTGGGTATCTATTATCGGAATGATAATTCGTCCGCGGAAGTAATCGTAAGGTTTGCCGGTTTTCTTACTTATTCCGCAGAGAAATGCAGCTGAAAGTTCCTTTTCGCTGTATCCGAGTGCCGACATATGCGCGGTGAGTGCGCCGAATTCATTCGGTGCGTAGCCGAGACCGAAACGCCTTATCAAGGCGGGGCTGTAACCGCGGTTCAAAAGATAATCCATAGGGGCACGACTAGAATTGAGCTGCTCCCGGAAAAACTTGGCGGCATCGAGATTCATTGCCAGCACTCTTTCACGGCTGACTTCCTCGGTTTTGCGGTATCTTTCGCTCGCCTCCTTAGGAATGGTAATTCCGCAGCGCTTTGCGAGTGATTCTATTGTTTCGATATAAGAAAGACTCTCCATCTTCATGATGAAGGTTACAACATCGCCGCCGGCGCC
>LSQX01101872.1_pt1 | contig 16895 bp, 13 predicted proteins | sample 654561 | NCBI WGS metagenome assembly LSQX01 (sample SAMN04489861, study PRJNA283612) | anaerobic digester metagenome | isolation source: 4 biogas reactors fed with cattle manure at either 37C or 55C with and... | place: Denmark: Kongens Lyngby | collected 2014
TCATGGGGCCCGGCACAGCCAATACTATTATCGCCATCGGCATTGCCAATGTGCCGGTCTTTGCCCGGATCACCCGGGGAGTGTTTCTCACAGGGCGCAATGCCCTTTATGTGGAAGCGGCCCATGCCCTGGGAGCCCGGACTTGGGATATTATACGGTATCATATTTTGCCCAACGGCATTGGACCCATTCTGGTCCAGGCCACCGTGACCTTTGCTACCGCCATTCTGACCGAGGCCTCCTTAAGCTATTTAGGACTCGGCATCCAGCCGCCGGATGCCAGCTGGGGCAGGATGCTGAAGGAAGCACAGCCCCAAATGGGGAGGGCCCTGTGGTCTGTTCTGGCACCTGGGGCCGCGATTTTCATTACAGTGATGGCCCTCAATCTCATGGGAGATGCAATAAGGGACCGGCTGGATCCCGAAACCCGGTAAGACAGCCGATCCCGGAAGTATTACAGAGGAAATATCACCAAGTATATTACTAGTTAGTAGAGGTATTACTAAGGGAATATTACCAAGGAGCTATTACTAAGTCAGAGTCAGTCCACTGCCTTATTCGTTTTTAATCAGGAGCTTAACGCAGTTACCCCTCTCCCTTTCGATAATCTCAAAGGCTTTGGGTGTGTCGGCGAAATCAACCCGGTGGGTGATTAAGGGCAGTCCCCTGACCTTGCCGCTGGATAGAAGCTCAATGGCCTCGGTGAAGTCATCTTTGATGTACATGAGGGTGCCCAAAAGCCGAAGCTCCCGGTCTTGGACCAAGCCAAGATCTACCGTCACCGGCTTGGGGAAGACGCCGGCCACCACTATGGTTGTTCCCTTGCGGTTGGAGAGGATGGCCTCCTTCATAGTGGCCTCAATTCCTACGCACTCAAAGGACAGATCGATACCCTCCGGTCCGAACTTGTCCAGCAGCCACTGGGAAGGCTGAACACTGCTGGGGTCGATGACATAATCTGCTCCCAGCTTCTGCCCGAGGCTCCGGCGGTAACTATCGGGCTCACTCAAGATTACTTCCTTGGCACCGTAGGCTTTAGCAACCTGCATAACCATTAGGCCGATGGTACCGCCGCCGTAGACAACAACTCTCCGGTTTACAATGTCCCCTGCTACCCGCACCGCATGGACCGCCACCGCCAGCGGCTCAATCAATGCTGCCTCCTCCCAGGACATATCATTAGGCAGGGCGAAGAGCTTATCTGCTGGGACCCTGACAAACTCGGCAAATGCCCCATCGCTCTGGCAGCCGATCACCTTTAGCTCCTGGCAGATGTTGAAGCGATCATTGCGGCAGTTATAGCATTTACCGCAGACTAGGGAGGGCAAAGCGGTGACCCTCTTGCCCAGCCAGCTCTCATCGACACCTTCTCCTACTTTAGTGACGATCCCTACGAATTCATGGCCCGGGACTATGGGGCAGGAGATATATGGATGCTCACCGTAGTAGGCATGGATGTCGGAACCGCAGATTCCTACGCATTTGACGGCGATCAAAGCCTCTCCGGCCCCGGGCTCTGGAGCAGGTACCTCTTCTTCCACCAACCGCTGGGGCTCTACTAAGTTAAAACGGCGCATAACTCTTGCCTCCTTATTTTTCTCCAGCCGCCTCCCACTGTTCTGCCATACCCATTAATTCCAGGTTATTGATAAACAGGTGAAACTCGCAGCCCAGGTGGGCAGCTGCTGCTTTACACATTTTCATCCGTTTGAGATAAATGGCAAAGTAGTCGATGATCTCGCACCTCGACTGGTCGAAATCAATATGCAGGGCGATGGTGCGGGCTTCTTTATCGATCTCCACCCGGGAGTCGAGAACGGCCAAATTGACACGATCATGGATATCGCTGGAATTGCGCCGGTGAACTCTGGTGCGGTGGGCATCGCTTTTGTCTGCAATGATTAAGGCTGCAGTGATGGGACTCACAGGATGGCCGATCTCCTCTTCGTGGTTGGCGATTGCCATGGTGATATCACAGACCTCATCTAAGGGCATACCCATTTGCCGTAGCTCTGTATAGACAATGCTGGCACCTGAAACTCCGTGGTACTTGCGGTTAAACATATTGCCGATATCATGCAGGTATCCGGCGATGGCACCCAGCTCCACCGTCCGCCGGTCATAGCCCAGCTCCGAGAGGATCCGGGCTGTAGTCCGGGAAACAAAGGTGACATGGCGGAAGCCGTGTTCGGTATAGCCCCGTTCGGTCAAGTAGTCATGGGCTTTCTTGATCATTAGTCGGAAGTTTGGATTATTGCGGATGTCTTCAATGGTGATCATGCTTTTCTTTCCCCTTCACTTGGTCTTATCCTTATTTGTTCTTCCAAGACTTCTCGGAAAACACCGGCAATCCTGCTTGGACAAGGCGAGCTGCTGCAACACCAAAACCTGGTCTCAAATTCCCCTCAAAGGTCCCATCGTAGATTTCGCCGCTGCCGCAGGCGGGGCTTCTAGCTTTAAGAACCGCTCCGGCTGCTTGCCAGGCCTTTGCTAAGCGTAAGACCTCTTCAGCACCCCTAAGATACTCTGTGGTGACGTCCCTGCCGTCACAGGTTACTACCTTTGCCCTGCCTGCCAGTACATCGAAACCGTCGCCGTCCTGGATCTCCGCCGGGGGCCGTGGGGTAGTAAGGCCGCCCAGCTGCTCGGGACAAACCGGGATCGCTCTTCCTTCTTTTACCAAGTGGAGGAGTTCCGGCTCCAGGCGGTCCTCGCCGTCAAAACGGGTCTTGGCCCCAGCCAAACAGGCACTGACCAAAAAGATTTTCTTCAACTCACCACATCCTTCTCTTGGCGGGATAAGCAGCAACTTTTTCCTTATATTCTACGGCACAAGTGCCAGAAAATCCATGGGCAGTCCACGCGGCCTTTCACTCAAGGGGCGGCGGGGGGAGCAAGAGGCGGTGGAGGAGCTCGCCGCTGCCAAGCCGATGCTTCAGCTTAAATAGAGCGGAGGTATAGGAGGACCCCGGTAGGCCAAAGCCACAGAAGGAAATCGAAATAAGGGCACGAATAATCAATTGTAGAAGAGATACTGACAATTCTGTAGAGTATACAGGGAGGTGAGGGGTAGCAGGTCTCACGGGCTGACTAGTGGATGTTTCCGGATGTGGCGGAGTGAACTTTGGCATTACGGTAAGATGGGAGGATAAAGATGAGAGGTATTCCTGGCAAGGGTCTTACGGTTTATCTGGTGATGGCCGTAGTGATGGCATTGGCTTTCGGCAGTGTCTCTGCTTACGCTGCGGAGTACACCATGGTCTGCATCCCCAAACTGCGGATTCCCTGGTTTAACCGGATGGAAACCGGGCTGTTGGAAGCCGGCAAAGAGCTTGGGGTAAATGTATATCAGCAGGCACCGGCCTCCGCGGATGAAGCTGAGCAGGTACGGCTTATCGGCGATGCCATCAACCAAGGGGTAGACGCGATCCTGGTGGTTCCCAACAATGCCACCAGCTGTGAGCCGGTGTTTTCTAGAGCCCAGAATCAGGGGATAGTAGTTCTCACCCATGAGTCGCCGGATCAGAAATATGCCAACTATGATGTAGAGATGATCGACAATGTGAAATTCGGTGAGAAAGCCCTTGAACTCCTGGTGGAGGTCATGGGAACCAGCGGTAAGTTTGCTGTTTACGTAGGCTCCTTAACGGTACCGGCACATAACATTTGGGCCGATGCCGCCCTGCGCTTGGCCAAGGAAAAGTACCCCGACCTGGTCCAGGTTGCCGACCGGTTCCCGGTATCGGAGGATCAGCATGCTGCCCGGCAGACCGCCCTGGAGCTCTTGACAGCCCATCCTGACATCAAAGGTTTCCTCTGTTTCGGCAGTCAAGGCGCTCCGGGAGCTGCCCAGGCAGTGAGGGAGAAGGGGCTGCAGGATAAGGTAGCGGTCATCGGTACAACTTCTCCTGCCCAGGCAGCCCAGTTCATCCTCGATGGTTCCATGGATTACAGCATCCTTTGGGATCCCGGCGAGGCGGCCTATGTCATGGTGTACCTGGCCAAGCTGATCCTAGATGGTCAAGAAGACCAGATCTATGACGGTATGATGATTCCAGGCATCGGTGAAGCCAAACTGGAGGGCATGAATGTCCTCTTCGACCGGCCGCTGATTGTAACCAAGGATAATGTTGGAGACTACGATTTCTAGTTAAGCAGGTTCTAGTTAAGCATGTTCTAGTTGAGCATGTTCTAGTTAGGCATGGTCTGGTTTCCCCCGCCTAAAATCACCTCAGGGCGGGGGCAGCCGGCCTTCCTACAAGTACGGAGATGAGATGGGAAATGTCAGATTTTCTGAAGCTAGTCGGGATCAAAAAGAGCTTCGGCGGCGTCCAGGCTCTCAAAGGAATTGAGCTTGCAGTTGGCCAAAATGAGATCCTTTGCCTGGTAGGGGAAAACGGTTCCGGCAAATCTACTCTGATCAAGATTATTTCCGGCGACCTTAAGCCGGATAGCGGCGAGCTGTGGATCAGCGGCCGGATGTATAAGCAGCTTCGGCCTATTCAGTCACTTAATCTCGGTATCAGAGTCATTTACCAAGATTTTGCCTTGTTCCCAAACCTGACAGTGGCCGAGAATATCGCATACAGCCAGCTGGTTGAGACCCAGGACCGGTTGGTCAATTGGCGGGAGATTAGGGAAATCGCTGCGCGGGCCGTTGAATTGGTCCAGGCGGATTTGGACCTTAATGAGGTAGTGGGGAATCTTTCGGTGGCCAACCAGCAGATGACGGCCATCTGCCGGGCCCTGACACGGGACACCCGCTTTCTCATCCTTGATGAACCCACATCTGCCCTTACCAAGAAGGAAATCGATCGGCTGCTGCAGGTGGTAAGAGATCTGCAGGCCAAGGGTATCGCCGTGATGTTTGTCAGCCATAAGCTCAATGAGGTTTTGGCAATCGCGGAGCGGGTGGCAGTGCTTAGGGATGGAGAGCTGGTTGCCACTTTGGATAGGGAAGAAGCTACCAATGAGAGACTAGTTGAACTAATGAGCGGCACGAGGGTAACCTACTCCCGCTATGAAGCTAAGCCCAGCAATGAGCCACCGCTCCTTGAGGTCAAGGGCTTAAGTAAGAGGAACTGCTTCCAGGACATTTCATTTTCACTCCGCCGGGGAGAAATCCTGGGGATCACCGGCCTTTTAGGTTCCGGCCGCACTGAACTGGCCCTGGCTTTGTTTGGTATCGATCCTGCCGATCGGGGCCAGATTGTTGTGGATCATCAACCTATCAAGATCAGAACCGTCAAAGATGCCATCAAGGCCGGGATTGGTTACGTCCCTGAGGATCGGCTGACCCAGGGTTTAGTCTTGAAAAAGTCGGTGGGTGAGAATATCGCGGCAGTGATTATCGACCGGCTGCGGGGTTGGCTGGGACTAATAGATAATCGTGCATGGAATGCCGCTGTTGAGCGCTGGATTGATGAGCTTGCTATCCGGGTAACCAGTCCTGAGGTAAAGGCCCAGACCCTTTCTGGGGGTAATCAGCAGCGGGTGGTGCTGGCCAAATGGTTGGCTTCCTTACCCAAAATCCTGATCCTGGATAACGCGACTGCCGGTATTGATGTGGCAGCCAAGAGCGGTATCCATCAGATAATTCGCCGGATGGCCCGGCAGGGGATTGGGATTATCTTGATCTCCGATGAGATCCCTGAGGTAGTTAACAACTGCAGCAGGATTCTGATCATGCGAAAGGGCCGCATAGCTGCAGAGGTTGAGACTGCCGATGTTACAGAAGCAGAGGTGCAGCAGCTGGTTGAGCTGACTGAACCACGGGGGAAGGGAGAAGGAATGGTGGCGAGTTCTCTGTGAGAAAGCTATTGAAACAGACAGAGTTCTATCTTGCTTTGGTGATCCTTTTGCTGAGTATCTTGATCACCATGTACAATCCCCGCTTCTTGTCCGCGGAGAATATCTTTGACCTCCTAAAGAGCTTTTCCGTTATGGGAATTATGGCGGTGGGAGTGCTTTTTGTCCTTATTCTAGGCGGCACCCCTGATGTTTCCTTTACTGCCATTGCCCAAGTAGCTGAGTACGTAGTGGTGATTATGACCCTGCGGTGGGGCGGCAATATACTCCTTGCCTTTCTTACCGCTAGTCTCATCGGGGGAGTCTTGGGCCGGCTCAACGGCTGCCTGGTGAACATGTTCAGGGTTCCGACCATCATTATTACCATTGCTACATCTAATATTTTCTTCGGCCTCCTTTACGTGTTTTCCCAGGGCCAAGTTATTTACGTCATCCATCCTCTGTTCCGCCGGTTTTCCGAGATCAGGATCGGCAATCTTGTCAGCCAGCACGGTGTCTACTTCGGCCTCAGTCTCATGCCGCTGATCTGGCTGGTTGTCCTGATCTTAGGCTGGTTCGTCTTGAATTACACCCGCATGGGGCGGGATATTTACGCCATCGGAGGTAGTGAACTAGCNNGGTGGGAATTCCCGTCCGCCGCACCAAGCTCTTTGTCTTTACCTTTGTGGGAGTACTGGCGGGAATTGCTGCCGTTGTCCATGCCGCAATTGTCCAATCGGCCATACCCAACAGCCTGGTGGGGCAGGAGCTGGATGTAATTGCCGCAGTCTTCCTGGGCGGTGCCAGCGTCTTTGGTGGTGCCGGGACCATCCTGGGGACTTTCCTCGGGATCTTGCTTCTTGCCGTTGTCAATAACGGGTTGACCCTGCTGGGGGTTTCTTCCTACTGGTACAACATTTTCGTAGGAGCTGTGATTGTCATCAGCATCACCATCAGCGCGGTGCAGAGGATCCGACAGAAAAAAACCAGGGTTAAGGTGCAGGTCGATTCAGAGGGGTGGAGAGTCTAGTATGAGAAGACGAAGTTCCAATGCAACCCTATATCTGGTCTTGATTATTGTTTTGGCAATAATGGCGGTCCTTAATCCCACCCGCTTCTTGAGAGTCCGCAACTTCTACTCCATGGCTTACCAGCTGCCGTTCTTGGCTTTTCTGGCCATGGGACAGATGGTACCTATAGTTGGGGGCGGGATTAACCTGGCCATTGTTGCTACCGCCAATTTCACCGGTATTATAACTGCTATGCTGCTCCGGGCCTTGTCGGGAGGCAGCCCCCTGGAGGCATCGACCCTGGTGATTTTGGTCTCAATGTTGGGGGGAGTGCTTGCTGCTCTCCTGGCCGGGGCCCTTAGCGGCTTTCTCATTGGATATCTACGGGTCCCCGATATACTTGCTACCCTGGGGACCATGATTTTACTAAACGGGGTTAACATCGTGTTGACCAAGGGGTACACCCTCACAGGGTTTCCTGATGCCTTGATTGCCATAGGTAACGGGGTTTTCCTGGGAATCCCCATCCCCTTTTGGCTGTTCCTGGCTATCGCGGTGGTCTTTAGGATGATCATGGAGCGAAGTGTATTTGGCTACCAGCTGTATATGATCGGTTCCAGCTATACGGCATCACGATTCGCCGGCATTAATACCCGCTCTGTGATTATGGGAAGCTACCTGTTGTCTTCCTTGTTTGCGGCAATAACTGCCTTTGTGATGATGGGACAGCTGAACTCGGTGAAAGCCAACTACGCCGAATCTTACCTATTGGTATCGGTGCTGGCTTGTTTCCTCGGCGGAGTAGACCCCTTGGGAGGCGATGGCAGGGTCTCGGGCCTGGTCCTTGCGGTAATGATTCTCCAGGTCATCTCTACAGGGGTGAACCTGATGCGAATGGACCCCTTCTTTATCTTGGCCATGTGGGGCTTCATCGTCCTGGTGATTATTGCAGCTAACCATCTGAGCGGCAGGTTCAGGCTTCAGCGGCCCTTGAGGGGGCTGGGCCAAGACAGCGGGCTGGCCGACGGGTGAGCAAGCAGCGGGACATGAAACAGTAGAAAGACTTTGAGGCAAAGGGAAAGCGGTAGGTGTTGAGCCTGCCGCTTTCAAGTTTATTCCCACCGCGTGAGCAGGGAGCTTTCCCAGCAGGGTCAGGCTCAATCCCGACCGTTATCATGTCCATGGCGTGTGCCGGGGGCTTTCTGCAGCTCCTTGCAGGTCCCTATTTAAAAATTTTACCACCGCGGCCGACACGAAATGTCTGCCAATTACCTTCCCGGTTCCCACGTCAAAGAGGCAGAATATCCCTCTCGTAGACGAGATTTAAAGAAATGCCCAGCGTCAAGGTTGTCAAGGAAAATCAGGAACCAGATCCTAGCTCTTGACAAAAATGTTTCCCTATGGTTAAAATGAGGTTAATGGATTTAAGAAGTTGTGAAGAGAACACGCGAAATCAGCCTAGCATAAGGGGTTAAACGTTTAACCATAAAATGTTACTTTGTGATAGTGATTGTCAGCGCAATCAAATCAGATTATAGACTGGTGATATCCATGAAGAGCAAGAAAAGGACTGCCAGGTTGGCAGATGTGGCAGAGCTAGCTGGAGTCTCCATTGCCACAGCCTCCATGGTTCTCAACAACAAAGACGGCGGCCGCTTTACAGACGAGACCAGGCAGAAGGTAGCAGAGGCGGCAGAAAAACTGAACTACCGGCCGGCGGCCTATGCCCAAATTATGAAGGGCAAACACCTGCCTGTAATCGGTCTAATCATTCCGGATTTGATGAACCATTTTTATGGCGAGGTAACCAGCGGTTTCTCACACCAGGCCTATCGAGCTGGATATAACGTCATCTTGATGGACTTGGGCAACAGCCCAGAACGGGAAGAGAGCTTTGTCGAAACCTTGATTGCCATGAATGTATCAGGGGTGGGCTACTGCGGTATCGGCAATTCATCAGCATCAGGCCAAGCAGAAGTGATCAACAACCTGCATGCAGCGGGGATTCCTGTAATCCAGTTTGATCGATATGACCCAGCTGTAGAAGCTCCCTTTGTGGGTATTGATAATTTTCATGCAGGCTTCTGTATGACAGAAAAACTGATTCTGTCTGGTCACAAGAATATTGCACTGATCGTTCCAGAGCATACGGTGTTTATTGTCAGGGAGCGGCAGCGGGGTTATGAAGCGGCCATGAGACACTACGAACTGGAAAGCTCTGTGTTTACATATGACAGCTCCCAGTCTTGGTCTATCTATCATCAATTCGACTTAATCGCGAGCTCCGACAAGAAATTCACCGCCATCTTTACCCCCGGTGGTGATGTGGATGCCATTGAGTGTATTCGTTCGGCACGGAAGCTGCGGATTACCGTTCCTGCAGACTTGAGCATCGCAGGCTTCGACGATATCTCCCTGGCGAGCGTAATCGATCCGCCTTTGACAACTGTGTGTCAGCCCAAGTACGAGATCGGCGTAGCGGCCATGAATCTGCTCCATGAGTTGATGTGCGATTCGGAGCCTGAAAACAAGAATGTGATTTTACCCTTTGAGTGTATTGTGCGGGAGTCAACCCGCATCATTGGGTAGTGGATAGTGTGGATAGTACAACTAACACACTTGATTCTAAACTACAAGCGATAGGAGTTGATGAAGCAGTGATTAACGTACGAGGAAAGGACATGCTGTTGATTGAGGCCCACGGCCACACCTGGACCAGGCTCTACGGCAGGAGGCTGGACACCAATAAATTGGTGCCATTGGGCAACGGCAGAGTTCAAGTAGGCGAAGAAGTTATTCAATTCTTGCCTCCTGAAATGCGGGACTGCACCTGCCCCATCGAAGTTATGCAGACTTATGAAGAGCTTCTCGGCTTTGACAAGGTTGTCTTGCTGCAGACTCCTTGCTACGGTCCGCAGTACGAATACATTAACAGCATTATTGCCGAGAATCCGGATAAGTACGTTACCGTAGGTGTCCCCAATCCCCAAGATAAGAAGTCCTATCTGGAAACCGCCAAACTCTGTCTAGGGGAGTACAAGTATAAAGGTTTGAAGTTCGAAGCTCCAGACATTCCCTTCGATATGCTCGCACCTGAGAACCAGTTCGTCTTCGAGGAACTGCTCAAATACGATGCTTACTTTGTCTTTGATTTGGGCTGGGGTGACGGTCCCCATGATTTCCCCATCGATGATTTACTAGAAATCGCCAAGAGATATCCAGAGCTAACCATTATCCTTCCCCACATGGGTGTGAGCAGGCTCTGGGACCCGAAGGAATACAAGAACCTAGACAGCCTAAAAAAGACCCTTTCAGTTCTCAACTACAACGAAAATGTCTATTTTGACTGCTCCGGGATTCCCATGCTGGCCGCTAGAGGCGGGCAAGAATATCCCTTCCCCCTCATGCAGGATGTGCTGAAGACTGCCAAGGCTGAAGGCGCCATTGACCGGGTTATGTGGGGATCCGATATGCCCACCGTCTTTGTAGCCTGCACCTACAAGCAGCATCTAGATTGTGTGGTCAACCACAGTGACTTCTTAACCGATGAGGAGCTGGAGAATCTTCTAGGCAAAACGGCAGATAAAGTCTGGTTCGGCAAAGAGTGAACTAACACAGAAAAAGGTGGATAGGTCTTGAGACAAATTCATGGGGATGTACCGATTGTTGAGTTTCAAAACATAACAAAAGCTTTCTCCGGAATTAAGGCATTGGACGATGTTTCCTTTACCATCAAGCGGGGTGAGGTTCATTGTCTGCTGGGTGAAAACGGGGCCGGAAAATCCACGTTGATGAAAATATTAACAGGAGTTGTCCGGATGGATTCCGGCCAAATCCTGTTCAATGGTGAGAAGGTAAACATCCAAGGCATTAAGCACGCCCAGAGCCTGGGGATTGGTACTGTGTTCCAGGAGAACAGCCTGATGCCCCATTTATCCATAGCGGAGAATATCTTCCTGACTCGGGAGCCTAGGACCAAGATAGGCGCTATAGATTACAAAACAATGCATGAGCAAACGTTCAAATGGGGTAAAGAACTGGGCTTAGAGTTGGACCCAGGTATCCGGGTTGATAAACTCTCGGTGGCAGAACAGCAAGTTGTGGAGATCGTGAAAGTGTTCTCCCAGGATCCTAAGCTGATTATCCTTGACGAGCCAACATCGTCGCTTTCAGATAATGAGATTGAAAAACTGTTCGCTATTATTGAACGCCTGAAGAAAAGGGGAGTAACATTTATCTACATCTCCCACCGGATGGAAGAGATCAAGCGGATTGGCGACGGCGGCACAATCCTTCGGGACGGCAAGTTCATTACAACCATCGAAGATGTGAAGACTACGCCGCTAGATGAGATCATTGCCCATATCGTTGGTCGTCCACTTGATCAACAGTATCCCAAACGAAATGCCAAGATCGGCCCAGTCATGTTTGAGGTTGAAAATCTTAGTGTCAGAAATCTCATTCATAATGTCAGCTTCAATGTCCGGGCCGGTGAAGTGTTCGGTATTTCAGGCTTGGTAGGGTCCGGCAGAACCGAGACGGCCAAGGCCATCTTCGGGGAACTTAAGAAAACCAGCGGCTGCATTCGCATTGAGGGTAAAGAGGTAACCATCAAGAGCCCCCATGATGCCATTAAGCATGGGATCGGTTTGCTGACGGAAAACCGGAAAGAGGAAGGGCTCTTCCTAGACAAGTCGGTATGCTGGAACACTGTCTCGGCAGCATTGGAAAAAATCAAGAGTAATGGAATCCTCAACTTCACTAAAGAGCGTAACATAGTCCTGGATTTTGTCGAAGCCCTGCAAATTAGGCTTTCCAGTATCGACACCGAAGCTAGATATCTTTCTGGAGGAAACCAACAGAAGGTTGTCTTCGCTAAATGGCTGAACGCAGATTCCAAGGTATACATCTTTGATGAACCAACCCGGGGAATTGACGTCGGTGCCAAGCGCGAGATATATAACATCATCAATGATCTTGCGGAAAAAGGCTTGGCAGTCATCGTCATTTCTTCTGAACTACCGGAGATTCTTGGGATCTGCGACCGTATCGCTGTGTTCCATGAAGGACGCTGCGTGAAGATTCTAGATAGAGCAGAGGCTACACAGGAAAAAATCATGTATTACGCCATAGGAGGACAAGATGAGTAAAGAGGTGGAGATGAATTTGGACGGCAGCTATGAAAGAACGGCGGGTGTTCAGGGCTTTTTTAAACGTATATCTAGGGTTCAAGGGCTTAGTGCCATATTCCCTCTAGTTGTTCTAGTGATTTTTCTTACCCTAACAACAGATGCTTTCCTCACGAAGGCAAATCTTATGAATGTTTTGAGGCAGGCAGCCGTCTACGCCATTATGGCTACCGGTATGACCTTTGTGCTGTTAACCGGAGGTGTGGACCTGTCCCAGGGTTCTGTCTTGGCCTTTAGCTGCGTGGTCTGCGCAATGACACTTAATGCCACCGGCATGGTATGGCTGAGTATCCTAGTCACCCTTTTGGCTGGGGCTCTAGTAGGCTATCTCAACGGAACTATCGTTGCTTACGTAAAGCTTCCACCCTTTATTGTAACTTTGGGCTCAATGTATATAGTCCGCGGCGTAACGTTGCATATGACAGGATCCAGGCAGGTTTCTATTAGGGGATTTGAGAGCTTAACAGCTATGGGTCAGGGATTCTTCTTAGATATTCCCATACCTGTATATATCTTCTTGGTGGTCGGCGTTTTGGCCCAGTTGTTCTTAACCTACACATCAACTGGCCGCCAGATCTTTGCCGTTGGATCCAATAGAGTTACTGCTAGGCTGTCGGGGGTAAAAGTTGAAAAAATCATTACTCTGGTCTATACGCTTTCCGCAGTCTGTGTCTCCTTAGCCGGCATAGTCTATCTGGCCCGTCTAACTGCAGCCCAACCAACTACCGGTGAAGGTTATGAGATGGAAGCTATTGCGGCAGCAGTTGTTGGCGGTACCAGCCAAGCCGGGGGAGAAGGCGGAGTTTTAGGCACCTTAATTGGGGCAGTAATCATTGCCGTGATTCGCAATGGTTTAGTACTCCTTGGCGTAGGTAGTTACTTTACCAAGATTGTGGTCGGTGCCATTATCGTTGTAGCAGTAGCCCTTGACGTCACTCGGCGGCGCCTGCGGGCCAACAGGTAAGGGTTTAACTAACCTTACAGTAAGTAGGTTAGTTCGACTAACTACACAAATGACAGGGGTGATGCCTTAGGGTTTAAAGCTACATGAGCAGCTGGAAGCAAAGGCAATGGGAAAAGTCCAGTGAAACTAACAATTGCAGGAGGCGAAAACATGAAGAAAAGTCTTGTATTACTAGTTATTGCAGCTCTAGCAGTAGTTGGCGCAGCAGGCTATATCCAAGCAAGTGAGTTAATTGGCACAGGCAAAACCCTCGCTTTCGTGCCGAAGCAGCTGGGGAACCCTTACTTTGTCGCAGTTAAGGATGCAGTTGAAGAAGCAGCTTTAGCAAACGGCTTTGCTTTTAGAGTAAATGCACCCGACTCGTCCATCGAAGTAGACAAGCAGATCGCTATTGTCGAAGCATTCATCGGAGCAGGCGTAGATGTACTCGTACTGATTCCCAACGACGCTACAGCAGTTGTAGACGTGATTAACGAAGCAGCTAAACACGGAATAGCAGTCTTTCTAGTGGACTCAGGCGCGGATGAATCTGATTACATCTCCTACATCGGTACCGACAACTATGCCGGTGGACAGCTGGCTGCCCATTGGTTCGGTGCCAATGTGAAGGGTAAAGTAGCTATCATTGACGGAGCTGCCGGTAATGCAGCAACAACCGCCCGCTACATGGGCTTCATGGATGCAATTGTCGATTATCCTCATATTCAAGTCGTGACTTCTGACTATGGTAATGGCGATATGGGTACTGCCATGATGGTTGCTGAGAACTTCTTAACCGCTTATCCAGATTTGGCCGGAATCTTCGCTTGTGATGATATCATGGCGAAAGGTGCAGGTACGGCGGTAAATGCTGCCCGCAGAGATGTAATCGTAGTCGGCTTTGACGGCTCCCCCGACGGAGCACAGGCGATTCTCGACGGTGTCATGGATGTTTCCATTGCCCAGCAGCCCAGATTGATGGGTAAACTGGCTGTAGAAGCTGCCATTAAGCACCTCCAAGGCGAGGAAGTTGAGCGGGTAATTTACACCGATTGTGAAATCGTAGACAAAGACAACGCTCATCTGTACCTCGAGTGGCATTAATCTGCATCTCGAGTGGCGTTAATCTGTATCACCTGAAGGGCTGCTTTGCGCAAGCCTGACCCTTAGTTAGCTGAACTGGGGAAGGGCAGGGCGCAAAGCAGCCCTGCTTCTGGTTTGAACACTGTAATAAAGCTGCAAACTGGACGGCTCACACCTGCGACTAAAGCGGCACCCCCTGTAAGAAGCCTGGGCAGGCTGGCTGGTGCATTCTGTCCCAACCTCAAGTTCATCGATTCCCCGGGAGACAACCTCCTTCCTTACCGCATCAACGAGGCGTGGTCCTGTCAGCTCCTGCAGGATCCCAGAACTGCAGGATGGTCTTGCATCAGACAGGACCGGATCTGCACATCCATGGGTAGAACCTCCTGTAGCGAAAGAATACATTACAATTTGGTAAGCTTACCCAAATCCTTTCCACTAGGCAGCCTGCAATAGGTCGCGGCCCGAGGCAGAGGAAGCGATTGATAAATCTTCCATCTATGGGTATCATTTAGTAGGGTAGTGTCAAGCAGTAGGATAATCTGGAGCCTAGACCATGAGAGAGGAGAGAAGGCTTGCTTCTTCCGCCGGTATAGGATGGAGAAGGAGCAGGCCGCTGGTGTGAATATTCTAGTGACAGGCGGAGCTGGCTATGTAGGAAGCCATGTGGTGGAGGAACTGCTGAAGACTAAGAAGCACAACATCGTGGTCTTAGACAATCTCCAAAAAGGCCATCGAGAGGCTGTGGTGGGCGGAGAGTTTGTAGAGGGAGACTTGGCAGATACGGATCTTCTGGACCAAGTCTTTGCTGAGCACTCCATTGAGGCCGTTGTCCACTTGGCTGCCGATAGTCTGGTAGGCGAATCGGTAGAGCATCCGGATAAGTATTTTCGCAATAACGTGACCAATGGATTGAACCTGCTGGATGCCATGGTGCGCCACGGCGCCCGCTACATGGTCTTTTCATCTACGGCGGCTGTTTACGGTGAGCCCATTGAGACTCCCATCAGGGAAGATCACCCCCAGCAGCCCACCAATCCCTATGGTGAAAGCAAGCTCTTTTTCGAGAAAATCATGGCTAGATACGATAAGGCCTACGGACTGCGGTATATGTCCCTTCGCTATTTCAACGCCGCCGGTGCATCTCCCAGCGGCGCCATCGGCGAAGATCACCGCCCCGAGAGCCATTTGATTCCCATTATTATCCAGGCGGCCTTAGGGCAGAGAGAGTGTGTCACCATTTTCGGCACCGATTACGATACCCCCGACGGCACTTGCATAAGGGATTACATCCACGTAACTGATCTGGCAGCTGCCCATGTCTTGGCTCTAGATGCCTTGGCCCAAGGCGCAGACTCCAATGTGTACAACTTGGGCAACGGGGCAGGCTTCAGCGTCAGGGAAGTCATCGATATGGTGGAAAAAGTGGTGGGCCGGCATATTAACCGGATAGAGGGAGAGCGGCGCCCAGGGGATCCGGCGGTCTTGGTTGCTAGTTCGCAGCGGATCATGGCGGAACTCGGGTGGGAGCCCAAGTACCATGATTTGGAAACCATCGTCCAGACTGCCTGGGATTGGCACAGAAAGCACCCTCAGGGATTCGGAAGCTGAAGGATCTGAAGGGTAAGCATGGAAGGCAGTAAAGAGGCTCATCAGGCAGTTCCGGTGTGCACCAGAGGGCGTTAGGCCAGATGTTCTAGCCGGCCCTTGTTAGTTAGTTGGTTGGTTTTGGAGCTTGACTAAAAGGGTAGACGTACAACTTGACGGAGCCACACTGGTGGGTCCGGGAGAGGAGGAAGCTGAGCGCCCGTAGAGGCGGTCAGCGTAAGCTGTATGCGAAAGGAACGAATCACTAAAGACGACGGTCGTTATTTGATCTATTACAGTTTTGATGATGAAGCTTCGGCTGGGGATGAAGTCAACGTCTTTAGGTCCGGGGACGCCGATGGGTGCGGTGGATGCTGCTCCGGCAAGGCGAAGGCTGTCTCCGGGTCTGAGGGACAAGACAGAAAGGGGTGCGGTCCATGTCGGAACTAAGATGGCATCCTTTACGTCAGGAGTGGGTGATTACAGCAACCCACAGGATGGACCGTACGTACAAACCGCCGAAGGATTTCTGTCCCTTGTGTCCGACTAAGCCGGGGGCATTTCCCACCGAGGTACCGGCTGAGGACTATGAAATCGTGGTTTTCCAGAACAAGTTTCCCTCTCTACAGCCTAATCCGCCGGCGCCCGATGTTGAGGGAACAGGGCTGACACCGGTGGATCTTGCCAAGGGAGAGTGTGAGGTAGTCCTCTATTCTCCCCGCCATGACGGCACCTTAGCCGAGGAGTCGGTAAGACATATCCGCAACCTTGTCCGGGTCTGGAAAGACCGCTATGAAGAGCTAGGCAGCCGAGAAGAGATCCAGTATGTATTAATCTTCGAAAACAAGGGTGAAGCTGTCGGGGTGACTTTACACCATCCCCACGGCCAGATTTACGCGTTTCCCTTCATTCCTCCAGTGCAGGAACATGAGCTAAAGGCATTGGTGGAGCATCAGGAAAAGACAGGGCGCTGCCTGGTCTGTGATCTCGTGGCCCAGGAGATAGACGACGGCCGGCGGATTGTGGCAGAAAGCCAGCATTTTGTAGCTGCTATTCCCTTCTATGCCCGCTATCCCTATGAAGTGCATATTTTCGCCAGGGAGCACAGACCTTCTCTGCTTGCCCTGAATGCGGAAGAAGAGTGGGATTTGGCCAGGATCCTCAAGCTGGTTATGGTGAAGTATGACCACCTATTTGGTTTTTCGCTGCCGTATCTCATGACTATTCATCAGGCACCTACCGGCGGCCAGCATGAAGGTCTGGGCCATCTGCGGATCGAGTTTTATCCGCCCCACC
>LSQX01225127.1_pt1 | contig 16892 bp, 13 predicted proteins | sample 654561 | NCBI WGS metagenome assembly LSQX01 (sample SAMN04489861, study PRJNA283612) | anaerobic digester metagenome | isolation source: 4 biogas reactors fed with cattle manure at either 37C or 55C with and... | place: Denmark: Kongens Lyngby | collected 2014
GGGTGAGCCCGGCCCCTACCCGATCGATCGATCATCTTGACTCGAGAAGAGCCCGGAGTCCGTGCGGCTCGTTGGTGGGCGGCGAGCAGGTCCCGCGCCGGATGTGTTGCCTGAAGCAGCCTTCCTGCGCACGCTGCGCTGGAGCTCCTCGCTCCCTATCGTTTCACCCTAGTCGAGAGGCGTCAGTACCAGCGTATCTCCGGCGTGGGCCCGCACCCAGGCACCCTGGCCGGGCTGTAGTAGGCTCGTCGTCGAGGAATAGATCCCGGCCAGTGCGTCATACGTGAAGGCCATGGAGCCCTCGGGGAGGGTGAGCGTCGCCGTGGCCCTCATCGGGTTGCCGACCAGGTTCCAGCCTTCGGTGAGGGTGATCGTATGGGGGCCGGTCGCGGTTATGAGGTAGTCGGTCTGTGCAGTACTGCTGCGCAGCCAATAGCCCTGCCACGCCGTCGGGTCCGTCGCACTCAGGTACGCTGAGCCCGTCCAGCCGAAGAGGGCTCCGTCGAAGATGGTCCCCGCAGCTGCGGCCACCAGGTTCCAACCGGCCTGCAGTTGGATGGGAGTGTCGCTGAAATGGGCGACGACCGTTGTGTCCTTGTTCATCACCACGGTCTGTGGATTCGTTCGGCCCGACAGGTCGCCGCTCCAGCTCACGAACCCCCATCCCTGAGCGGGGACGGCCGACAACGACACCGTCTCACCTTCTGAGTATTCGACTTTGTCGGGTGTCAGAGTGACGATGCCGCTCCCGGTAGTCGAGGTAGTCAGCGTGTAGGTCGACGGCGGGGTTTGCTCAGTGACGTACGCCTTCAGGCAGACGTTGGCGTTGGCCTCGAAGTCGGTCATATCGTCCCAGGTCGTACCGGAGTAGCTGTAGTAACTCTGGCCCGGCGAGGCCGTCGCGTCCTCGGAGTATTCGGGCCTCGGATATTCGCACGCTATGGGGTGTGTCTCACCGGGCGACGTGACCTTCACCGCGACGAAGAACTCCTCGCCGTTCGTTAGTGCTACCGGAGCATCGAGCGACACGGTGTGATAGCCCATGTGCGTCAGAGTCCCGCCGGTGTTCGGGGTCTCGTCGGTCAGGTCGCCCAGGCTGGACCCGGTGTAGACCTCGTAGGTTGTATTGGCGGCCTCTGTGTAGAAGCCGACGGCCTTCAAGCTCTCATCGGCTTGGGCGGTGAAGACGTTGGCGAACCAAGCGGTGGGTTCTTTATAGCCGAACTGGCCCACGGCGCCCAACGGGTCGTACTGGTAGATTCCGGAGTAGTTGTCGACCGGCTCGGCGGTGCTGAATGCCGCCATGTTGCCGGTTCGGCCGAACTTGCTGTCGTAGTAGGAGACGTAGAAGTACCCGCCGTCTCCCCAATTGGTGCCCCAACTGTTCTTGACTATGAACGCGCCATCGGCGCCGGGGTTGTTCGAGAACTTCGAGCGGTCGTAGCCGTCATCCCAGCCTACGATCAACACCCCGTGATTGGTGCCTTGGACTTCGTTGTAGTAGTAGCTCTTCGTCAAGGAGTTGTAGTACGAGGAGGACATATCTGCGCGCATTGACACGTATACCGCCCCGTAGTCCATGACGGCTTCCTTGACGGCCGCATTGTCGAGAGCCTCACTGCGCGGTGGCAGCACGATGACCTCCTGCACGTGCTTGCGCGGAGCTATGCCTGTACGCTTCAGTGAGTCGTAGGGGTCCTCTGACTCCAATACCGGTCCGCCCCAACGGGTCAGGTAGGCGGTCGCCATCCACAGGTTGCCGCCGTCGTCGAAGCCGAGGTTGAAGCCGTGGTTGTTGGCCATGTTGTTTTCGGAGAAGTCCCAGGTCTCGGGGATTCGAAGGAGGTTGGATTCCAGGGAACCACAGCTTGCGAACGCCCAACAGGTGCCCCATCCGCCTTGGTTCTTCGCCGAAGTGACTCTGCCTAGGGTCCTGAGGTCATACTGCGGTGGTGTTCGCTCTATGCCCCCTTTGGCCCCTGAGCCCAAGAGGACCGGTTGCGGTCCGGGCACCAACCCGAGTCCGTGCCCGTCTATGGTCTTCAGTGGCCCACGGTCTGTTTTGCCTGCCATGTAGGCTGTAAACTCCGGATTGACGGGAGCGATGGAGATCGCCGGAGAGCCACTGTCGCCGGGCGCCGCGAAGGCCACACCCGTAGCGAAGGATAGAAGCAGCACAACGACAAGGAGCGGCCACAGGCGCCTGGCCAGGCGGAAGGCCGGCCGGAGTGCGGGCATACGTCGGCCGCGTGCGGATTTGCGGTCGGGTGAAGACGAACTCGTCGGGCGCTTCATCGGGTCACCATTCCGCCTCATCGGGTCACCATTCCTATCCTCGCCGTTGCCGGGTGTCGAAACTGCGTTGCGTTGTGGACTTAGACCCCACAATACCTTAAGTGATGGTCTAGCGTCTTCAGGCTTCTTGTTCGTTCTCGCGCAGTGTAGCCCAGCGGACCTAGTCCGGGGTGCGAACGCGGAGGCCCTTCGATAGGGATGCGCGTGGAGCCAAGCTGCACATGCAGTCACTGGGCGCCATGGCGCACTTCGACTACCGCATACCCGGCAGCTACTCCTACGAGCAGGCCGTCAGGGTCACCCGGCGTCTGGGTCTGCCGCGGGCGGATGTGGAGCAGCTGGTGCTGCGGGCGTTCCTCAACGTAGTGAGGCGCAACTGCGATAATCACGTCAAGAACATCGCTTTCTTGATGGATAGGAGCGGGGGATGGTCCCTTGCTCCGGCCTTCGACGTCATCTATGCGTTCAACCCGGCAGGCAAGTGGACCGACAGGCATCAGATGACCATCAACGGCAAGCGGGACGGCTTCGAGCGCGCAGACCTTATGGCGCCCGCCGCTGTGGCCGGCACCAAGACCCCCCGGGCGAACGACATGCTCGACCGCGTGATCGCTTCGGTCCGCCGCCGGCCCGAGTTCGCCGAGAGCGCAGGTGTGCCTGGTAGGCGTATCGAGTCGATCCGGCGTAGGCTGTTGGTGGGGTTGTAGCGGGCGGGGTCTTCCACGACCGTAGCCCATTGCCGTTCCGTTTGTCGGTTTCTCCTCATCTTGTTGTATTACTGGTTCACCATTCCATTCCTCATGGGTCATCTATCTGCCAATAAGTCAAACTATTACTATCATTTGGCTATAAGATAAGATATAGGTCTTGCACTATATCTGATGTCATAGTCATAAATATCTCAGTACAGGCCCTCCGGCACGAAGGCGATGGTGCTCCAGAGGGCGACTTTGGACCATAATCTCCGGACCCTTCTATGGGGCTTGACAAAGTAGCTCGATGATGTAGACTAGAGTCTGTCCCAGTCTGGTACCGGTGAGACGCGCCGGGTGTATAAAAGGAAACTCTTAAAGAGTAACGGTGATATAGGCAATATAGTGACATTGTAATAATACGATAGGAATGAGTCAAAGTATAGATAGAATGATAGTAACAATCTACAAAAGCATCCGTCTTGAAAATAGTACGGAATGACACAGCCGAAGACTGCGAAGTGATTGCCGAAAGGAGAGAAGATGCCCAGGATTTATGAGGCGGCCGAACGGTTGCAGCGGTTCGGGGAATGGCTCGACCTCAGGGGCGAGTTGTCGGATGGAGGCGAGACAGTCGACTTCCCGGTCGAGTTTGATCTTGCGTTTGTCGGCCTGACTCTCCAGGAACTGGAGCAACTGGCAGAGGTGAAGGAGAAGATCTTCGGCATGGGCGCCACAGAGGGCAGAAACCTGCTCGAGGATATGTTCTTCCGAGGCTTCCTGCTGGGGTGGTTCGTCCGGTTGGAGCCTCGCGATAGGGAGGTGCAGACTCCATGTATGGCGTGATAGACAAAGACGGCCCAGTCTCGTGTTTCGAGCTGGAGGAGTTGAGCAAGGGGTACCTGGGCAGGTGCCCGGGCTTTGGACCCGACGGCTGGTATGCGGCTCACCTGACCGGCGGCATCCTGGGCGAAGAGAACATGATCGTCATCGTGGCGGCTGTCGACTGGCAGTATCCCGATAACGCCGCTCTTGTCACCGTCTATCCCAAGTGGGACGGCGACATGGGGGCCGACCACATAGACATCCTTCTCAAGTGGGATATGCAACTGGTACGGAGGCGCCCTCTGTTTGAGGTGCTGGGGCGGGCGGCGGCGTGAGGGGTGGAGATGCTGCAGTTCGGCGGACCGCTGGTGCGCAGGCGGGCACCTACCGAGACAGCGTCTACTCAGCGGTGGTATGGAGGGCGGGCGACATACTGGGCAGGCGTTCTCAGCAAGGCGATCGTGGCGGTTCACTGCTGCCCTCCGTGTGTAACCCCGCTACCGTGGCGTGGGTTACCACTCGTGAAGCCTACTGTCTATCCGACCTAGGTTGTAAGATGGAGCGCAGGTCGAAGTGGGCGCGGGGCCGGGGTCGAGGCCGGGCCACGGGCGCCGTGTTGATGGGATGAACGAGGGGGTATCTTTGACTCGTCTTGAAGACCTGCTGCCTAACTGCGCCGTCCGTGGCATCCTGCCGGACGGTCTGATCACTGTGGTCAGCGTCCAGTGGTATGGCTCCGACGCTCTTGAGCTCACCTACAAGACAGCCACCGGCAAGGTGGCCAACGAGATCCTCTATCGTCACGACGAAACGCGCCTCGAGGTGGTCGAAGTGGGGCGCCCCTGGAGTTTCGACGGCGACGGCGCGCTTTTCCAGCTCGTTTCTGAAGCCCAGCGCATTCATCTCGCCCACCTCTTCGATCCGGTGCTGGCCGTCCACACCTCGATGGTCGATCCGTTGCCGCACCAGATCACCGCGGTATATCAGGCAATGCTGCCCCGTCAGCCGCTGCGTTTCTTGCTGGCCGACGATCCTGGAGCCGGCAAGACCATCATGGCCGGTCTCCTGATGAAGGAGCTCATCGCCCGGGGCGACCTGCAGCGCTGCCTCGTGGTCTGCCCCGGCAGCCTGGCCGAGCAGTGGCAGGACGAGCTCTATCGCCGGTTCCAACTGCGCTTCGAGATCCTCACCAACGACAAGCTGGAGGCGGCCGTCACCGGCAACTGGTTCCTCGAAACGAACCTTGCCATCGCTCGTCTGGATAAGCTATCGCGCAACGAAGACGTGCAACTGAAGCTCCAAGCTCCCGACTGTCGCTGGGACCTGGTCGTCTGCGACGAGGCCCACAAGATGGCGGCCACCTTCTTCGGCGGTGAGATCAAGTACACGAAGCGCTACAGGCTGGGCCAGCTCCTGGGTGGCCTTACGCGTCATCTGCTTCTCATGACCGCCACCCCGCACAACGGCAAAGAGGAAGACTTCCAGCTCTTCATGGCGCTTCTCGACGGTGATCGCTTCGAGGGTCGCTTCCGTGACGGGGTCCATGCCTCCGACGTCTCCGACCTCATGCGACGCATGGTCAAAGAAGGACTGCTGAGGTTCGACGGCACCCCGCTCTTCCCTGAGCGCATCGCATACACGGTGCCCTTCAAGCTCTCTGATCTCGAAGCCCGCCTCTACAAAGAGGTGACCGAGTATGTTCGGGAGGAGTTCAATCGAGCGGAGGCCCTCCAGAACGACAAGCGCGCCGGCACCGTTGGTTTCGCCCTCACCATCCTGCAGCGCCGCTTGGCGTCGTCGCCGGAAGCGATCTACCAGTCGATCCGTCGCCGGAGGGAGAAGCTGGAAGGCCGCCTACGGGAGCTTGAGGTGTTGGAACGTGGGGGTCGCATCGCCGCAGTCCAGGCGGGGGATATCCCAGAAGTCGATCAGGAGTACTCAGAAGATCTCGACGAAGCCCCGGACAACGAGGTCGAGAAGGCCGAAGAGGAGATCCTCGATCAAGCGACGGCGGCCCGCACCATCACTGAACTGAAAGCGGAGATCGAGACTCTGAAGGGTCTTGAGTCCCTGGCCCTCAGCGTTCGCCGTAGCGGCGCCGACACCAAGTGGTGCGAACTGGCGAGTCTGCTGGGAGAGATATTCGCGGCCGGTCCGTCTGGGGGTCCCGGCGCGTCGGCCGGCATGCTGCCCAACGCACGTGCCGGCGCCGACGCCGGCGCAGCCCCCGCAGACAACGGCGATCCCGGGTTGGTGCCCACCCTCGGCCTGACCGAGAGATCGTTCGTACCGCCCGACCCGAAGGTGGTCGCGCGGCCGGCGCCTTCCCCGCACCAGAAGCTGGTGGTCTTCACCGAGCACCGAGATACGCTTTCCTACCTGCACGACCGTATCACCACTTTGCTGGGTCGCTCGGAGGCCGTCGTCGTCATCCACGGCAGCATGGGCCGCGAGGAACGTTTGAAAGCTCAAGAAGCCTTCAAGTTCGACCCCGAGGTGCAGGTGCTGTTAGCCACCGATGCAGCGGGCGAAGGCATCAACCTGCAGCGAGCCCACCTCATGGTGAACTACGATCTGCCCTGGAACCCCAACCGCATCGAGCAGCGCTTCGGTCGCATCCACCGCATCGGGCAGACCGAGGTCTGTCATCTCTGGAATCTGGTGGCCGAGGAGACCCGTGAGGGCGATGTCTACAGGCGGCTTCTCGACAAGCTTGCCCAAGCCCGCGATGCTCTGGGCGGCCAGGTCTTCGACGTGATGGGCAGGCTCCAGTTCGAGGGCCGCCCCTTGCGCGAGCTACTGATCGAAGCCATCCGCTACGGCGAGCGTGAAGACGTGAGACTCCGTCTCACCGAAGCGGTGGAGAATGCCTTCGACCAAGAACAACTGCAGATCCTCTTGGACGATAACGCTCTCGCTCACGATTCCATGGACGTGAGTCGGGTGCAGCGCATCCGCGAAGACATGGAGAGGGCCGAAGCCCGCCGGCTGCAACCCCACTACATCGAGTTGTTCTTCCTTGATGGCTTCCGTCATCTCGGCGGCCAAGCCAAACAACGCGAGCCTCGTCGTTATGAGATCACCCACGTACCCGCTCCGGTCCGGGCTCGCGACCGCCTCATCGGTATGGGCGAACCGGTGCTGCCGCGTTACGAGCGCATCGCCTTCGAGAAGGACCTGGTAGCTCCCGTCGGGCAACCTATGGCGGCCTTCGTCTGCCCGGGCCATCCTCTGCTGGATGCGATCATCGATCTGACTCTCGAGCGCCACCGCGACCTGCTCAAACGCGGAGCTGTGCTGGTGGACGAGAGCGATCCCGGCACCGAGCCCCGTCTGCTTCTCTACTTAGAGCACGCGGTTCAGGACGCGAGCGTCACCAATTCGGGCGACCGGCGGGTCATATCCAAACGCCTTCAGTATGTTGAGCTGGAGGCCGGCGGCACCACCCGCCACATCCACTACGCTCCATACTTGGATTACCGGCCTCTGGCGGACGACGAGCCCGGCATCGACGCTCTCTTGGAGCGACCCGAGTGCGCCTGGGTCTGCGGAGGATTGGAGCAAAAGGCCCAAGGCTACGCCATCGAGCACGTGGTCCCCGAGCATCTGGCGGAGGTCAAGGAGGCAAGGCTCACGCTCATCGCCAAGACCGAGGCGGCCGTCAAAGCCCGCCTGACCAGGGAGATCACCTACTGGGACCATCGCGCCGCGGTGCTCAAAGCCCAGGAGGAGGCCGGCAAGCCCAACGCGAAGCTCAACTCCGGCGAGGCACGCAAGCGGGCGGACGATCTGCAGGCCCGCATGTACAAACGCCTGGACGAACTCAAACGCGAAGCCCAGATCTCGCCGCTACCCCCGGTGGTCTTGGGAGGGGTGCTGGTCGTTCCGATCGGCCTGCTTTCTGCCCTGACCGGAAGGCCACTCCCGCCTGAGCTCATCAAGCAGCTGACCATCGCCGGTGTTCCCGTGGATAGACAAGAGGCAGCGGCCCGCGCTCGGGCGATCGTCATGGATATTGAACGCGATCTCGGCTTCGAGCCCGTCGACCGGGAGTTCGAGAGACTCGGCTACGACATCGAGAGCCGGGTGCCCGGCACCGGACGGCTGCGCTTCATCGAGGTGAAAGGTCGCGTCGCCGGGGCCGACACCATCACCGTGACCAAGAACGAGGTCCTTTACTCGCTCAACAAGCCCGACGACTACATCCTCGCCATCGTCCTCTTCAACGAGGATGGGACCCACAACGCCTACCACGTCCGGAAACCTTTTCACCGCGAGCCCGACTTCGGGGCGACCAGCGTGAACTACGACTTGGCGGAGTTGCTGGCCAGGGCGGAGGCGCCGCAATGAACCGATGCCGGCGCGTTTGCCGCAACGAGGGCGACCGATGCGCCAAATGGTTCAGCCGCTTGCATCGAAGAGCAAATGCATTGTATACTGGCCATTCTGACTTGTGAATAGCAAAACTGACTTGCAGCTCGTGCCGAAGGGGGAAGTTCCATGAAGACGGCAGTCACGAAGCGCGGCCAGACGGTCATTCCCGCCTCCATACGCAAGCGCTATCACATCGACATGGGTGGCCATCTGGTGTGGCTGGACGATGGCGAGACCATCCGCGTCGTTCCCGTGCCGAAAGACCCCCTGCAGGCGCTCCGTGGGTGCGGGCGTGGTCAGGGGCTCACTGAGCGTCTGCTGGCCGAGAGGCAGGCCGATAGGGAGCGGGAGAACCGGACGGACGGGAATGACTAGGATGACCGAGACAGCGCCCGCCGCCCCAGAGGAGGAGAGGCCGTTCTTGCTCGACACGTCGGCCATCCTGACCTTCATCGAAGATGAGGAGGGGGCGGACCACGTGGGTGAAGCACTCAGCCGGCCGACGACGCTGGTTCCCTGGACGGTCCTGCTGGAGACCCACTACATCACGCAGCGCGAGCAAGGCCAAGCCGAGGCGGACCGTCGTTTCGCGCTCCTCAAACAGCTTGGCCTCACGATGCTCTGGGAAGTCGATGAGCCCATGCTCCTCACCGCCTCCCGCATCAAAGCCGAGCAGCGGTTGTCCTTCGCCGACTCCATCATCGCCGCGTACGCCATCCGCGCCGGGGCGGTTCTCATGCACAAAGACCCGGAGTATGAGGCGTTGCGGGGTTCCGTTCCCATGGAGATCCTTCCCTACAAGGTTTCAGGCAGGTAACCGATGACCGTCACCAAGAAGAAACTCATCGAAGTAGCCCTCCCGCTGGATGCCATCAACAAGGCGGCGGCCCGGGAGAAGTCCATCCGTCACGGTCATCCGAGCACCCTACATCTGTGGTGGGCCCGCCGTCCGCTGGCTGCGGCCCGGGCGGTCATCTTCGCCCAGATGGTGGACGACCCTTCGAGCTATCCCGACCTCTTCCCCACCGAGAAGGCGCAGGAGAAGGAGCGGCAGCGCCTCTTCAAGATCATCGAAGACCTGGTGCTGTGGGAGAACACCACCAACGAGACCGTGCTCCAAGCGGCCCGCGACGAGATCTGGCAGAGCTGGCGGCGCGCCTGTGCCGAGAACGCTGACCATCCTCGGGCCAAGGAGCTATTCGACCGCAACAAGCTGCCCGCCTTCCACGACCCCTTCGCCGGCGGAGGAGCCCTCCCGTTAGAAGCCCAGCGCCTGGGGCTGGAAGCCTACGCGAGCGATCTGAACCCGGTGGCGGTGCTCATCAACAAGGCCATGATCGAGATCCCGCCCAAGTTCGCCGGTCGCCCACCGGTGAACCCCGAGGCCCGCACCGAGAAGGCGCTCATCGCCCGGGAGTGGAAGGGAGCCCAAGGGCTGGCCGAAGACGTCCGCTACTACGGCAGGTGGATGCGCGACGAGGCCGAGAAGCGCATCGGGCATCTCTATCCCAAGATCGAGGTCACAGCCGAGATGGTCAAGGAGCGCCCCGACCTCGAACCCTACAAGGGCCGCAGTCTCACCGTCATCGCCTGGCTGTGGGCCCGCACCGTGAGGAGTCCCAACCCGGCCTTCGCCGACGTGGAGGTGCCGCTCATCTCCACCTTCATGCTCTCCACCAAGAAGGGCAAGGAGGCCTATGTGGAGCCCGTCATCGAGGACGGCGGTTACCGTTTCACGGTGAAGGTGGGGAAGCCGGAGGATGTGGAGGCGGCAAAGCTTGGTACCACGGCAGGCAAGCGCGCCGCCTTCCGATGTCTGATGTCGGGTGTGCCGGTCACGTACGACCACATCAGGGCCGAGGGCCAGGCCGGGCACATGGGGGCGCGGCTGATGGCCATCGTGGCTGAGGGTGACCGGGGGCGGGTGTATCTGGCGCCGATACCGGAGCACGAGGCGGTGGCGCAGGAGGCGAAGCCGGAGTGGAAGCCGGAGATGGTGCTGCCCGATAACCCGCGCGACTTCAAGACGCCGAACTACGGCCTGACCACGTTCGGCGATCTCTTCACCTCTCGCCAACTGGTGGCGTTGACCACCTTTTCGGACCTTGTCGGCGAAGCCATGGAGCGGGTCAAGAGCGACGCCGCGGCCGCGGGGCTGCCGGATGACGGGGTGCCGTTGCGTGATGGGGGGACCGGGGCGGGGGCGTATGCGGAGGCGGTGGGGGTGTATTTGGGGTTTGCACTGAGCAAGCTCTTGGATCGGTGTTGCTCCCTTGTCACGTGGTTCCCTGAACGAGATTCCACATATCATGCTTTTGGGCGGCAAGCATTGCCAATGAGTTGGGACTACGCGGAAACCAATGTGCTCTTGGATGGCACAGGATCCTATTTGAATGCAGTGATTTGGGAGGCCGAGGTGGTCTCCCTGTTCTGCGGCACGGTTGACGGGCAAGGTGCACAGGCGGATGCGCAACGGCAGGCCCTGTCGGCCTTCAAGACTGTATCGACCGACCCGCCGTATTACGACAATATCGGCTACGCTGATCTCTCCGACTTCTTCTACGTATGGCTTCGTCGCTCGTTGTGCCAGGTCTTTCCAGAGTTGTTCGCCACGCTAGTTGTTCCAAAGCAAGCGGAGCTGGTCGCTACTCCCTATCGTCATGGGACCAAGGCCGAGGCGGAGCAGTTCTTCCTGCAGGGAATGACAACAGCGATGCAGCGGCTGGTCGGACAGACCCACTCGGCTTTCCCGGTCACCATCTACTACGCTTTCAAGCAGTCAGAGGCCGAGAGCGGTGAGGGAGTAACACGTACTGGCTGGGAAACCTTCCTAGACGCGGTACTTAATGCTGGCTTTTCGCTTACAGGCACTTGGCCGGTGCGAACCGAGTTGAGCAATCGTGTGCTCGCCAAGGGCACCAACGCCCTGGCCTCCAGCATAGTCCTGGTCTGTCGCCCCCGCGACCCGGCCGCGCAACCCTCCACCCGCCGCGAGTTCATCGCCGCCCTCAGGGCTGAGCTTCCGCAGGCCTTGGCCCATCTCCAGCGCGGCAACATCGCCCCGGTCGACTTGGCTCAGGCGGCCATAGGCCCGGGCATGGCCGTCTTCACCCGCTACTCGCAGGTGCTCGACGCCCAAGGCTCGCCGCTCACGGTGCGTGACGCTCTGGCTCTTATCAACCAGACTCTGGACGAGGCGCTGGCCGAGCAGGAGGGCGACTTCGATGCCGACAGTCGTTGGGCGCTCGCCTGGTTCGAGCAGCACGGCTTCGAAGAGGGGGAGTTCGGTGTGGCAGAGACGCTATCCACCGCCAAGAACACCAGTGTCTCCGGGATGGCCGAAGCAGGCATCCTGGTCTCTAGAGCCGGCAAGGTGCGCCTCCTTCGTCCCGAGGAGTTGCCCGCGGATTGGGACCCGGCCACCGACAAGCGTCTCACCAACTGGGAGACGGTGCATCAGCTGATCCGCGTGCTGAACGAAGGCGGAGAGGCGGCCGCCGCCGAGCTGGTGGCCAAGCTGGGCTCACGGGCCGAGACGACGCGCGAACTCTGCTACCGCCTCTACACCCTGTGCGAGCGCAAGAAGCGGGCGGCCGAGGCCCTCGCCTATAACTCCCTCGTCCAGAGCTGGCCTGAGATCGTGCGGCTGGCGCAGGAGCGCCCGGCCGCGTCCGGGGAGCCTGACAGGCTGTTCTAGGTGACAAGCGACATATGAGAGAGGCGATGCGAGTAGGCGTATACATTGACGGCTACAATCTCTACTACGGCGGGCGCAAGCTATGCGGCCGGGGTGTGCCGGGTTGGCGTTGGCTGGATTTGCGTGCGCTCGCCACCGACCTGGTAGCGCGACATGGTCCTTGGTCATCGTCTACGATCAGCCGGATCACCTACTGCACGGCTCGTATCAAAGCGGGGTCTAACCCCTCGGGCTTCCGCGGCCAGGATATCTATCTAAAGGCCTTGGCTGTCTCCGGCTCGGTATATCTGATCGAATACGGCAGGTACGTCGAGCGGGTCAAACGATCTCCGCTTGCCACTGCCGACGCGAAGGGGCGACCCGTTCTTACGAGAAGTGGCTGGCCAGTCGTAGTCCAGGACCACAGTTTCGTTCCCGTTTACGAGGCCCATTTTTTTGTCTCGCACTCGGATCGGGAAGAAAAGGGCTCGGATGTGAACGTTGCCTCTCACCTGCTTGTGGATGTCTTGGGGAAGTCCGTTGAAGCGGCCATCGTGATCTCCAACGACAGCGACCTGCGGTTTCCCATCCAAGAGGCCAGGAAGCGTGTGCCTATTTGCACCGTGAACCCGAGCAACGCTCAGACGGCAGGCGATCTGCGTGGACAGCCGACCGATGGTTGTGGAGGTCACTGGTGGCTCCGGTTGACCGCTGATGACTACAAGAAACACCAGCTCCCCGACCCCTGCCGCCAGTACCGAAAACCTCACGGTTGGTGATGGTTGTCGATATGTAGTGACAGACGGCAGTGGATGAGCTACACTGGAAGCCAGATAACCCACCCGGCCCCTTGTGGGCCGGGTTTCTTTTTGTCCGGATTCCCAGGCGATCCTGTGGGCAAAACTCTCCCTCGTGTTGCGGAGTGGTTTTCTACCATTTAAAATCAAAATGCGCGCCGAAGGCCTTGTTGCAATCGTTTTGTACGTTCGGTAATCGTTCTGCACGGAGCTGGCACAGGAACGCCCAGCCGTGTCCGGGGAGCCTGATGGGCTGTTCTGATCTCGCCTACGTCGACGTGCATCTCCTTGCAGCCACGGTACTGTCTGCCGAAAGACACCCACCCCGAACCTCATGCTCGCGTCGGTGTAGGCCGATATAGCGCAGTAGACCCGCTGTCTGCACCAACCGGAGCGTTTCCTGTCCGATGGAGACCGTAGACTATTCGTATGGACGATCACGCCAAGAACAGTCCCAAAAAGGCACGCAGGCTTGCCTTCCAAGCACTCACTGCGTCGATCGACTTGCTTTTTGAGAAGTACGCCTACGATGCCTATCCGGGCGTTGGCGTGGAGGGCGACATCCATCTCAAGGCGTTCCATGAGCCCGATCGTAGGCTTTTCGAAGAGTTCGCTGGGCTCGCCTACGCTGGGCTGACCCTGGTCAAGCAAGACCACCGCTGGTCCCGGGTCGACGGCCACGACTTCTGGTACAGGCTCGCTGTGGCCGTCAGCAGCGCCTCTTCCTGTTACGCCGACGCCGAACGACCAGAACCGGTACCCGAAGAACCCATTATGATTCTTGCCGACGCGCTTCTGGACTTCCTGCCTTGTGCTTGTCGTGAACCGGGTGATTGGGTCATGCGCATCGGCGATGCCCTCGCGAGCCTCCATGCCGCGTTCCCCACGGATGGTCTACGTAGCAAGGTCCGGGAGGCCAGAAGCTCCGCTTCCTGGTCCACAGATCTGCTGGAGGCGGTGGCGCGGAAGATCGACGAGCAACGCCGCGAAGGAGGGTAATAACACATGTACTACGAGCGCAGTCTGGTTCCGGAACTGTATTCTCTTCTGTTGTCCGGGGAGCGTCCTCATCCGCTCCTCTATCTGGTCGAGCGGAAGCTGGAGAAGAACAAGATACAGATGCGCCTTGACCTGCAGTTCCGCGGCGACATGCTCCACTTCTATCTTGGCTTGACCAAGCTCATCCAGATCCGGATAGACAAGAAAGGATTTCTGCGGACTACGGCTGCTGCCGTCTACAGACTGCATGACGAGGTCCGTTCGTCTTATGGCCAGGAGGACGCCAAACGGCTCCTGGCCGACATCGAGCGCTATCTTGGCAGGGTGGAGGTTAACAAACGCTATCTCAGCGCCGAGGGTCGCTGCCAGAACTGGCTGTCGTTCCGCTACGGGCACGAACGCGAGGCCGGCACAGAAGAGCCCTTCGCCATCGACCGGGAAGTGGTGATCCGCTACCGAGACGAAGCCGAGAAGAACGACCTGTGGGGGCACCCTATCCGTGTTCGGGCACTTGGCATGGCTGGGGGTCTCAGCTCGAAGAGCCCGGAGTTGTACGGGAGGGATCTCCATCTGAGGTCCTTGGGCGACGAGCTCGACATGCTCATGTGGCAAGCGCCCGACAGGCTGCTCGTCACCGAAGTCAAAGGCGGCGGTAACGCTCATGGCATCTATATGGCTCCCGTGCAACTGGCCGCATACACGGCGGCATGGATGCATTTCGTGCCCGCTGGGTCACTGGCCGGTCTCAAAGCACTGGTCGAGCAGAAGCGCGCTCTGGGTCTCATCCGCATGGACGACGCAGAGTGGGATTCGTTCGAGAAGCACTTGGCCCAGCCCAAGATCGTCCCGGCTCTGGTGGTCCAGGACCCCAATCGCGAGAGCACGTGCTGGGCGCGGCTACGGGAGGTGGCCGAGCACGTCAATAGCGAGTGGCCGAGTGACTGGGGGCCCTCGCCCATGGATTCGCTGCGCGTCTACACGGTCGAAGAGCCCGAGGGAGATCTCGAAGACCACACGGTCGAGTTCCTCGGCGGCTGAGCATAGTGAGACTGACCATCCATCGAGGGAGCCGCGAGATCGGGGGTTCCTGCGTCGAACTCGCTGCTTCCACCGGAGGCAGGATACTCCTCGACCTGGGCATGCCCCTCGTTCAGCCGGACGGGTCGGACTGGCCGCGAGGCACCGCGACCAGGCCGACCGAAGAACTGCTCCAAGAGGGGATCCTGCCGGACATCCCCGGCCTGTATGGCGACACCAACCCGCAGGTGAGCGCCGTTGTCCTGTCCCACGCGCATCTGGATCACTACGGTCTTTCCCATCATGTGCACCCCGATATCCCGGTATGGGGCAGCGCGGGCACGCTGGCGGTGCTGTGGGCCTCGGAGGTGTTCCTTCCTGACGTGAAGGCTCCCACCTTGGTGCGTGAGTTCCCATCCGGTGAACAGGTGGATATCGGCGGATTCATGGTGACGGCGCTGCCGGTCGACCATGCCGCTCCCGATTCCCGAGCGTTGCTGGTCGAAGCCGACGGGCAGGCCGTCCTCTATTCAGGCGATCTGCGGGCGCACGGCCACGCGGGTCATCTGTTCGACGACTTGCTCGACAACCCACCGACTGCCGACGTCCTCCTCCTGGAGGGCACCGTGGTGGGGCAGGCTCCCGGCAGCCACGGATATCCTCGCGAGGCCGACGTCGAGCGGGAGTTCACCGAGCTTCTCGGCTCGCACTCCGGCTTGGTGGTGGTCGTTGCGTCGGGTCAGAACGTGGACCGTGTGGTCTCCCTCTACCGGGCCGCCCAGAAGACCGGCCGTGAGCTCATCATCGATCCCTACCAGGCCTATGTGCTCCGCGCATTGGCAGGACTGTCTTCGGGCCTGCCTCAGTTCGATTGGCCAGGGATACGGGTCAAGTTCTTCCACAGGCAGGTGGCTCGTCTGAAGGAAACGGACCAGTTCCCTCTTGCCTGCCGGATGTCGCGTGCCGCCAAGGTCACGACTGAGCAACTGGTCGCACAGCCCGAGCGTTTTGTGCTGGCAGCCCGCTCGAGTATCCCCACGGTCAACCTGCTGAACCGGCTCCACGAACCCAGCCGGACGGCGGTCGTCTGGTCTCTTTGGAAGGGATATTGGAGCCGGCCGAATCCCTTGCGGAGCTTCTGCGAGACGCACGGGATAGACCCGCTCTTCATCCACACCGGCGGACACGCCTCCCAGGAGGACCTGCAGAGACTGGCTGCCGCCGTTGCTCCCCGGGCCGTCGTCCCCATCCACACCCAACACGCGGCGCGGTTCGACGACTTGTTCTCTCGCGTCATGCAGGTGCCGGATGGGGCACCGGTCGAGATATCCGAGTTCGTTGCGTCCGGCTGATGGGCCATCCTCCGCGGAGCTTTTCGGTGCAGCCTCGTCCAGGCTTCTTTCCCTTCCCAATCAAAATGCGCGATGATGGGTCTGTTCCCATCCGCTGCGCCCTCGGACGGGAAGGTCTGGGTCCCGGGAAAGTGTCTGTCCTCTTGGCGGTTGCTCAATGCGAGAGACGGTGCAGACGCAATGGACGGCGCAGACGCTACTGAGGAGGCTTGACGGTGGCTATCACCAACCATGAGCGTGTAGGCAAGGCTTTGGAGCTGCTACGCGAGGGGCTGGTCCCATACATCGAGCGTGAGTGTCAGACCGTTTTCGGCAAGTACTGGGTGACCAAGGTATCGGCGGAATGGCCGCGTGATCTTGACTGGCCCGAAGACGCCGAGCTCCCCAACCTCGACGCAGCCCTGCTGCTGCGCATCATGTGGGAGAAGTGGAACGAGGTCTTCCGCAAGACCCTCGGCTTCGCCGAGCGCTCCCTGGTCAGCGAACTGCGCGATGTGCGCAACAAATGGGCCCATCAGACTCCTTTCTCCACCGATGACGCCTATCGGGCGCTCGACTCTGTGTCGCGACTGCTGATGGCCGTCTCGGCTCCCCAAGTAGACGAGCTTGAGAAGATGAAGACCGAGCTCCTGCGCCTGCGTTTCGATGAACAGGTACGGAGCGAGAAGCGCAAGACGGCAGGCACAGCGATCGAAAGCGCCACGGCGAGCGGGCTCAAGCCCTGGCGGGAGGTGGTCACTCCTCACCCTGACGTGGCCGCAGGGCTCTATCAGCAGGCCGAGTTCGCCGCCGATCTCTGGCAGGTGCATCTGGGAGAGGGTAGTGATGAATACCGTGATCCGGTGGAGTTCTTCCGCCGCACCCA
>LSQX01158946.1_pt1 | contig 16890 bp, 14 predicted proteins | sample 654561 | NCBI WGS metagenome assembly LSQX01 (sample SAMN04489861, study PRJNA283612) | anaerobic digester metagenome | isolation source: 4 biogas reactors fed with cattle manure at either 37C or 55C with and... | place: Denmark: Kongens Lyngby | collected 2014
TTTTCGCAAAGGCAACATCGGTATCGTCGTTTTTTCAAGTTAATAATAACAGACTTTCCGAACGCCGGCACATCCTTAACTGTTTGTTTACGATAATCATGTATCGTCTTTGTTGAAGAGCCGCAACGTGGACAAATTTGGGTCTTGCGTTCCAACTCAATCTCAATTTCGGTTGATTTTGTGTGTTGTACAATATTTTTTACAATAACATCTTCCAAACCAATGAGTTTTTTGATAGAATCAATTGAGAGCATTTTGATTACCTCCGATTTATGGTTTCTTTACAATCCCATTTTATCGGATTTCTATCAAATATGCTCTCATTTTTTTATCTTTTTTTGAAAGCTCTATTTGTTGTACCCCAACATTTAGTATAGAGCCTAATTATTAAAAAGCTTTTCCAGGGCTTTGTAAGGTGTAGGTTCGCAACGATGGTAATGGTAAAAGTCATCGCCCCATTCTTTTATGCCGGAAGTTCTTATTCCAAACTTTTTGTCAAACTCAAATTCTCCCATTTTATCCCTCATATAAAATATTTATTTCCCCCAAGTTATGGCCGTGGGGGCGCTTCATATATTCAATCGTTTTGATTCCCGATTGGAAGTATCATAACATTATTTGTATTTTAGTCAAATGGCTTTAATCTTGGCGCATTTGCCTTACCACAAAATTACAAATATAATGGTATATATCTTTGAAACTCTGAATACCAAAGTGAGGTGTAACTATTATGTTTTTCTTTATTTTTCTTATCATCTTGATTGTAGCATTGGTTTTGATTCAAAAAAATAAGAACAAGGAAAGAATTGAGAGGTATAACACCTCAGAATACGCTCTTATCAGTGGCAATGATTATCACAGCGTACACTGGGACAAGGGTAATCGCGGTGAATACCAAACCTTTCTTGAGCTTGAAAGGTTACCGGCTTACAAGAAACTTTTAGTTAACCTCTATATCCCTAAAAAAGATTCGACCACAACAGAACTTGACCTCGTAATGGTTTCAGAATATGGAATCCATGTTTTCGAATCAAAAAATTATAGCGGCTGGATATTCGGGAACGAAAAGAATAAATTTTGGATGCAAACTTTTAAAACCGGTGATAAAAATCGATTCTATAACCCTATTTGGCAAAATCGTGGGCACATCAATGCTCTAAAAGAGTTATTAGAAATTGAAGATGATAATGTAATTAAATCCTGCATAGTTTTCGGAAACGATTGTGAGTTTAAAGACCTTACCGTTACATCCAAGAATATGTTGGTTTTTAAGCGAAACCAAGTATACAACACTTTAAGCAGTCAGATGATTGAGCCCAATAAGGTCTTCACCCGTGAACAATTGGAATCCACTTATTATAAGCTAAGGGAGTATATTTTAGCAGATAATGCAACAAAGCTGGCTCATGTAGAAAATGTCAGAGCTATAGTAGAGCAAAATCAAACCTTTAATTAAAGTTTAAGTTTAAAGTTAGAAGCGACATCGAAATTTAATCGGTGTCGCTTTTTGGTTTGTCTCTTTCATCTCAATCCTGTTATTAACTTACCGCTTATCATTAAAGATTTTCCTCGAATAATACTCATCTAACTTTTCATCGCAAATCTTTTCAATCTCAATCTTTTCATCTTCACCCAAGCGCTTCCACACAACCTCATCTACCTGAATGAGTCCAAGTTTTTTTGTGTGCCTCATCATTTGCATATCTTCAAAGCGCTTAAAAGGATTTGCCAATATATTTCTTTCGGCTTCACTATCTGTATAGTTGCCTTTAAAAAAGATGCTATTTTTCTTTTCTACAGGTAGACCTCCCCGCCTTCTGCCTTCGTAGAAACTACGAAAATAATCGGCGATATCTTCAAGATTTACCTTGCCTTTTTTATCTGCATATTTGAGGATGGCTTTAATGAGAACCGGTTTGTATGAATAGCTCATGTCCATTTTCCTGACCATATCCATAAAGATATCTTTTCGGTTACTTTCATCAATTAAGGTCCAGCCAAATTCTTGGGCATATTTTTCTAAACTTTCCTCCTTAAAATACTTAAAAGTCCGGTGTTCACTCATAGGAACAATAAGGTCCGGAATCAATTTGCCTTCACGCACATAACGCTCAATCGTTTCTGCTTGTACATCCACTCGCCTCACAAATTCCATTTGTGAGACCATACCTGCCGCTTCTTCCTGCCAATCAAATATGTCAACCGCTTCGTAATCGGTGGCGCTGACCGGCCAGTCAATTATGGCTGCCGGTTTTTCACCTTTCCTATAAAGTTCTTCGTCAGTTTTCTTGTTTTTCTTGGTATCTAAAACTGATGCACCCGGACGATAGTCACGCAGTTTAAAAATTCTGTGCAAGGATTGTGGCATATTATATTGGCTTGCATTATCGACAAAATCGAATACCATTAAATAGTCTTTTCCTTCAGCCTTTCGCATACCTCGGCCGAGCTGTTGCATGTATAAAAGCTTTGACATAGTTGGTCTTGCCATAAACAAAACCTCTGTCTGCGGGCAATCCCATCCTTCATTTAGCAAGTCACAGGCACAAAGAACCTTGGTTTTTCCGGCGGCAAAGCTTGCAAGGTGTTCCTCACGCTGTGAGCTCTTCATTTGCCCTGACACATAGGCTGATTCAACGCCTGCTCGTATAAATAATTCGGCTATCTCTTGTGCATGTTTAACGCTTGCACAAAAGACAACCGTTCGCTTATCTTTAACATAGTCCAACCATGTTTTAACAATGAGGTTGTTTCGTTCCGGCACATATATTTTACTTTCAAGTTCCCTGATGTTGTATTGAACGGCATTGAACTTAACCTTTGTTAAATCAATATTTGTATGAATTCTGATGCAGCGCACCGGTGCTAATTCCCCAATTTCAACCGCTGTTTTAATATCAAGTTTATGGGCAGTGTTTTTAAAAATTTCTAAAATAATATTGGCATCATCCATGCGTTCGGGCGTAGCAGTTAAACCCAAGGTAAACTTGGGTTTGAAATATGCTAATACTTTTTGATATGTTTCGGCAGACGCATGGTGGGCTTCATCAATTATTAGATAGTCAAATTCGTCGTCTCTAAACTGTTCTAAATTCAGAGCAACACTTTGAACGCTACCACAAATTACATGCTCTTTTTCTTTAACCTCACCGGTAAAACGCCCCACACTCACTTCCAGCCAAAGGGACTTGAAGGTTTTTTCAGCCTGTTCAATCAACTCGTGTGTGTGGGCTATAAATAGGGTATTGCCCCCAAGGGATTTAGCATCCATCACTGCAGTAAAGGTTTTTCCGGTACCCGTTGCGTGATAAAGCAAGGCTATGCTTTCATGATTGCCCCGCATTTCTTTTAAGGCTGCCAAAGCTGCTTTTTGGTGGTCTTTAGGTGTAATGCTCCTGACATCAATAAGCCTTGCTTTTTGGGTTGGCAAGTGATCCTCTAATTCCCTAAATTGCGGATAGTTGCCTAAAAACACTCGCAACTCGTCTTTAACGCTTTCGGGCTGTATTTGCATCTGTCTGACTGCAAAACGGTATATATCCCACCCCAAGTGAACTATACTGTTTTGCTTTAAGAGATGGTCATAAAACTTGTTTTTTGATATAACTGCTCGGTTATGGGTTGCCTCATCATCAATTTCAATAACAATTCGGCGTGCCCCACTTTCCAATACAAAATCGGCAAAGCGTTGGTTTTGATAAATATCGGTAAAAGGGTATTGGGAATACAAGAAACCTGCCTTTTCCGCTCCAAAAGTTTCGGAAAAAAGGTCAATAAAAAGATTTTCCGCACTGCTGCCGGACAAGGATTTGTAAACGGACACCGCTTCACCCCTTTTATTCTTTTACTTCCTTTAAAAGAAGCTTATTTTCAAAGGTTCCTCGTTCTTCGACTTTCTTGAGCCTGATTTCTTCAAGCTTTTCCTTGGAACTTCCTCTTGCTACCGCAAGGGCATAAATAACTTCAAGCAGATCAGCCAGCTCTTCAAGGTCTTTTTCTTCTTTATATTCGGCGAGCTCTTCCTCAAGCTTCAGCTCAAGTTTTTCCAAATACTCTTCGTTTGTCAAAACTTCAAAAACACAGGTTTTACCCGAAGCTTCAATAATTTCCGGTATTCGGTCACGAACAAGTTTATTGTACTTTTTAACCACTTTGCTCTCCTCAAAACCAATCAATATTTCCGAAAAATCCTTTTATATTTCCTCTATAATATAATACCATTATTTCAGTTTTCGTCAACTTTTCAGAGTCCTTGTTTATGGACACTAAAGCTTTTTTGTTAAGAATAAGGAAAAAAGTGCAGCCTTTTTGATGTGACCCCCTAAATCCGGACACGGACTTAGGGGGTTTATCATGTCCAAATATTCATTTGAATTGAAATTAAAAGTGGTGCTGGATTATCTAAGTGGGGAAAGTGGAGGTTATGCTCTTGTAGCAGGAAAACATGGTATAAAAAGTGAAACACAAGTTGAAAACTGGGTAAACAATTACCGAAGTTTTGGAGAAGAAGGCTTAGAAAGAAAGTCTACAAAGACATTTTATTCTGGAGAATTTAAGCTTCGTGTATTACAATATAGGCAAAACAATAACTGCTCTTACAGAGAAGCCGCTGATTACTTTGGTATTAACAATCCATCTATGATTGCTAATTGGCAAAGGAAATACTTAGATGAAGGCTTCAAAGGGCTTAATAAGTCGATTGGGAGGCCTATTAATATGTCTAAAGATAAGAAGAAAAAAGATCCTTTTAAACTAATAAATAGCGAAAAGGAAGAATTAATCAGGCTAAGAGAAGAGAATGAATTTCTGAAGGCGAGCTTAGCATATGAAAAAAAGTTAAAAGCCTTAGTCCGGGAAAGAGAGCAAGGAACAAGGAGAAAGCGAAAGTAATTATGGAACTAAGGCGAGAGTTTCCTTCAATCAGATTAAAAACTTGGCTGCAAATATCTAAATTACCAAAGAGCTCATATTATGAATGGGTAGAGAAACTTCAAAGGGTCAATCAAGAAGAAGATGAGTTAAGAGACATTATCAAAAATATATTTACAGAATCTAATGAAACTTATGGCTACAGAAGAATCACTATTGCCCTTAAGCAAAAGGGACATAAAATCAACCACAAGAAAGTCTATAGAATTATGAAAGAGAATGGTGTAGAGTGTATAAAATTCTCCCGAAGATCCAGAGGCTATAGTTCTTTTAGAGGAGAAGTTGGAAGAATAGCAGAAAACAAGCTAAACAGACGATTTCAGGTATCAATTCCCAACAAAGTGTGGGTGACAGATGTAACTGAATTTAAAATTCACGATAGTAACCGGAAGCTCTATTTATCACCAATTATGGATCTCTTTAGCAGTGAAATAATCTCGTTTAGCTTAGCCACATCACCTACAGTTAAATTTACCACCGATGCATTAGATAATGCTCTTAAAAAGCTTCCCCAGGAACATCAATTAACAATTCACTCTGACCAAGGTTTCCACTATCAACATATTCATTGGGTGGACAGACTCAAGAAACATAAGATTGAGCAAAGTATGTCCAGGAGAGGAAACTGCATAGATAACTCTCCTATGGAAAACTTCTTTGGATTATTGAAACAAGAAATGTATTATGGTGAAAAATTCACATCTGTCGGTCAATTAGAAAAGAAGATTAGAGAATATATTAACTGGTACAACAATAAAAGAATAAAGGCAAAATTAAACGGCCTGTCACCTATTCAATACAGGCAACAAGCCGCATAATTAATATTAATCCGAAAGTCCGGGTTAATGGGTTCACATCATTTGCAAGACTGCGCTTTTTTAGACTTTATTTTTCTTCTGTTTTTTTACCTATCTTAGTTTAAATCTCATTGCATTAAAGATTTTCCTCAATAAAATGTTCTTCGTACATATCCCAATATTTCATATAGGTTCGCTTATTGTTGCCGTCAAAATTTAACTGATACATTCTGAAAGTTACGGGAATATCCTTGGGTTGCCATTGCTCAACATAAGAATATTTATATTCCATTCCTATTTTCTTCATCACTAGAGTTTTATGTACCATGGAAATTTTAACTGATGTTATTACTTTTCCTTTTTTAGATATTTTTGCTGTTTAATGTTGATATTTCAACGTTTTATTAATATGTTTTATGTGCGGAAGTTGAGTCTGCTATTGTTAAGCTATCCTTCCTAAATTTCCCCTCTCCAGGTCCTTGGTGCAAAGAGGGCTATTATGGTGAAGAATTCTAGCCTTCCTAGGAGCATAAAAAAGGACAACAATAGCTTGGTAGCCTGACTATAGCCTGCAAAACTCCTTGTAGGCCCAACAAAGCCTAGGCCTGGTCCTATGTTGGACAGAGTCGCAATTACAGAACTGGCTGCACTTTCCAAGTTTACCCCTTCAAGGCTTACCAATAGTGTGCCTAGGGCGAAGATTACTAGATATAGGGCTATAAAGCTATATATGCCTGCTACAACTTCATTGGATATCACCTTATCATCATTTTTTAGGAGAATTATTGCTCTTGGATGAAATATCTTGGTTATTTCCCTTCTGATTAATTTAAACATTATTAAAATCCTAATTACCTTCATGCCACCAGCTGTGGAGCCTGCACTGCCACCAATAAACATCAGTAGTAATAGGATCCCCTTGCTAAAACTCGGCCATAGGTCAAAGTCTGCTGTAGAGTAGCCTGTAGTCGTAATGATGGAACCAACTTGAAAAAATGAGTCTCTGGCAGATATGCCAAAACTACTGTAGTTGGTAAGGTAGAGGTTGAAGCTAATCCCTATGGTGGCAAATAGGATTATAGCTAGGTATAGTCTTAGTTCTTCGTTGTACCATGCATCCTTTAGGTTACCCTTAAAAAGGGAATAATATAAGGAAAAGTTTACACCCGATAAAATCATAAAAACCCCAACAACCATTTGTATATAGCTACTATAGGACCCTAGACTGGAATTCCTAATCCCAAATCCTCCTGTACCTACAGTACCAAAACTATGGGTGAGGCTCTCAAAAATACTCATTCCTCCAAATAATAGCAGGATTACCTGGATAATTGTGATTATGAAGTAAGTACTATACAAGATTTTTGCTGTATCCCTAATCCTTGGTGCAACCTTACCGGCTATGGGCCCTGGACTTTCAGCCTTAAATATCTGAAATCCTCCTATTCCCAGGGCTGGCAATAGGGCTACAGTAAAAACAAGTATTCCCATGCCCCCTATCCAGTGGGTAAAGGAGCGCCAAAACAAGATTCCCTTTGGCAATGCCTCTACATTGCTAATAACAGATGCCCCTGTGGTTGTAAAACCTGATACTATTTCAAAAAAGGCCTCTATATAGGTAGGGGTAGCCTGGGAAATATATAGGGGTATGGCCCCAATTAGGGATGCAAATATCCAGCCAAAGCTAACTATTGCAAGTCCCTCCCTAGCACTTATTGATGGGGTTTTGGCCTTCTTCCTTGACAGGATAATCCCCAGGAAAAATGCCAGTAGGATACCAATGGCAAAAGCCTTAAGATCTGGCCCTTGACTATAAAAAGATATAAGCAAGGACGGAATCATTAAAAATCCTTCAATTATTAAAAGGATGCCTAGCACCCTTAGTACGATGCCATAATTCACCTAGTACTCCTCCCTTATATGCTTTAAAAAATAATTTTAATGTAGGTAGATCTTCTGTCAGAGAAAATACAACAATCCTATCCTTAGGCATAATTATAGAGTCTCCCTTGGGGATTATAACCTCTCCCTTCCTTACTATGGCACCAATTATAATGCCCTTAGGAAGGTTCAAGCTATGGAGGGACTTCCCTAAAAAGAGAGAATCTTCTCCAACTATAAGTTCTGTAACTTCCGCATCTCCACCTAGTAAGAGAGATACAGAAACTACCTTCCCACCCCTTATGTTTTTCAAAATATTGCTGACAGTTATATATAGGGGATTCAAGGCTACATCTATGTCTAGTCTATCGATTATCTTTGTATAGTTTTCCCGGCTTATTTTGGCTATGCAATCAGCTACTCCTGCTTGTTTTGCCATAAGAGCCATAAGGAGATTTTCCTCGTCAAATCCAGTGGTACCAATAAAGGCATCCATCTGGTCTAGGTTTTCTTCCTCCAATAGATTTATATCCGTCCCATCTCCATAAATTATTAGAACATTGTTCAATATATCTGATAATTCCTGGGCCCTTTCCTTATCCTTTTCTATTAGCCTTACATTTACCCTTGATTTAGATAGTCTTTCTGCAAGATAGTAGCCTATATTACTTCCTCCAAGGATCATAACATTGTCCACAGCCTTCTTTTTTTTGCTAAGGTTGTAGAGGCTGTTGAATTTATCTATATCCTTATAATCTCCAATTATATATATAATATCGTTATCTTCTAAAACTGTAGATCCATGGGGAATAATAATAGCCCCATCCCTTGATATGGCTGCAATAAGCAGGCTTTCAAAATCCTTCAATTCACTTAGGTTTTTCCCTACAAAGGCCTTGTGGTGGCTTATGTTGTAATCCAACATCTCCACCCTTCCACTGGCAAATTCATTGGAATAGAAGGAATAACTTTTCAATAAGTATTTTTCTATAGCCTGAGCAGTTGCCAAATCTGGATTGACTATAAGGTCTATACCCAGTTCTCCCTTAATAAAATCTAATTGCTCCATGTACTTAGGGTTTCTAATCCGGGCTATGGTCTTCTTTGCACCCAGCCTTTTCCCTATGCTACAAATTAGTGCATTACTTTCATCACTATTTGTTGATGCAACCAATAGGTCATAGTTTTTAATATTTAGTTCCTTTAGCATCTTGATATCTATCCCATCTCCCACTAGGGTCAGGACATCTATATGCTCATTAATTCTTTCCAAAACCTTAGGATTGTTATCCATAAGAACCACATCTATATCTTCTAATATCATATGTTGGGCAAGCTTATAGCCCAATTTCCCTGCTCCCACAATAAGAACCTTCATTTGTTTCACCTCATCTTTAATATAACACTTTAATAAAGGATAGGCAATAAATCTTTATCTATAGAAATCAAAAAGGGAGTTCGTTATAATATCGGATGAAATGGTAAGATAGTAATAATGGATCAAGGAGGTCTACCATGTCATCTAAAAAACAACGAGCTCGATAGGATGACGAGTTCAAAAAACGCGCAGTTCGTTTAAGTAACACTAGCGAAGCAGCGGTTAAAGAAGTTGTCGATAGCCTGGGCGTTAATGTTCAAATGCTATATCGGTGGCGAAGACTGTATACTCCTGGTGGTGAGATAACCCAGTTTTCTGAATCCCAAGATGATAATAGATTACTGGGTCAGTAAGTTGCTGAACTTGAATGAGAGAATGATATCCTATACCCTCTGGATTACAGGCTAAAATCTACATTCAACTTCGCGTAGAATAAAAAGTAACAACGACAGACTATTACAAGCTGATACCCACTGGGATGCAGGTGGAAGAAGGACTCCACGCCAAGCCTCAGTGGGCCAAAGCGTTAGGCGTATGAACATCTGGTTATTACAGCTGGTTACAGGAGTGTGATAGCCGGATAATCGTAAAGACGAGCTTCGTCTTTTTGTTATTCAGGTCTTTAAAGAGGACGAAGAGTTTACGGTGCAGGAAGCATCTGCGGTATCCTACACAGTCGTGATATAAGGGTCCTCACTTCCACTAGTATCAAATGTTATGAAGGAAGAAAAGTTGGTATCTAGACACAAGAGACGAAAACAGCGCTTTCTTACTGATAGCAGTGTGCAAGGGATGATAGCCATAAAAACCTTTTAAGAGATCCAGAATTAACTGAGCGTTTTCAAGTTGTCATTAGTGACATCACCAATATCCCTACTACTCAAGGTTTTAAGTACCAATGCAATATAGTTCACATTCATACCAAGGAGGTTCTTGGAACTTCTCGGAGATCCAACATGAAAGCGGAGTTTGTAGAAGAGACAATGAGCGCCATGTTTAACACACACAGCTTTCCTTGAGGACTTTATTTCCACACCGACCTTGGGGCTCACAATATACTTTTAAGTTGATTAAAGGCTGCTCTTAGAAGTTGAAACAGTATGCTAGCTATTCTAGAGTGGGCAAGCCATGTGAGAGTCTGGCCCTCCGGTTAGGGTCTGACCCTCGGTCACAATGCTTGGAATGAAAGTTTTTCTCTCTACTTACAAAGGGACTTGTCCATGGAGTGAACTTTAAAACCAGAGAAGAAGCAAGAGATGAGGTATTTGAATATATTTATGTTTTTTATAACAATACAAGAAAATAGAAATCGCTTGGCTATCTCAATCCTCACGAACTTGTAAACATCTTGGGGCCAAAGGTTTGTCAAGAGTAGCTTAACTTTTTATCCAATAAAGTGTTGATTTTCCAATCATATTCATTAGAGTATTGTGTAAAGATAAGTGTCATGCGCAAATCCTAAAGCAAATTTTTTATATGACCGATGCTTTCGTTTAAATCTGTTTAATAACCACTATTCAAATAAAAACATCTAAGCTATGATAGCTTAGATGTTTTTATTTACTAACAGTAAAATATTGATATTACCAATTGTGATTTTCCATCTCTTTTTCAACTTCTTCTTTAGTCCACCCGTATTTTTCCTGGAGTTTTCCGGCTAACTTTCTAGTATCACCCTTAATAACATCAAGGTCATCATTTGTCAGCTTGCCCCATTTTTTCTGGACATCACCCTTTACTTGTTCCCATTTTCCTTCAACAATATCTTTATTCATTCCACTAACTCCTTTTTTTCTATCGCTTATATTTTCGTTCATTAGTCTTTCTCTATCCATATCTTCATTTACAGTCGTATTTCTATCCATATCTTGAATTACTGGTGCATCTTTATCCAAGCCTTGATAATCAGGCATATTTCTATCCAAATCTTGCATTACAGGAACATCTCGATCAAGACTTTGATTTATAGACATATCTCTTCTAATATCTTGACTTGCATATCTATCTCTATTCAAACTTTCATTCTCATAAAAGCTTTCTTCTACTAATTTTCTATTTTCTTTTTCATCAACTAGTACCAAAATCTTACCATCATTTAAATAAGTTTCATATTCTTTTGCATCAGTTTCGTTAAGTCCCATGTCTATTAGAGCACCTGCTAGTCCACCTAATGCTCCACCGGCTACTATTCCGGTTAGCGTCACAGCTATAGGTCCTGCTGCTAAGAATGGTCCTATGCCAGGAATTGCTAGTAGTCCCATATCAAGTAGTAAGGCTCCAATACCACCTATCACACCACCTGCAACCGCGCCTCCGACTGCTGATTTTGCTGAATGTTCACGTTCTACATGAGCCTCTGTCGAATCTTCAATTCTATCGAGCTGATCGCTTTGCTTTGCAAGAACTGAAATTTCATCTGCCGTATATCCAGTGAGTTTTAGCCTTTCTATAGCTTGTACAGCTGATAATTCAGTCTCAAAAACGCCAATAACTTTCTTATCCATAATTTGTGGCTCCTTATATAAAAAATTGAATATTCTAACTACGTATCCGCAAGTTAGAGGATTCATTTAGTATTACTAATTAGTATTGCTTAGATTAATTTATACCCATTTAACATTATTCAAAACTAAACGCATATTTTCAAGGAATAGTACATTATAGAATATGACCACCAATCAAATGGTCATATTCCGTTATAATATTTAAAATTAACATACAATTATGTTGTTCCAATAAAGCCAATGCAACAAAATGATAGAGTCCGTATAATTGTTAAAAGAAAAGTACCAGATGGATTTCATTCACCAGCGTAGTGAAGAGCCAAATTCTAAAGTCGGTTTTTATGGCAGGTTTCAGTAAAATACTCCTTTAAACTATGTCAATAACTTATTAATAAAATTGATGTTGCAATATTTACATGCTATAGTTAGTATAAGAAAACTATATGAAATAAGTAGAGGAGGATGGAATGAAAACCGACAAAATTGTTACTAGATTAGTGGAAAGCTATGGAAATTGGTTTGAGGATGCAGACCATCTAGAATCGGGGAGAATGACTAAAGAGCTCTATCCCTACGATGCTATTTTTACTCCCATTGAGATCAATAAGATTAAAATTAAAAACCGCTTAGTTATGGCACCCATGGGAAATATTTCTATGATAGATGAAACCGGTAGACCAAATGACCAGATGATTGATTACTTTGTAGAGCGCGCCAAGGGAGGGGTAGGTCTCATTACCACAGGACTGGTCCCCATCAGCCAAGGTATAGATCCTACAGTAGAAGAACCCGGGGGACTTTCCTATTTTCCTCGGATAGATCGTTCACGATCCGTCTTTGCAGGATGGAGGGATCTAGCAGCAGGAGTACATAGTCACGGAGCAAAAATATTTATTCAATTAACCCCAGGTCTAGGGCGGGTTGGAAATCCCCAGTGCCTTCTTACTTTAAAGAAACTTCCAAGATCGGCTTCTTGGAATCCAAACTTTTATATGCCGGATATTCCCAGTGCCCCCCTAAGCGATAGACAAATCAAAAACATAGTAAGTAAAGCTGGCCAGGCTGCTGCCGATGCCAAAGCCGCCAACATTGACGGCGTCTATCTCCATGGCCATGAGGGCTATCTTTTGGACCAACTAACCAACCCTGCTTTTAATAGAAGAAAGATCGGTAGATATGCCAATTGGCAGACCTTTGGACTAGACCTAGTAAAAGAAATTAGGGAGAGGGTGGGGCCGGATTATCCCATTATGTATAGGATTGATTTAAGCCTAGCCTTAAACGAAACCTATGGAGAGAAGATGGATAATAAATCTCTAAAGAAGTTTAAGGACGGAAGAACCGTCAATATGACCCTTAGCTACATGAAAAACCTAGTGAAAGAAGGAGTCGATATTTTTGATGTGGACTTAGGCTGCTATGATAACTGGTGGTTACCCCATCCTCCTGCAGGCATGCCTCCGGGATGTTTTTTGGACATTTCAAAATTAGCCAAGGATTTTTTCAAAATTAACAAGATTTTATCAAACGCAGGAAAAGAAGTACCTGTAGTTGCTGTGGGGAAACTAGGGTATCCTGATTTAGCAGAACAGGCTCTAAGGGATAAGAAAGCGGACATGATTATGCTGGGTAGACCACTGCTTGCTGATCCCTACTGGCCAGAAAAAGCCTATAAAGGAGAAGTGGAGGATATTCGGCCCTGTATTGGTTGCCAAGAAGGCTGTGTCAATGAGTTTGTTGAAGGAGGCCATCCCCAGTGTGCTGTGAATCCAAGAACCAGCTTTGAATACGCTATGCCCCTTGATCCACCCGAGGCAAAGCAGAAAAAGAACATTGCCGTAATTGGCGCAGGTCCTGCAGGAGTTGAGGCAGCAATAACTGCGGCAAAACGAGGGCATAGGGTCAAGTTGATAGAAAAAACCGCGGAGATAGGCGGCAAAGCAATTGCCGGAAGTGTTCCAAAAATCAAATATGAATTTGACAACTACAAGATATATTTAGAAAGACAAGTCCAAGAGATGTCCAAGGAAGAAAACTTTGAATACCTTCCCAATACAGAAGCCACTATTGACTGGTTAGAGAAGGAAAAATTTGATTCCATTATTTTTGCCAACGGAGCCAAAGAAATAATCCCACCCTTTGATGGGATTAAAAAGGCAAATATTGTAGAAGCAACAGAGCTCCTTAGAAATCCAGAATTAATTGCAGGGGCAAAAAACGCCGTTGTTATCGGTGGAGGGGTGGTGGGTTGTGAAACAGCCTACTGGCTAAAATACGAACAGGGCCTGGATGTTAAGGTCCTAGAGATGGAAAAATACTTCATGAACCACGTGTGTACCGCCAATAGAGGACATATTATCTACTACTTGGAAAAAGCGGGGGTAGAACTTCTAAACTGCACTAAGGTAATAGGATTTGAAGACAATGCTGTTAAAGTAATACAAAATACCTCAAAAACAGTTCCCGATCCCTATCTAGTATGGCATCCCATCCTACCAGAAAATGTAAAGAACCCCCTGGCCACAAAATTAAAGCTAGAAGAAAAAGAAAGAGTAATTGAAGCCGATCTTTTTGTTATGGCCATAGGAAATAGACCAGAAAACCATTTATTCTATGAAGCGCAAAGAAAAAAGATAGCACCGGAACTTTACAATGTGGGCGATAGCTTAAAGAGCGCAAAAGTCTTAGAAGCCACCAGGGCAGCCAACGCCGTTGCTCGGAGGATATAAACCCTAGGAGGTGTCGGTTATGTATGATTATAAGATGGAGCTCACACCAAGAGAAATCGAAATACTAGAGGGAAAATACGGAAAATCCTACGGGAAGATAATGAAAACCATGGTAATGTACGGAGACACCTTTGGAGCAACAAAGCTTGTTCCGGTGACCGGCGAATATGGACACTTGGTCACAAGCTTTGGTATATCCATTATGAAGCCTGTCTTTCATTTGATGGATGAGCTCCTCAGTACGGGGGTGAAGTCCAAGCAAGCCTTTACGGTAGATCCCAGGCCCATGGACTTTGATGGGGTTCCTTCGAATATTGCGCAAAAAATATTTTTTAAGGTTATGTATGGAAAACAAAAGGACTATGAAGTTCAATTAAACAAAATGGGTCTTCTTTCAGAAGAAGCTTTCACCTGTACTTGTTACATGGATGAAGTGGGCAATATTCCTAAAAAGGGAGATGTTCTAAGTTGGGCTGAAAGTTCTGCTGTAGTTTACGCCAACTCCGTTTTGGGAGCTAGATGCAATAGAAATTCCGGCATCATAGAGATGTTTGGAAGTATCCTGGGCAAGGTCCCTTACTTTGGTCTTTTAACCGATGAAGGTAGAAAGGCCCAGTGGATTGTAGAAGTAAAAACCGACAGCCTACCAGAGGCCCAGGTTCTAGGCAGTGCCATAGGCCTGAAAGTCATGGAAGATGTGGCCTATATTAAGAATTTGGACCACTACTTTGAAGGAAATTTAGACCAAAGGGCAAAGGACTATCTAAAGGATATGGGAGCTGCTACGGCCAGTAATGGTGCCGTAGGTCTTTACCATGTAGAGGGGCTTACACCAGAAGCAAAGGAACTAGCCCAGGCGCTTTTGGTAGAAGATCCACAAGTCTATGTTATTGATGAAAAAGAGCTTAAAAGAGTGAAGGATAATTATCCCATTATGTGGAAGGATAAAAAGGCAAAGGCCAAGCTATGCTTTATTGGCTGCCCCCACCTATCCCTGGATCAGTTAATAAGTTGGACCCATAGGATAGAAAGTAGTCTTAAGGCCAATAGACAAAAAAAGGTACTAATTCCCACCGTATTAACCGCATCAACGCCGGTACTAAAGGAGTTTAATAGCTTGCCTATAGCGGACAAATTAAAAGGCCTAGGTGTAGAAACCTCTTATATTTGTCCCCTGATGTATATGAATAACCCCCTTTGTGGAAAGATGCCTGTAATTACAAATTCTAATAAGCTTAGGACCTATACCACCTCTAGATACTATACCGATAGCGAAATATTAGATGCCATAACAAAGGAGGGATTTTAGATGAAAGAGTTTAAAGGAAGAGTAGTCGTTCCCGGTACTACAACAGCTCCCGCTCTAGTATCCAGGGAAGGTTTTAATACCCTGGCTAGTTTTCAAAAATCCCTAATGTTTGGGGATAAAAAAGGCACCTGTTCAGATCAAAACAATAAAGATCTCTATGAAAAGAAAATGGCCGATAAGGCTCTGTGCCTACCCCAGACCATTGGTTCTACCACCGGTGGCATGGTTCTCTACTGTGCCAGCGCCCTGGGCATTTCTCCCTCCTGTCTTTTGTTTTCTAAACCCATTGACTCCATAGCAGCGGCCGGGGCTATACTCTCCGATGTGTGGACGGATAAAAATTTACCCACCATTGATAATCTTGGAGAGGAGTTTTTAGACTATGTCCAGGACGATATGATAATCCAGGTTCTGGAAGGAGGAATCGTTAGGGTAGAAAAAGCCTAGAGCACAAAAGGAAAAAAAAGGTATAGTTTTAAAAGAGTTTTTCTTTTAAACTATACCTTTTAAACTTCAGACGGCATCTATATTTCACACCTGTCCCCTGAAGATATATGTAGTAGTCTGAGCCATCCCTGTTCTTGTCATAGTGGGCACTGTTGTTTTGAAGACAAAGAGTGTAGACAAATCTCCCTCACTACCACTGAACTCATTTACGAAAGATAGAATTGGTTCTACAGCTTTAGTGTCAGTATATTTTTCCCGAAAATAAGGAATTGATTGTGAGTCCATCTAATTAAATACCATGACTATTCCTTGCGTGTAGTTAAGTGACGTACTTTTTCGTTTGACACAAAGCTTTGGAACCCTTGAAATATAAGTTAAAACACCATGTTAGAAAAGGTCATAAAGCAAAGTGAAGTAGACTTCGAATCCTCTATACCTCGACATCAAAAAGCTTGTAACTGCAACGGTTATGGCCTTTTTTTATTTCTTGTGGTTTTGTATTTTTTGATGTTTTGGTTATGGTGTCAAAAGTCATGCNNATTATTTTAGACTTCATGTAAATAACCATCCAGCGCCGATGCTGCAGATTTCTTCTTTTCTTTTAGCATATGAGTATATATTACCATAGTCATAGTGGTACTTGAATGCCCTAGTCTTTGGGATGCAGTCTTAATATCAACACCCGATGCTACCATAAAGGTGGCATTTATATGTCTTAAAGCATGGATAGGTATAACCGGTATATCATGCCCTTTTTTATTTATTCTTTTAATAAATCTTGTCAGCACCTGCCTGGGTGTTCCCTTGCCCCTTTTACGGCCATCGGTTTGTTTAAACAGCCATCCTTAATCATGCACAAGGCTGGGGCTAATCGTGCTAATGTCTTCCTTTTCTAGCCTTAGCAGCTCCATAGTTG
>LSQX01397516.1_pt1 | contig 16888 bp, 16 predicted proteins | sample 654561 | NCBI WGS metagenome assembly LSQX01 (sample SAMN04489861, study PRJNA283612) | anaerobic digester metagenome | isolation source: 4 biogas reactors fed with cattle manure at either 37C or 55C with and... | place: Denmark: Kongens Lyngby | collected 2014
GTCCGGACTATCTTACAGGGTTAAAGAGACTAAGAAATGGGTAAACAACTGAAACATTTAAATAACCAAGATGAAAAGCAAAACAAGAGCACCAACATTCAAACAATTTTGGAGCTCCAAAATTGTTTGAATGTTCTTTTTAACAATGAAAAATAATTATTAACCTTGCATAAAAGTGGTATACTTTTAAACTGAAATACCGGTACACTTTTCAGTTAATATCAACAACTGTATTGCTATTTTCCGTTTACATTGGTTAAAACCATTTTCGTTTTTTCAAGTAGAATATCATCCAGAAAAATATTAGAATTATTAGTAACCATAATGCTGCATAACCATATTTCCATTGTGTTTCTGGCATATTTTGAAAATTCATACCATAAATTCCTGTAATAAAGGTCAAAGGGATAAAAATGGTGGCTACAATTGTTAAGGTTTTCATTACTTGATTCATCCGATGTCCTTGTACAGAAAAGAAAAGGTTGGTGCTACTCTCTAAGGATGATTGTAAAATATCACAGCTATCAAGCAATGTTAAGCATAAATCTTTGATTTCCAGGAAGTACTTTAAATTCTTTCTTTCAATATATTTATTTTCTTGTCGTTCGATTATTTGTGAAAACTCTTTTATAGGAAGAATTGACTTTTTTATGAAATGAACAAATTTTTTATGATTCTCAATCATTTCCAAGGTATTTGGCAACAACTCTTTTTTAGTATCAATAAAATTCAGATTTTCAATATCACTATCTAATTGGTTTAACGTTTTGAAATAGTTGTCAAGTATTGATTCAAGCATTGCATAGAGTAAATAGTCAGAACCACTCTCCCTTATAATGCCTTTATCCTCTCTTAGTCTATATCTTAAATGTTCAAAAAAGTCAGCTTTTCTTTCCTGAAATGAAATTAAAAAGTTCTTCCCTAAGACAAAACTAATCTGTTCTGTTAACAATTCGTTATTTGAGGGGACAATTGATTTTATTGTTAAAAATGAATAACTTTCAAATTCTTGAAATTTAGGTCTTTGATTTACATCAAGAATGTCCTGAATTGCTAAATTATGAATATTGTGTCGACTGCAAATTGAAGCAATGGCATCGGGGTCATTTAAACCGTAAATATTCAACCAATAATTGTAATTGTCACTTTGAAACTTCTCAAGACTTTCCGGAGAAATATTTTTTCTCTCAATACAATCATCCTTTGTGTATTTAAATAGTTGAATATCTAATTCTTCACCAGGCACATTACCCGTAAAAATGAATTTACCGGGGTCTGTTTTTTTTCTATTTAGAAGAGAGATTTTTCTCAATGTTTTTAAAGTGTCCATTTTATGTTTCAATTATATTACCTTAGTTAACTGTTCGTCAGTCAATTGCTATCAATATAGTCGTATTTTATACTTAGTTGATGCAAATTACAACAATGAAATAAATTTCCATAATAATTCACCCTTTTCCAGTATAATAATTAAATTTTGCTTGAAAATGAACGTTTTAGCATGCAAAAATCGCTGAATTTTCTATTTATTCATTATCCTGTCTTTGAATCTGTCTTTAAACAAAAATAACGTACTTATTTCCAGCACGTTATTTTTTTATAAGCTCCTCTAATCCCAATAAATTGGGAGAAGTTGCAACCTGGTTTGTAAATGTTTGGTTTTAATTACCACATGTTCCACATATCAACAATATCCCCAAAATGAACCTGGCTTTGTTTTGAACGGTGTTTTTCTGAAAATTTTCCATCCACAAATACATCTTCATCCAGGCGGACAAAAACCGGTTCAGCTACAAAAACCGTGTGATCTCCTGTTACATACTCATCGGTAACTTTGCACTCCATATTCAGATAACATTCTTTTATGAGGTTTGCTTTGATAATTTTTGCGTCTATAGCGGTCAACCCGGTTTCTGCATACTTATCTGCCTGATTGCTGTGCAGGGTGCCAATTTTACCGACAACCTCAATCAGTTGTTTTGATGGCAGGTTTAAACCAAATTCCAGCGTTTCTTCAATGAGGGCATATGATGAACGGTAATTATCATCTTCAGAACCTTCCCTGCCATTACCCACCGAAATGGTTAACAGCAATGGAAAGTGTGAGGTTGGGGTCATCCAGCTTGCGGTTAATATGCCTTGCACCTTTTTTCGTGCGTCGCAGGAAGTTATTAAAACTACCTGTCCGTTTCCCAGGAAGAATGACAATTTTATGGCATTTTCAGGATTTGAAAAATCAAACTCTATTTTGCTCATTGCTGTTAATTTTATTGATTTCTTGCTAAATCCTAAAGCACAATATAATAAGTGGCGTTATTATAGGAATACATTTTTTCCATTCTGTCCTGGATTTCACGCATATTATCGAAAGCCTGCTTTGCTTTTTCACTAAGCTTTCCATCCTCCATAAACCATTTGTTATATTCTTTCAGCGATTTAAAAACAATCATTTCAGTGTACTTGCCTGTTCTGTCACCTCTTTCACCTTTAAAAACACAAAATTGCGTTCCCTGAAAGTTTTTCATAATGGATGGTCCGTATTCTTTTTGGTATAGTTGTTCCAGATCTTCGAATGTCATGCCCTCTTCTAAGATGAAATCACATTCAAAAATAGCCACCACATTACCTGGTTTAACATCGATGGTACCTGAAAACGGAAGTACGACATAATCGGTATATTCCAGGCTGGATACTAATTCTCTCCATTTACTCCAGGTTTCTCCCATGTTTTCAAAGGCTTTTTTTGTTTCTTCGCTGGACACCCCCGGTTTTGGATTCCATCGATTTCTTTCTTTCAGTGATTCAAAAACATAAAATTCAGTATACTCTCCCATTCTTTTTCCTTTTATCATTTTCATCAAACTGATCGGAATAGAAGAAAATGATTTGTTAAAAGCCGGGAAAAATTCTTCGAGATAGAATTTTTCGAATTGTTCATTTGATATGTCAGATGCTGGTTTAACCTGAGTAATACCAACGACAGCACCGGATGTAACTTTTTGGCTCTTAGCAGTTATTCCTGCGATTAAAAAAGCTGCAATTAATAAGATTGTAATTCGTTTCATGATGATTCGTTTTAGTGAATGAATTAAAAACTCAACTATAAAATTCCGAATTCCTGTGGTGCAAGACCAACCGTGTATGTTGCAATGATTTATAATTTTGTCCAGTATCATGAACGTTTGTTGCAAAAATTGAAAATCGATGATTCTATTGGATTCCCGGGAGGATAAAACTGAGGTTTAAAAGGGAGTTTATATGTTGAGAAATTAAGGGCTTTTGAGCTAACAGCAGGCAATCAGGTCAATTCAGTCAATGTCGAAATTTAACGCATATTTTAATGCTTCATCAAAACTCATGGCCCGTCCTTGTTCTTCATATTGATTTGTTAGTTCTTCGCCAAGTTTTTCTCTGGTACCGTGTATGAGTTTAACGACCATTTCGTGCCAGAACACAATTGGAATTTCTTCGGGAATCCAGGACCCAAATGATATCGCTACCCGGGTAGCGGTTGCATTCAGACGCAATGCTTTAGCATAGCGTCCCTGTCCGGCTACCGACATGGCAACACCAAGCATTTCTGTGCATGTATAGGAAGTGTCACCATATTTAAGAGTTGTTTCAAGACCCATGCCATATTCACGCTCTGATTCAATGTAAATTCCATCCATCAGAGCACAATCTCCAAGCATATGATGTGTAACAAAAATTAAATAGAGATTTTCAAGTTCTATTGCCATTTTTAGCGCCTTTTTGATCATTGGACGCGCTTCCGATGTTTTTTTTGCACATACCAATCCATATGTTACTATTATCATACTGTTGAGTTCAACAACAGGATCGTTTAATTGTACAGCCAGTTCGTAGCTTTCCCTGGAGTATTTCATGCCGGCTTCATCATCTCCCATTCCATGGAGTAAATCCGACAATGAAGCAAGCATTAATGCTTCCTCCCTTTTATTTTTAAGCTCCTGCCAAAGCGATAAACCGTATTTAAAAAGATCAAGGCCTTTCTGAAATTCACCAGTAGTAGTATGTAAAGCTCCATATCCTGTATTCAACCTGGCATGTGTTTCCTTATCCCCGATTTTTGAAGTGATAACTCTTTCGAGGATTTCTATTGCCATTGAATAATGATTGCTTCTTCCCCAGAACCAGGAAAGATTAGCTGCAAGCCTTTGGAATTTTTCGGTTTTATTATTTTCTGCCCAACGGAGTGCTGCCAAAAAATTGTTATGCTCAAGTTGGATTTTATTCATCCAATAAGCCTGCGCAGACATTCTTTCATTGTATGCCTGTTCAGCAATACGGCTAAAATATTCCAGGTGTTTTCTGCTCACCTCCTCATTTTCTTGTTTATCTGAAAGAATTTTCAAGCCGTATTGACGAAGCGTTTCCAATTGATTATACCTCATCATATTATTCTTCGTATAACCCGTTTGAACCAGGCATGTGTCGATCAGGCGGGGCAGGATATCAATAATTTTATTTTTTAACAGGAATTCATTTGCACAAACCTCTTCTGCAGCGGTCAGGTCAAATCCACCGGTAAAAACGCTCAGTCTCCGAAACAAGTTTTTTTCTTCTTCCGTCAGGAGGTTATAACTCCACTCAATAGTTGCCTGAAGCGTTTTATGACGTTCGATTGTTCCCGGAACCATTGATGGAATTTCAGCCAGTTTCCCTCCAAACCGGTCGATTATCGTATGTGCGTCCATATATTTTGTCCTGCCCGCCACCAGTTCAACTGCAAGCGGAATGCCATCAACCTTTTGGCAGATGGTGGCTACCTCTGTTATATTTTCGTTGGTAAGCTTAAAACCGGGATTATTTAACAGTGCCCGGTCGGCAAATAACCTGACAGCCTCTGATCTGTTGGCGCACTCCACATCAAAAACAGATGCAGGGTCAACCAGGCTTAGCGGGGAGATGTACCACACCTTTTCCCCTTTGATATTTAATGCCTTGCGACTGGTAGCTAAGATTGATAATCCAGGGACTGACTGAATCAGTTTTACTGATAATTCAGCGCAGGCAGATAACAGGTGTTCACAATTATCGAGCAGGATTAGCAGATTCTTTTCTCTGATCCTCTCAATAATTATCTCCATCATATCTCTGCCAGGTACCTCAGCAATTTCGAGGGAGCTCATGAATTGCTTTATAACAAACTCTTCCGATTCTATAGGTGTCAGGTTCACAAACCAGATACCATCTTTGTATTCGTTTCCCAAATTCGAAACCGCCTCACAGGCCAGCCTGGTTTTACCACATCCCCCGGTGCCAATGAGTGAAACAATACGGTGTTCTTTTACAAGACTCAAAATGGTATTTATCTCAGTTTCGCGGCCTATGAACGAAGTTGTCTGAAAAGGAAAGTTTTTTAAAAGATTATATTGATTCTGAAAATCCTGAGACTCTTCCTTAGCTTCCTCCAAACTTTCAACCTCGCCCGGAGGGAAACCAAAGTGGTCTTTGAAACATTTACTAAAATAATTTACACTTCCAAATCCCACGGCAAAAGCTACTTCAGACACGGTATAATCTTGTTCCTTCAACAGTTCCATGGCTTTGTTCAGCCTGACTTTCCGCAAATACTGGCTAACTGAGTTACCGGTAACACTTTTAATCTTCCTGTGAAGGTTTGAACGGCTCATATTTAATTCATAAGCCAATTCTGATACACCAAACCGTTCATTTTGAATATTAGAATCGATTATTTCATTAAGCTGATGGGTAAATTTTTTATTAAAAGAATTCCGGTTTGACATAAAAATTTCAATAAGTCATTGATCCTTACTTCTATTAAAGATATGAAAAAAATCAATTACTTAAATTCAATTTTCGATATTTCTTCTCATTTACGTTCTCTCCGTAAAGGTCAACCGCATCCATAGAATCAGTATCTTTACTATCGGAATAGACGCCATAATACCATTCAGCATCAGGGTAATATTTAATTCTGACCTTTCTTAATTTTAGATTATCGTTGTAACCATCCTCATAACCCCGGACCACTATTTTTGTATCCGGATGGATTTGTTGAAGGTACTTAATTAACACAGCTGCGGTCATTTTAAACGTTTTTTATTTCAAATTCAATAGAAATGAGATTAAATTCCATTCTTTCCTCTAATCCTGTATCACCAAAAAATCATCTTTAAAAATATTTTGCCTAACTTTTAAATTTTTTACTTTCCGGCCATTAAGGCATCTTCATAAGATTTCATCCAAATAATTGCAGTTTTTGCCATTTGCGTTTCTCTGGCATTAGCAAATTTAAAGTCAGCAACCTGCGTTAAAACTTTTTTTGCTTCTTCGAACATTTCCAGCTTGTTGTAAACCAATCCCAAATTGTACTTGACGAAGATGTTGTTAACATCTGATTTATTGAAGCTTGCAAGTGCTTTATGGTATTTTTCCTGCCTACTGTATATCAGGCCTTCCAGAAAATTATGAGCTTCATTATTTTTGGATTTCATTTCAGGGCTTATGGTATGGGCATATTCTTCAATGATTAGTTTGGCTTTTTCATAATCCTCATCCTGAATGGCACGGAAACCATCCTTAAAAGCAATGTTGGCTTCAACAGTATTTTCATTGGGAGTCCTCGATTCAATTTCAAACTCATACTGCAGACATTGACAGGCATTCATTGAATTATCGGGTGAGGCATAAACCCCGTAAGACATTGAAATTACAGTGCAACAGAAATAACAATTGTCAGTATCGGCGTTCAGTGGCATCCGTTTATTCTTACCCTGTTTTATTCCGGTAAATTCAACAGCAGGAGTTGTTCCCTTTCCATTACCGGGAGAAAGGTATGAATTTATGCTAAAATTGGGTTTGGAATAGTCCTGCCCGTGATTAGCCAGTGCTGATGCCTTTTTAAAATCGGCACGTGCTTCGTCAAACATTCCGAGGTAAGTATGAATGTACCCTCTTTTTGAGAATGCCGCTGCACTTTCAGGTTCCAATTTAATGGCATTTGAATATGCAATTTTTGCGTGGTCCAGCTTAAGAAATGCCCGGTGAACATCGCCCATGGCAATATGAGCCGATGCTTCATTCGGTTTGAGTTCCACAAATTTTTTCATGTACTTTGCTGCCAGCAAAAAATCAGTGGGTTCGTTCAGTAGCCATGAAGCTGCCAATGCGCGGTAACCCAAGGGTGATTCCGGTTCAACACGAATGGCTTCGCTGGCCAGGTCTCTGAATTTGCTGATATTTCCCTGAGCCTGATATTCACCTGCGAGAACAAGCATTGCACGGGCACTTTCAGGATACAGTCCGGCCAGTTGTTTTGCCAGTTGAAAACGCTTTTCGGAATTGTTATCCGCATAAGTCAGCTCAATTTCTATCAGGATTCTTTCTCCTTCGGTAGCATTGTTTCGGAAACGAACAGCCTTGTTGAGGTTGGTTTTTCGCTCAATTTCCGATTCAGAAGACATAGCTTTGTAAAGCGCAGCAACTGCGTACTGTTCATCTTTTTGCAAAGCTTTGTTAAAATAAAGTATGGCATCCCTCGTGCGACCCATTTCAAAGGCTTCGCGCCCCTGTTCAAAAAGTTGAATTGCCCCTTCCTCCGAATTTATTTCGGGTAAATCAGTACTGAATTTGTTAGCTAAACAAATTAGAGGCAACAAAAGAATCAAAAGCACAATTAGAGCTGTAAACAAAACATTGTCTTTAAACGATTTCATAACTTTTTAAAATGATGGTTTTCGAATTATTTTTTGGGGACAAAGCTCAGTGAGCATAAATAAACCGGTTTTCCCCTGTTGACAAAATGGATCCGGTAATTTTCACTGCATTTGCGGTGACACATCTTATAACTGAGCGTAAAGAAGAACATCGTTTTTTATTTATTTAATAATCAATACTTTTAAAATTCTTACAGTAAAATTCCGAATTTCCACGTTGCAAAACCAAATCAATATGTTGCAATGATTTATAATTTTGTCCAGTGTCATGAAGGTATGTAGTATAAAAGAAGAATTCGTGACTTTGTGGAATCACAAACTTAAGAAAGATGAGGTTCTCAGGGTTGTTGATTATCAGATTGATGGAGGATTAATATGCAAAGGGCAAAATCCACTTGACGCGGTGACCACAAGGCAAAAACGTCGCTTGATCTTTTCAAACAATCCAAAGCTTCTGCATCATCTTTCATAGCAAGATGAATATCAAATTCAAGGCTCACTACTAAAGGAAACTCATTATCCATATCAAGACAGATTTGAATGTCTTCCAGCGCTTTATCCAGTTCTTCCCGATTGTAATGAAAACGGGCACTCTTAAATCTAATAATTATTGAGAAAGGATCAAGTTTCATGGCTTTATTGATATGTTCCCTGACTTCTTAAATCCGCCCCAGAATATTTAAAAGTTCAGCATAGTAATGATGAGCCGTAGAATAATTTGGCTTAATTTTTAAGGCTTTTTGATATTCTTTCTCAGCTTCTTCCCAGTTTTGCCTGTAAACTTTGTGTTTCATTCTACTTTAACTTTTCCAGCTCAGTATTTGTGAGTGCCAGCGACAGTTCCGATGCAATTTTACCGGCTATTTCACTTTGAATTCTGAAAATATCGGATAAATTCTGATCGTAAAGTTTTGACAGGATATGATTGTCGGTTTTGGTATCAATCAATAGTACTGAAATCCGGAGATCATCTTCCACCCGCTGTACCGTCCCTTCAAAAATATGGCTTGCCCCCAGCAATTTTCCAATCTCAGGAACTGTTTTTTCTCCTTTATCACGAAACATTTCGGAAGAGGTTCGCGAAATCACTTTTATATCTTTAATAGTTGCCAGCCGGCTGAGTAAATCCTCCACCACTCCATCGGCAAAATACTGGGTATTTTCCACATCGTTTAAATTATCAAAGGGAAGAATAGCAATGGAAATTTCGGAAGGATTAGCCTTTTCATTAAAAATACAAAATAATTTTGTACAAATAATCATTTATTTATATAAAAGACAGATTAACGACCGGGATAATTTTATTGTGAATTAAGTTAACAGTGGTTTAAAATTTCAGTTTACCCGGAAAGATTTAACAGCCATTTCCATACAGGGATTACTTCAATCTTTTTGCCATTTATCTCCAACATCCGTTCCGCATCTCTTGTTATGATTAATAATTGACGACACTCCAATACTTCTGTAATTTTCAATAATGCTTTCACCTCCCTGTCAAAAGTGCCGGCGCTGTTGTCAATATCATAACAAACCTGAATAGCCATCCCTGCATCAGGTACATAAAAATCGACTTCAATTTTTTTGTTATAAAAATAAACAGAATCATTGCGTCCGTATTTACGCAACAGATTTATTGCCACCATATTTTCCAGCAAAGAGGTATTCCCATCCACCAGGAAGAGGTTCAATATGCCGTTATCGGTATAATAATATTTAGGATTAGTTTCTTTATCAACCAGTTTACCCGCAATATTCTGTATTGGATTGATAAGCCAGGCATCTTTAGCATATTCAATATAGTTGATAATTGTATTTGTGCCCACTTTTGCCCCCGCAGATGATATAATATGTGCTATCCGGGTATACGACAAAGGCTGTTTAATGCTTTCGGCTAGTTTTTTAAACAATATACGCAGTGCGAAGGTGTTTTCTACTGCATGACGGGCAGCAATATCTCCTAAAAATATTTTTTGGTAAACACTTGTCAAATAATCTCTTTTCACTGAAATTTCCGCGCCTTCGGGAAATCCCCCAAAGTAGAAATAGTCGTTGAACTTTCTCAGAACTTTGGCTTTAACTTCTGTGGATAATAAGGAGTTTTCAGTAATACTTATGTTGTTTGCCGCTAAAAACTCCATGAAATCGTAAGGATAAACATCGATAGGGATATAGCGGCCTCCCAGGATTGACTGAATGTCATGGCTCAGCATTTTGGCGTTGCTCCCTGTTATATACACCCGGTGTTTGGTGTCGGCCATTCGGCGGGCAAATTTTTCCCAACCCGGAATATTTTGTATCTCATCAAGAAACAGAATTGGTTTTTTCCCAAACATTTCCAAATGAACCTCTAACAACAGGTTCAAATGCTCCGCCGCCATACCTGTCAGACGTTCATCCTCAAAATTGATATAGAGCATCTCATACCACTTTATTCCCTGGGTTATCAATTGTTGCATTCGTTGATAAAGCAAATAGGATTTTCCTGCCCGCCGGATACCGGCAAAAACATAATTACCAAATTTCTCAAAAGTAAAATTTCGGGGAATTATTTTGTATTTAGGAACTTCTGTCTGATTGTCAGCAATAACTGCCTTAAGAATATTCTTATTCATAAATTATTATATTTTACATATAATACAAAATTAATGTATTTTTATTTCATGCTCAAAACAAAAATAGCATTTTTTTGTTTCACACTAAAAATAATTTTATCCAATTTTTATAAATAATCTTGCCTTATTCCGGAAAGTACGGACAACAATTCTGGCTGACAGCTAAATGATTAGGAACTGATCAGGAACTGATTTCAATACACATCGGGGAAAGTTTTAAATGCAAAGAGAAAAGTATTGACAGTATAAAAGACTGAATAATAAGTAAATCAAAGCACCATCAGAGACTCCATGAAATTTCTCATATCGAATGTCACCTCAAGCATACTTTTACCTCCTGTAATCTGTCGTATTTCTCGGTCTGCAGAAAGTGGATCTTTGCGGCCGTTACCCATCTGATCCATCTCTTGTTGGAATCTCTTTTCCACCCTTTGATGCATTCTGTCCATCGAATTGCTGTAGCGTTTGATAAGATCCAGATTTTTAGGGTTCTTCTGCAGTGTTTTCATCATCATTTTAGCCTGTGGAGAGCTGTGAATACTGGCTGAACGGGCGTCAAGTTCTGTAAGTATCTTCTTGATCTCGGAAGGAGGGGCTCCTGCCTTTCTGGCAAGTTCAAGTTTGTCGTATGTTTTCCTGTAAGAGTCTACTTTGATACGAGCATCAGATACCTGTTGCCGGTATACGGCAATCTCATCTGCAGAAAGAGGCCGGTTAAAATCGTCAGCACTCTTTACAGGTTTATTTTGTCTCACAGGGTCGGCAGACTGTGGCTGGGAGGTTTTTTTTGAACCCGGACCATCAATTTCGGGGAACTCACCGTTTGGCCTGGTAAATGTTGATGATAATTTTCCCACCCCAAACGAGAGCGCTTTTTCTGTAATATAACCCTTTGCAGCCTCCAGTCCGGCGCCCTTGATCCCGTCCATAAAATCACCGCAGTTGTTTACTGCCTCTTCAAATCCCCTGAATCCGTCCACCGCAAGTCCGGTTGCCGTGTTGTAAGAGCCGGCGACTCTCAGGAATGTCTCCTTCGGCCCTCCCTCAATGTAACCGGTCACCCCCTGGTAAATGTTATTGACATACTGGCCTCCAAAGAGAGAAAGTCCCATCATTGAATAGTCTGCAGTGGTCTTTACTACCTCTGCTGTCTGCAGGCAGGCATCTGCCCAATCGGCTTCTGCCCTTGCTTCATCACCAGCAGCCTGATCAACAGCCATCTTTGACTGGTAATAGTTCTTTGCAACAGAATTTGCCTCTTCAATTATTGCCCTGAGTTGGGTTTCACTCATATCTCCTATCATCTCCCCTCTGAACTTGCTGTTTATTATATCTCTAACCTCCCTGGCTTTGTCATCAGGAAGCTCATCAGCTATTTCATATGCCTTTCTTATACTTCTGGTCTTATTCTCCAATCGCTGCTGATTCTCTTCTATATTCTGTATAAAGCTGCTTTTCGCGTAATCGTCCCATAGGGAACGTGAATGAACGATCTCACCGGTCTGTATAGTGGTAATTCTGTCCTTTTCAGCCTGAAGATCGGCCTCGGCACCGAGTATTCTCAACTTAAGTGCCTCTTTTCTTTTGGGATCTCTCTCCTTTGCCATCTCAGCCCTGTCTTTTGCCATGTTCTTCTCAATAATGGCGAGATTGTTTTTGTGGAACTGAATAGCCTCTTCATCAATCTTCCTGCGCTCTTCAACTGATTTGTCATCGGCAAGGTGCAGAGAGTTGCCGGCAAATGCAGGTGCCGGTTTTTGCTCTTTTACCTGGTTTCCCCATTTCTGTCAGTTCCCGGGTAATCTCCTGCAGTCTCTTTTCTTTTGAAATAAGCAGATTGCTATACCGTTCAGCAAGATCTTTATATGCCAGGATCCCTTCCGGGTCATCGAATTCGGTAGCGTATCAGGCATTCATGACAGCCTCCTCAAGGAGTTGTCCGGCCTGTACCACTACTGCCCGGTAGATCAAAAACTCTCCCAGCAGGGGATTGAACTTGTTCAGGTAATCCACTGCTTCTTTGAAAGGTGTCTGCCTTAGCGGTGCCCAGGCGTCTGTGAACTCCTTCTCCTGTTCCTGGTTCATAGGGCCGTATACCATTCTCATCCCCTCCATGGCAGCTGAAACTGCTCCATCCCACCGGGCTGCCGTAATCTTGTTAATATCAAGAAAGAGAACTGATTTAGCTGCGGGAATTTTTTCGCCAATAAGTTCCAACTCGCGGGATTTTACCGGCTGCAGTCCCTGGTTCTTTTCGCTCTTCCCTGCTATTGTAATTGCTGCAATAAAGTCAACCGCCTCTTTCCTCAGCGTCTTTTTCTTATCAATCTTGTCAAAAAGATAGACCTGATACATCTGTCCCTCCACCACCGGTGTCAGTACAAATCCGCGGTGGTCAAAATTGGGAGCAATGTATGAGAACATAAGGCAATTTTTTTCACCAAGAGTTGAGTACCGGCTTGGTTTTTCAACATGTTCAACAAAAACCTTCCTGTCATCCTGTATCTTAATAAGAGCATCAACTGAATTCTACAGTTCCTTATGATTCTTTACAGGAGTGGTTTTTAACTTTATGCGGACATGATACCTGAGCTCTCCGATTACTATATGACTGAAAGTGAGGAACTCATTATTAGTATGCTCTTTATTAAGTATCCAGTCAGGAGGGAGTGTATATTCAAATATACCGTATTTATTTACCTTCCCCGGCCCTGATCCGGACGTTTGCGCATATATCGTTTGCGCAATAAGAATAATAGTTATGATAACTATCAGAGCTTGACGGATTCTCTTCATGGTTGGTTATAAATTTAGAGACTCTAAAGTATTAAAAAATTTTTTTCATAAGTCAAAAAATCCAGCTATTAAGACGGATTTTGCCACTTTATTAGCGCGCAATAAATTTTTTAGTTGGTTCCGAATTTGCTCAGTGATCTGACTTATATCATTAATGGTTATCAATATGAGAATAAAACTGAAAAAATGATAATGAACCGGATTATTGTATCTGCATTGCAAAGTAAAAAGTTTCAATGTTTAATGGATGTTTATAATATTTATTTTTAGTTATTTAAAAAGGATTTGATTTGAGAATTTTCAGGCAATACTTTTTTTAAAATCTGACCGCGCAACGCCGGAACGGTTATTGGTAATAGAAACAACATTAAGTGATATGGTAAACGAATTAAGATAATTTAAACAGAAAAGGCATGAAGAATTATTGGTTTATTTTGGTTTTTGTTTTTGGTATAGCAATTATGAATGGCTGTATGAAAGAAGATGTTATCTCTCCGAATGGTACTGAATTAGAGGTTGAAGCCTTTGAAAATGTCAGTGTAAACGGACAGGTAAAGGTGATTTTCAACAATCAGTCGACAAACCTGAAATTTGGGCAAATTGCCAACTCAAACGATTTTAGGGTTAATGTTACTGCTCCCGGTGATTTGAAAGACCATGTTCAGATAAACAGTCAAGGTGGGTTACTTACCATTACTGCCGATGAAGATGTTGATATTTCCGACAGTGTTGAAGTTGAAATCTGGTCAGCGGAACTTGACGAAATCCGGCTTGAAAATGACCAGGTAGCAGAATTTTTTGGAAATTTCAATCAGGAAGAGTTAACGGTTGTTACCGAAGCACGAAGCAAGTTATCACTTTTTGGGGTTCAGGTAGACAAGCTTTACTGCAAAACAGAAGGTCAATCGGAATTTGTCTTAACCACAAGTGCTGAAATTTTTGAGGGAACACAAAGTTACGAAGAACCCAGGGGCATTCAAATTGATGAATTCACCCTTCTTGTGGACAGTTCTTTTGTTGTGGTTGGAGACAGTATCAAACTGGAAGATGAAATGTGGATTGTTTACGGTGACGAAATTTTTGAAACCTTTGAAATGGCCTATTGTGATTTTAAAACCGAAGGAGAGACATTTATTGATGCACAGGACGCAACAGCTCAAAGCGTGAACATTAATCTTGAGGGTCAGTCCGAAGCAATGGTCTGGGCAACAAAGATGATTACGGGAAAAGGCGAAGGTTCATCAATCCTTTATTTTAGGAATGTTGAAGGAGTTGATTTAGGTGGATTTATTACTGAGGGCAGTGCAGAAATTCTTCCCTTTGAATGACAGTTAGAATTTGCAATCCTTTTTATTCATTCATTTGCTTTTAATTAAATATAAATCTGATGGATCAGGAGAAGTTGCAACCTGATTTGGGAAAGTTTGGTGTGAACTGCCATCCATTTATAAAAAGTATTCATATGATTTAGAGTAAAACCACAGATTTATAACTAAGCTCCGGTTTTAGTGCTCTTCTTTCAAACCAAAATACAGTTTAATTTTTTTTCTCCCGGATTTCAAACCGTCTGATTTTTCCACTAATGGTTTTAGGCAATTCATCAACAAATTCAATGATACGCGGATATTTACAGGGTGCAGTAACTTTTTTCACATGATTTTGAATTTCTTCGGCAAGTTCATCCGATGCACAATTCCCTTTTGCCAGTACTATAGTTGCTTTTACTATTTGCCCTCTTATTTCGTCAGGAACACCGGTTACGGCACATTCAACTACTGCCGGATGAGTCATCAATGCACTTTCCACTTCAAAAGGGCCAATGCGGTAACCTGAGCTTTTGATTACATCGTCAGCACGTCCGATGAACCAGTAGTATCCGTCTTCATCCCTCCAGGCTACATCTCCGGTGTAATACATTCCATCCTGCCAGACCTGCCGGGTGAGTTCTTCGTCACGGTAGTATCCCTTAAATAAACCGGCAGGGATTATTTGGCCTGTTTTAATCGCAATTTGTCCCTGTTCTCCATCTTTGCAAAGTGTCCCATCAGGTTTCAGCAATACCACATCGTATTGGGGCGAAGGAATTCCCATTGAGCCCGGTTTGGGTTCCATCCACGGGAATGTTCCCAGTTGTACAGTGGTTTCAGTCTGGCCAAATGCCTCCATAAGTTTTATGCCGGTACGTTCGTAAAAGCTCTGGTACACATTCGGATTTAAAGCCTCACCTGCCGTGGTGCAATATTTTAACGCAGACAAATCGTAATTCGAACAATCTTCACGGATCAAAACCCTGAAAATTGTGGGCGGAGCACAAAACGAAGTAATCTTGTATTTCGACATTACTTCGAGCATATCGGTCGGTTTAAATTTCTGATGATCATAGACAAAAATGCTGCATCCGGCAAGCATTTGTCCGTACATTTTCCCCCAAACTGCTTTTGCCCATCCGGTATCAGCAATAGTCAGGTGACGACCATTTTCTTCAACATTATGCCAGAACGATGCCGTTACAATATGTGCCAGCGGGTAAGCATAATCAAGAGCTACCATTTTGGGATCTCCGGTGGTTCCTGATGTAAAATAGAGGAAAAGTAAATCGCTGTTTTTTGTGGGTATTTCCGGTTTTACAAATACCGATGCATTGCGGATTCCTTCCTGAAAATTATCAACATTTTAAGGGAAAAGGGGCCCGATAGAAATAACTTTTTCAACCGACGGACAGGCCGACAATGCTTTTTCGATATGTGTTAAAATAATTTCTTCTCCGACCGCAACAATGGCCTTAATGCCGGCAGCATTACACCTATAGATAATATCTTTTTCTGTTAAAAGATGAGTAGCCGGAATGGCAACCGCTCCTAATTTGTGTAAAGCCAGGCAGGCAAACCCAAATTCATATCTTCGTTTCAGAATCAACATTATTTTATCGCCATGTCCGATTCCAAGTGTTTGAAAATATGAAGCTGTTGCATCGGTTTTTTTCTTTAAGTCAGCATAGGTAAAATTAATGTGTTCTCTCTGATCATTGAACCAGACCAATGCTATTTTTTCAGGTTCATTAAGGGCATACTCATCGACTACATCGTATGCCTTTCAGGCGCTCGGCAATCTGTTTAATTTGTTCTTCCATTGTTGTAAAATTGCGGACAAAGTAATAAAATCAATTGAAATATTGAATGAATATTTTGTTCTGAACAAATATTGAAAAATTTGCAATAAAATTTTTTGTATTAAACGATTCCTATAGGCTCAATGCCATTACTCTCGTTTTATGATCAGAAGCCATAAAGCAGGTACAGGAAGGAATGATGACAAAAATAAAAACGGAAGAAGAACTCAACCAAATTCTTGAAAGTCTATGACCTATACCCTCTCTTTTACCGAAGAAGCAAAAAAAGATCTTTTCGGATTAAAGAAAAATGAACCTGCATCATTCCAAAAAGTAAAAAAACTTTTAAAAAAATTGCAGAAACATCCAACCTCAGGCACAGGAAAACCTAACCCGCTTGGTTACGGTTATAAAGGATTCTTCTCCCGAAGAATTACAAAAAAACACCGGCTTGTTTATTCCATCAATGATGAAAAAATTACGGTGTTGGTTATTGCTGTGGCCGGGCACTAAGATTATAAATTATTTTTTTTAAGTCCCGGAATTCGATCATCAAAACTAAAATAAAAAAAGCGTCAGATGAATTTTTTATATAACGCTCATACTTATATACCGGTGCTCCCTTGCTAGTTGAAAGTTGCAACCTGAGTCATATAAGCTTGTATAAC
>LSQX01384652.1_pt2 | contig 16887 bp, 15 predicted proteins | sample 654561 | NCBI WGS metagenome assembly LSQX01 (sample SAMN04489861, study PRJNA283612) | anaerobic digester metagenome | isolation source: 4 biogas reactors fed with cattle manure at either 37C or 55C with and... | place: Denmark: Kongens Lyngby | collected 2014
CAAAGATCAGATAAATCCGCAAAGATTAGATAAATCTGCAAAGATTAGATAATACTGACCAATTAAACAGGAATATCTCTTTTTACCCACCCAGTGTAATATCCTGTTTTTGATAAAATTCCAGTGCTTTGAATAAGTGTTCTGGCTTAAAGTCCGGCCACATTTCGTTAACCACATATATGTCCGAATATACCGTTTGAACCGGTAGCATTCCACTGAGTCTACATCTTCCTCCCCAGCGAATAAGCAGGTCTACTCTTGGAATTTCTGCTGATGCAATATTCTCTATCATTTTTTTACCGTCAGGGGAGTTATCATATGCATATGTTAAATCCCAGTACCAGCCATAATTTATCAAAAAATTTATCTTTATTTTACCTTTTCCAACTTTGGTTCTCTTTGTATATTCAAGCAATTCTTCTGGAAATATATCCGAATTAGTATTCCCCACCACAAGTATTTCAGCATCACGTTTTGCAATTTCCTGAACTGATTTTATACAGGCATCTGTAAACGCTTTTCTCTGAATTTGAGGCCTTTTTGTATTATCCTGAGTAAACCCAAAAAAAGTAACTTCGCCTATTCCTATTTTTACGCAAATATCGTATACTTCCAGGCCCGGGATTATTCCACTGCTGTATCCTTCATGTTTTTCCAGCCCTCGAGCCAGAGCCCATCTCCTGTTGCCGTCCGGTATTATAGCTATGTGCCCGGGCAGTCTTTTAAATTTTGGTATATCCAGAAAATATCCCCCTATTTCTTTGCTTAAAAATGCTATAAATAACCTTCACCGGAACCGGACAACAAAACCTATGAAAAATATGATTTAACTGTATGGCGATGAAAGAAGATTTTTCATATATCGATTAAAAAAGTACTTTTAACTAAAATATCAACTGCCTGTGCATCCCGCTAAAAAAATATTTGGTATTAGTCGGGTATCAGGAAGATTATTTTAGTTTATCACCAGAGTTATACTAATCATAAACCCGCTCAAAACTTCAAACCATCGTCTGTTATAGTGATATTATTGTTTCCGATAAAAATGGTATCGTGCACGTTCACGCCGTTTATGGTTTGCCTGGGAGTATCGTTTATTTCCACCTTACGGTCAGTAATAAAGATTTTCTTACCTTCTGCATAAAAAGTTCCGCTTACTGCAACATATCCATCTTCTGTAATTCTGGCATTAAAAACGACATCGCCGTTTTCTTTTCCTGTTAATGTGAGGCCTTTTTCATTTTCGATTTCTCCCTGCAAGTCAAAATTTTCGTTAATTTGGGTGAACTCATTTCTATCGATTTTTGCAATAAGTTCGGAATCTTTATCCCGGATTTCAGCTGTTAGAATCAGACCGTCTTCGGAGTTTTCCAGAGTAAACAGGGGAGTTCTGTCTCCGGTGTCCCTGTCCTGATACGATACCGTGTACATCTGGTCTGCGTACACATTTGATCCAAAAATCAGCATATAATCTTCATGAGTCATGTGGTTTCGCCTGCGAATTTTTACACATTTTACTGGTATGATTATATAAAACGCTTCTCAACAGGTTTTTATTGCAAAGAATTGAATACAGTAGTAATTAAAGGACTTTGATTAAAAGATGCTCTTTTTATGATTCTTTCCATGATTATTTGTATGATGTGTGATTCACCTGAGAAACGTTCCTTTGATCCAAACAGTCTTTGCTGTGAAAAAGATCCCTTACCTGAAATTAAATCCAGTTGCAAAATCCCCTTTATATCTGACAGTTATCTATTTTCTTCAGCCTTTTTTAATTCTTTAAAAAGCCACCGAAATACTGAGGCAGGCTGCAACAATGTGTCAGGTTAAAGACTCACCAGTGTTTTGAACCCCCCATATGACATGCGCCTGTAATCAAACAGATCATATTCGCTGGTTTCCATCATTTCTTTCATTCTCGGGTCATTCATAACTGCTTCATTTACTTTGTCTCTCTGCTCTTTTGATTCGTAGACAATCCATGAGAAAATTACGGTTTCTTCTTCAGAGGCATTAACTACTTTTTTAAAAGAAACCAGTTCTTCTATGTCCAGGTCGTCCCCTATACATTCGTAATACTCTAAAGCGCCAAGATCTTTCCATATCTGACTTGATTTTTGGGCAATTTCTCTGTATTTGTTTACCTTGTCTTTAGCGATAGGAATCAAAAATCCGTCCACGTACTTTTCCATATTTTTTCTCTCCTTTTACTTTTGTATCTCGTATTCTGAATTTTTTCTTATTTTGAGCTTCATGGAAATCTGTATCAGGAGGTACAGTTTGTCCCTGAGAATTTTTTTCTTTTTTGCCTTAAAGGATAATTTTACAAAAATCTTTATGGATCAGTTTATAAGAAAGGTTCGATTTATAAGAAAGTATCAGCCTGTAAGAAAGTGTTAGCTTTTAAGAAATATACTGCTCTCTTAAAAGTTATCCCGGCTGGCAGCCTGAAGATAATTAACAATCAATCATGAAAAGTGTTCTATCTTTATCTGTAAAAACCCGGTATGTTTCTATTTATAGCTCCCTGTAAAAAACATCTTCGCTAAACAAATATCTTTATTAAATTCTTTTGTTCTACTATTTCAGGTATATTCAAACTCTTCCTGTTCCGTCACAGTTTAAGCAGCTGTTAAACCCTTCTCCGCCGCAAAGGGGACATTTTTCCCATCCCATTTCGTTTTTAATCTCTTTCCATGTCCTGCCTGCCCCTTCACAGTTCCAGCATTTTTCTTTTCCAAGACCTTCACAGTTACGACAGATGTCGCTCATAATCTACCCCCAATTTTCAGTAAATACTGGTGTTTAAGGTTATACGCATTTGAGTTAAGATGCAGTTAAAACTATGATTATTTTTATCATTGCCGTTCAATATTAAAGTTGTTTGGAAACAATCTTCCTGATGATTTCTTTCTTTTGTGAGTATTTGAGGAATATTTGAAGAATATTTGAGGAATAAATCTGCTCTTTTTGTAATACATACTTATAACTGAACTTTTATGCCCTGTAGAGTCAGGAAAATCAGCACTATATCATCATTTACATGTCAGCTGTCCGCAAACAATCAAAAAATAATATAGAATTATAAGTCAATGAAAATATTAAAAAATTAATAGTGATCTTTAATAGTCAAGACAGGTATTTAAAGGCAGGTATTTAATATCTATACATATATAAAAAAAACTGAAGAATCTATAAAAAACTGATGAATCAGCTAATAAATGTGTTAGAAAAATAAATAAATTAAAAAATTAATAAAATTCTCATGATTTAAGAAGGAGATTGGATAATAACAGATTTTCCCATTTCTGTCTTACCTGATCTCCTAAAAACACCCACCAGCTTTTTTATCATGCATTGTATTCAGGCAGAAGCTTCCTTGTTCAGGATATAGCCTACCATTCCCGGGTTAAGCTTGCTTTCCCTTGCAACCTTTTTCTCAATTTCCTCTGCGGTTTTTCCTTCGTTCTTCATTTCTTTTATTTTCTCGATCACTGAGGACGGAATTTCGTAATATTCGTTTATATCTTTCCTGTGTCCCCACACATCTCCCTCAAGGAGCTGGACTCTCTGCATCTGAAGGAACATCTCTATGGACCTTGAAACTGTACGCATGTATGATTTGGGTAACTGGATAACCTCAATCTTCGGGCAGGTTTCAACCAGTCCGAAGATGTCCTTGTTAGACGGCCTGAAAGCCAGGTGAACAATACGCTCATTCGGATTAAGTGTAAAAATTTCTTCCCTTGAACTGACAACTCTTATTCTCATATTTTTTCCCCCACTCTAAAGTTATTTCTTGATTAAAGTTAATCTTTTAAGTTGATTTTTTAAGTTGATTTTCTTTTAAGTTGATTTTCTTTTAGGTTATTTTCTTTTAGGTTGATTTTTGTATCTAATTTCTTCAGATTTAAGATACTAAATAAATTCTACTGTTCATTATGAATTCGAATCTATTTATGCAGACGCCACGGAAGAAACTTTATCTTTCTTGACTTTTCCCTGAGCTGCTGAAAGACATTCAAGTGTGCAGTATATTGCTTTTTCTTCCACTTTTTTTAAGACTACAAACTCACTTCCACAAATTGGACAGGTTTTTCTTACATACTCCATATACATCACCACCTGTTTTTCTCTCCCAACTGTTAAGTTCTTTTTTGATTGTACTTTGATATTAAGTAGATCTACTTCTTATAAATAGTTATCTCATTGAACTAATATTATTTAGATAGTATTTCGTGACTACTGGTAATATTAGATTTGTTGAATCAACTAAAGAAACAATAGGCTGGAGAATAGTGGTTTTCAGATTTTTCCTGTTTTTCACTTCATTTAATATCTATTATACTCACTTTCATTTTGATATTTCTTCCAATGATTGGGTTAATTATCTTCTTCACTGATTTTGTAAGTTTCAGGCTTTAATCAGTGCCTCTATAAAATTAGATTTGATCCTGTAGCTTCATGAGTTCCCTGAAAGACTTTCAGATAAGAAGCATAAACAGTCCTGATAGGGCAGTGGCAGGACGAAAAATGGTGATAAAAAAGGTGAATATTTAATCGAAGATTTAACCGGAGATTCACAGCAATTTCTATCCTCATTTTCTACTGTTTTTTAAAATGATCAGATTTTCTTACTGGTTGTATTCCAGTATTTATGTCATGTATATATTTTTATCTCGCTTTCTACAGAAATCCAGTCCATGCCATGTTATTGGACTGATAGTTTTTTCTGGTAATTTGACAGTTCTTTCCCGGAAGCATGGAATCTTAACATAAGCTATAAGAATCTTAACATAAGCTCTAAATATCTTTGCTTTCCATGATTTATCTGATTTTCATGGCTGACAGATCACACCCTCGCATAAGAAGTGAAAATATCGCCGGAGCACTTTTATTTGCTGCAGGAGTGCTGGCTTTCATGGGAATAATAACGGCTGAGACTCTTTATCCCGGATACAGTACAGCCCAGAATGCAATAAGCGATCTTGGTGCAACCGTGCCCCCTGACAGTATTATTATAGAGCCTTCTGCAACCATTTTCAATACTTCAATGTTAGTTTCAGGACTTTTGATTACTGCCGCTGCTTATTTTATTCACCACGCATTCAGGAAACAGTCTGTTACTTTACTGACAGTTCTTTTTGGAGCAGGCGTGCTGGGCGTGGGGGTCTTTGATGGGAGTTATGGTGATATCCATGCCATTTTTGCCCTTCTCGCTTTTCTAGCAGGCGGGTTATCAGCAGTTGTGAGTTCCAGGATACAGGGGGCGCCGTTGAATTATTTTTCAGTATTACTTGGAGGAATCTCACTTTTAGACCTTATTCTTTATTACATCATGCTGGATGCAAGCCCCTTTGCGGTCCTGGGCATCGGTGGGCTGGAGAGATGGATCGCATATCCAATCCTTCTCTGGGTAACTGGTTTTGGCGGATACCTGATGGGGTATTCACGTCCATAAAATCATTAAAACTATAATCAGCTAAACCTATAACAGAAATTTGATTTTCCGGTGTCTCAATTAACTTGAAGCTTTATTTGAAAATTCAAACACCTGGCTACTATAAGTTATATTTTTTTGTAATTTATACTGCATGTTTTATTTTATTCTGGTTAATAATAATTATTCGAATAGCGTATATTTATTATGCGTCTGGTTCAGGTACTTATTCCTGTGGGGAAGAGGCAGCCTGTGCTGGCAGTTCTGGATGACGAGGGAATAGACTATGCCGTATGGGACGAAACAGGAAGAAAGGACTTTGAGGCCCTTGTTCAGTTTCCAGTTCCTCCTATTGGCGTGGAACCGGTGCTTGAGAGGTTGCGCAAAGCCGGGGTCAGCGAAAACACTTATACAATCGTCCTGGCGCCTGAAACTGTAGTCTCGACCCGCATCGAAGCTCTGAAGCAGCGTTATTCCGGATCCCGAATCTCAAGGGAAGAATTAACTGCACGCGCAGAGGACCTTGCACCCGAAACTTCGACCTATATTGCATTTCTTGTCCTGAGTACGGTTATTGCAACCGGCGGTCTCCTGCTCGATTCTGCTGCAACAATTATCGGGGCTATGGTTGTGGCTCCGCTTATGGGGCCTGCCATATCTGCGAGTGTAGGGACTGTCCTCGATAACAGGAAACTTGCTTCCAGAGGGATAAAGATGCAGGTGGGAGGGCTTCTGCTTGCAATTGCGATAGGTGCACTGCTTGGAGTACTTCTGAAAGAATCCATACTTTTGCCTCCCGGTCTCGATATTCGTGAAATCCCACAGGTCGCCGAAAGGACAAGCCCTAACTTTCTGTCCCTTTTCCTTGCCCTGGGGTCAGGCATAGCAGGCGCTATCAGTATAATACGGGGTTCAGGGTCTGCTCTTGTAGGGGTTTGCAATTGCGATCGCTCTTGTCCCTCCGGCTGCAACTTCAGGGCTGGGAATCGCATGGGGGCTTTCCGGAGTGGCAATTGCAGCTGCCGTGCTTGTGCTTGTTAATCTGCTTGCAGTTAACATCTCAGCTCTGATCATGCTCTGGATTTCCGGTTTTCGCCCGGAAGGAACAGAAGCAGCCGGACGTGCTCGTTCTTCTGTGATATCGCATACTGTTTTCCTTGCCCTTTTAATTGCCTTACTTTCCGTAGCTCTCGGGCTTGTTACGTATACTTCCTTCCAGGCAACCCTTGTAGAACAGGAAATAAACGGAGAAATGACAGCCATGTTTCAGGAACCCGAATATGCAGAAATGGGTCTGACACTTGAAGGGGTTACAGTTGACTATATGCCTGCAGATATCCTCTTAAATAAACCTGCAAAGATCTCTGTTCTTGTAGGCCGTAGAGCAGGCCAGGAGGTCCCTCCTGACATAGCCCGCAAAGCGAACATGCGCCTGACAGAATCTACGGGCAAAGATATCATGATCAGAGTTGGCTTCGTAGAAGCACAGAGCTTCCCATAATTGTCTTCTTATAATTAAATTCTAACTTTTATTAGTCTGTATTTTTACCTGAAAATTCTAGCTTCTTGCTGCTGCTTGTTTTATTTCACCTTCAATTATAATAATATATCCAGAAAACGTATTTTTGTTATGCGTCTGGTTGAGGTACTTATCCCGGAAGGAAAGAAAGATTCTGTACTGGAAGCTCTCGACAGCGAGGAGATTGACTACGCAGTATGGAACGAGACCGGAAGAGGAGACTTTGAAGCTGTTATCCAGTTTCCCGTGCCTCCTGTCGGAGTCGAACCTTTGCTTGAAAAGCTGCGCAAGGCAGGAATTAGCGAGGATACATATACGATTGTCCTGTCACCGGAGATGGTGATTTCGAAGCGGATCGATGTCCTGAAAAAACGCTTTCCTGACCAGCGGATTTCCAGAGAAGAGCTCATTGCGCGTGCAGAAGATCTTGCCCCTCCTGCCTCAACATATATCGCATTTCTGGTGCTGAGCACGGCTATTGCAACTGCCGGGCTCCTCCTCGATTCGGTTGCCACAATAATTGGAGCCATGGTTATAGCTCCTTTAATGGGACCTGCAATCTCTACAAGTGTAGGTACAGTTGTTTATGATCGGAAGCTTATTACTCGCGGGTTAACTCTACAGGTGGCAGGCCTTTTGCTTGCAATCGCAGTAGGTGCCTTTATCGGCTTTCTGATCACGGAATTAGGCATGATGCCGCCAGGAATAGATATCCGCGAGATTTCACAGGTAGCTGAGCGCACAAACCCAACCTTCCTGTCTCTATTTCTTGCTCTGGGATCCGGTATTGCAGGTGCCATAAGTATCATAAGAAATGCAGGGTCTGCCCTTGTAGGGGTTGCGATTGCAGCTGCCCTTGTCCCTCCCGCAGCAACTTCAGGGCTTGGGTTTGCGTTTGGGCTACCTGCAGTAGCGATTATTTCTGCGGTTCTGGTGCTGGTAAATGTGCTTGCTATCAATATCTCCGCTCTTATCCTTTTCTGGCTTTCAGGCTTCAGGCCCCTCGGATCTTCGGCTGTAGGCAGAGCCCGTAAAGCTGTGGTCTTGAATATTCTGGTGCTCGGAGTAGCAATAGCAATACTTTCAACTGTACTCGGGCTTGTAACCTATGTATCCTCACAAACCGCGCTTATAGAACAGCAGGCAAAAGCAGAAGTATCAGTTATGCTTAATGAATCCGAATATGAGGATATGAGACTGGTCACTGAGAGTGTAGATGTCAGTTATAGACCTGCGGACCTGATTTTAAATGAACCTGCAAGGGTAATAGTCATTTTATATCGCAGGGCAGGTCAGGAACTGCCCCCGGGTATAGCTCAGAGGATTGATGACCGCCTGACAGAGTTTACAGGCAGAGAAGTCAGGGTCAGGGTAGGGTTCATAGAAGCTCAGCAGACCACTTGAAAACTCTTTATAGCTCTAAAAAAATTGAAAAAATCAGCTCATCAATAGTGTCAGACTTTCAATAGTGTCAGACTTTCAATAGTGTCAGACCCTGTTCACATCCTTTAAATAAACAACATCGTGACATAACTTTTTGATCAAATTTTTTTCGTGACTTACAACCAGTACTCCGATATTCCTCTCTTTAACTATCTCCAGAACCGTATTCCAGATTTGAGCCTGAGTAATGGCATCCAGCATTGTGGTTATTTCATCGGCTATTAAAAACTTAGTTTCCGGGCCCAGAGCTCTTGCAAGTGCAAACCTCTGAAGCTCTCCTCCCGAAAGCTCATTTGGCCAGCGGTTAAGCCAGCCTTTTTTTATCCCGAATGAGTCCAGAATCTCCTGCGGAACGTTATGTCCCTCATTTAAAATATCTTTCATTTTCCATTTCGGGTTTACAGCCTTTTCCGGATGCTGGAATATGAGCTGGACAGGATTATACCCGTTTGATGGAATTTCTCTTCCGTCGAGGCTTACCTTTCCCTGATATTTGTTTTCATAGCCAGCCAGGATTTTGCAGAGGGTTGATTTGCCGCTTCCGCTGTCTCCTACAAGGCCCAGAACCTCACCGCTTCTTAAAGACAGACTTACATTATCTAAAACCAGACTGTTTTTTTTGTATCCGAAACTTATATTCTCGCATTTAAGATACATTATTGCACCTCACAATTCCTCCATTGACATTTTGAAATTGAGGAATGCCTTTAGAGCAGAGTTCTTTCTTTTTTGAGCACCTGTCGTAAAAAATGCATCCGTCAATAACTTCATCCTGCATTGGCTGATGCCCTTCAATTGCCTGGAATTTATTCTGGGGAAGTGCATTCCAGAGTGCCCGGGTATAAGGATGCCTTAAGTTCTCACCATCGTTTTTGAAATCTGCAGCATTGGCTACTTCCAGGACTGTGCCTGCATAAAAGACGGCAATTTTATCGGAAATCTTTAGCGCTGCCTCTATATCATGAGTTATAACTATTACTGCACAGCCTTTATTTGCCATGTCTTTTAAGTAATACAGCGTCTCATTCAGAGTCTTTTCATCCAATCCAGGGGTGGGTTCGTCTGCAATTACAAGCTTTGCAGAGCCTATTACTGCAGTGGAAACCAGGACTCTTCTGGTCATCCCGCCTGAGAGTTCATGGGGAAACATTCTTTCAACATCCGGTTTTAAGCCGTATCTCTGAAAGATTTCCCTCTGGAGCTTCTTCATCAATCCTGCTTTTTCTTCCTCCACACACCCTATTACCTGATCTGAAACCCTCATTAAAGGGTCCAGATAAGTTACGGATTGGGGAACCAGGGCTATTTCTTTACCCCTGATTTCTTCTTTCTTTTCCTGAGTAAGCTGCATGCCATTGTATTCAATTTTTCCATTAAGTATCGCGTTAGGAGGCAAAATTCCTAAAATAGCATGGGCAAGAAGGCTTTTCCCGGAACCGCTTGATCCCACAACAGCCAGTATTTTTCCTCTATAAGCCTCTATACTTAAATTGGAAATTACTTTTAGCTCGGTCTGTCTGAGCCCTGAGGTGTACTGGATAAAGGAGAGTGAGAGATCTTTTACTTTTAACAGGGCTTCAGTTTTCCTGCTTTCTTCAGCATTATTCTTAGCTTTATTTTTCATGTTCCCACCTTTAGATTGAAATTTTCACATACAACTCATTCATGAGCAGTTTTCGGATCAATTATTTTTCCCAGATTGTCTCCTATCATGTCAAATGCCAGAACCACAATCAGGAGTGATAACCCTGGGAAAAATGCAAGCCACCAGTATCCTGCGGAAAGGTATTTCATAGACTCTGATAAAATGATACCAATTGCCGGTTCGTGAGGGGAAAGCCCAAATCCAAGGAATGTGACCGAAGCTTCGTGCAGAATAGCATGAGGAAACATCAAAATAGTGCCAAGCAATATCTGCGGAATTAAATGGGGTAGAATGTGTTTTGTGGCTATCCACCATTTTGATTTTCCAAGGTTTTTCGAAATATGGATGTATTCCTGGGTCTTGAGCTGCTTGATCTCTGCTCTGACCACCCTTGTCAGGCTTGTCCAGTGCGTTAACGCAACACCCATAATGACTCCATAAGCTCCTCCTCCGAGTCCTATGGAGATAAGAATTATCAAAAGAAGGTGAGGGATCGAAAGAAACAGGTCCACCAGCCAGGAAACAAAGGAATCTGCAACTTTCCCTGCACTTGATAGAAGGCCCAACACTACAGCCAGTACAGTACTGATTGTAGAAGCAAAAGCTCCGACCAGAATGCTTAAACCAAGCCCCTTGACGGTACGTATAAACATGTCCCTTCCCATCCAGTCTGTCCCAAACGGATGTTCAGCTGAAGGGTTAAGGTTTTTAGAGCCAAAATCGGTCTTCAAGGAATCTTCATCCATAGTGACACTTGAAACCACTATCGTAAGCAGCAAAAGTGATGTCAGACCTATAATCAGCAGGGTCTTCTGTCTCAGGTTCAGTCCCCGGAATACTCCTTTGTTAGCTGTTACAACAGCAGTGCTCATAATCCAGCCTCCTCTATAATGTTCATACTGTTGCCTCCTGCTGTTTTATTCTGGGGTCAACGAATTCGTAAATAGTGTCAGCAATCAGGTTTCCGCAAAAGACAAATATAGCACTGAAAATGACTACCCCTAAAAGCAGAGGCACATCAGATCTCAACCCTGCTGCTACTGCTGCCTGTCCGATTCCAGGATAGGAGAATACCTGCTCAACAAGAACTGCTCCTCCGAACAATTCGCTGAACCCTAAAAATTGCAGAGTAATTGCAGGAAGTGCAACGTTTCTTATCCCATGTCTTAATACCAGGTCCAGCCCTTTTTCACCTCTTGCTTTTGCGAATAACACATAATCGCTGGAAAGAACTTCGATTAGTTTTTCCCGGGTAAACATTGCAATCTGGGCTACTCCCAGTAAACTCAGGGTCAATGCAGGGAGAATTAAATGCTGTATCCGGTCAAAAAAAGTTACATTTTCAGCCGTAACCCCTATGGGTACACTCAGGCCTATCGGGAACCACCCCAGACTTACAGAAAATACCATTAGCAGAACCAGTGCCAGCCAGAATGTCGGGGTGGCTGCCAGCACGTAACAGTAAGTTTTTATTGCTCTGTCAATCCATGTGCCCTTATTCATTCCTGCCACTATGCCCAGGATGAAGCCCAGTACTCCTGAAAACAGCCATGAAGTTGCCATAAGGACAAAAGAGGCCACAGATCTTTCTTTAATCACATCGGCGACAGGCATCCTGTAAATCAATGATGTCCCAAAATCCCCTTTGAGAATATTTCCTGCCCAGTTCAGAAATTTTTCCTGCGGAGGGGTATTGACTCCCCAGTATTCTTCAAGTTTGGCTTTATGTTCTTCACTGACCGTCATTTCTCCTATATAAGCTCTAACAGGGTCTATGGGCGAGTATTGAATAAGCATGAAACTTACAAAACAAACTACAGCAAGAAGACTTACCAGCCTTAGTATTTTTTTTCCTGCAAAACTCGCTATTTTTTCGGTATCCGGCACACTCTTCCCTCATTATTGTTACTTGATAATAAACTTACTTCAGGATTATTGCAATATTTGTTATTATTTCAATTAATATTCTTATCCATAGGTTGAAATAGATTCTCCAGGTATCTTACATTTGTACTCTCAGTTATGGCTGTAAATAAAAACACACATGATATTCTTCGAATAACATGCCCAAAAAATGAAAGTACTTGAAAGCACTTTCATGCCAAATAAAAAGGGGATTCAAAGCGCAGTTTATTAAAGTGGCAGAATCTCTCACTTTAATCAGCATTTATTTAATCGTCATTCGCTTTGAACCATTACTCTTTTTTTAGTATAACTCATTTCTGAGCTGTATCGGTTGCACTTGTCCTTGTCCACTCGTAGATATTTCCTAAAATATCTGACCCGGAATTTTTCTCCGGGGTTCCCATATCTACGGTTTCATCCACCGCGTAGAGATAGTCCATTGTTACAAGCCACAGCCATGTTGCATCCGCGGAAGGCCCAAAACCGGTATTTCCATCGTATGCAGCTAACTTCCAGTTTTCAATAGCCTGTTCCTGGTCTGAAGTTCTCAGGGCTGTTTCCAGATACCCGTCCACAACAGGGTTGCTGTAAAGACCAGGGTTTCTGTATGTATCATCGGCTTCTTTAGTATGGTATTGCTGGTACAGATTGAAAGTATCTATACTGCTGTAGGCGTATAAAACCGCTGAACTGTACTGGTTTGCGTATATTTCATCCCAGTTTGTGCCGACAAGGTTTATTTTTATACCTAATTTTTTTGCCTGCTCGCTTACGGCTACTGAAAGAGCCTGCCTTGTCTGGTCAGAGGAAGAGTAATACAGTTTAAATTCTGCTTTAGTTCCGTCTTTTTCCCGGATTCCGTCGCCATCTGTATCTTTCCAGCCTGCATCTTCAAGTATTTTTATAGCTTCTTCAGGTTTTGAGTCTTTTATCCTGGCTTCGGGGTTTCCAAATGTTCTCTGGTCTACTCCGGTGTATTCCACATCCCCTTTTCCGTATATTACTCCGTCAAGTATGGCTTTTCTGTCAATTCCCGTGTTCAATGCTTTCCGGATTGCGATATCTGCAGTTACATTGTTGCCGATCGTGTCTCCAGTAAGGCTTTTTTTGCCGGTATTGTTCTGCATGGGGAAGGAAACTCCGAATGCCCTTGAGGAAGGAAGCGAGATTATATCATAGCCGTTTATGGACTGGTTTGCATGGGTAATATCGATTTCAGCTATGTCAACATTGCCGGACTTTGCAGCTGCAAATGCAGTATCCCTGTCCAGGAATAACATGGTTATTTTTTTGAAGTACGGCTTCTGTCCATAGTAATTATCATTAAGCTCAAAGATAGCCTGTTGTCCTTTGTCCCACTGTACCAGTTTGTACGGGCCTGAACCGATCGGGCTGGCTCCATAGGTTTCTTTTTTATAGGCATGCTCAGGCACAATCCCAACATACCTGAGTCTCCATATGAAACTGGACTGAGGTTCTTTTAACTCGAATTTAACCGCAGTATTATTTATTGCCGTAGCTTTTTCGAGATTACTCATATCCAGCTCGGAATTGCTTCCAATTGCGGTATTGAATGTAAATGCCACGTCCCTGGATGTTAATTTTTCACCGTCTGTAAACCTGACATCCTCTCTTATATTGACTGTCCAGGTTTTTCCATCCGAACTGACAGAATAATTCGTAGCAAGATCATTTATTAGGCTTCCATCGTCAGCTGATTTAAAAAGAGTGCTCTGCACCAGCGGCTCAAAATTTACATGACCGCACCCCCATCCTAGAAGGGGGTCAAATCCGGTTTCTGGTTCAGCTGTATGCGAATTTACATTCACCACCAGTTCATCAGAACGCTGAGAAACTAATTCGCCAGACGCCGGCGATGTTGAGCCGATCGGCTTTCCTGCCGACGTTAAAACAATAATAACCGCTATAATTATGATTACTATCCCTGCCAGTAGATACTGCTGATTTTTCTTAATTTAAACGCCTCCTCTATTTTACCAGAGTTCTGACCATTCAAGCAAGAATTAAACCGTTAAAACCGTTAAGTTAAAGGTTTTTAACGGTTACAGATAATCTGAGATACAATCCAATTAATTTCCATTAAATAATATTTCTCAGGCGAAAGATCGTAATTAGTATTACTTTTTACACTAAAGTTAAGACTAATTAATTAAAACAATTTTACTATAAATACATTCCGAAATTTATGTATTACTAAGCCCTTAGTCTTAAGTTATTTAGTAATACTAAATAGGAAACTTTATGCATCCTCTTGCACCTAAAAATGGTCGAATCATTGAATATGGAAGAAATAAGGGCAATAATCTAAAAATTAAAAACGAAGGAAACAGTAATATAAAATTAAAAACAGAGAAAACAGTAATATAAAAATTAAGAGCGGAAAAAACAGTAATATAAAAATTAAGAACGAAAAAGATAGTAATCAAAAATATAAAAGGATCAATAAATTCTAAGCAAATTTGCCAAAAAAGTCACGCTGAGGAGTTTTGCATCCTCAGCCTTACTAAAAAGTTTTCAGGAACAGTTCCTTTATTGGAATTCAGCTTTCGATTTAATGTGCTGTCCGTTTCCATTCCAGAATATTACCAAAGGCATCTGCACCGTGAGGCTGGATTTTGGGAGTACCGATATCCAAATCTTCATCCATAATGTACAGGTAGTTAATACTTGCAATCCAGAGCCAGGTAGCATCTCCTTTTGCAGAGAATCCTGTTGTTCCATCCCAGGCAGCCAGTTGCCAGTTTTCATTGGCGGTGTCCTGGTCAACGCTGGTTATGGCTGTCCTTAAATAATTATCCACGACAGTATTGTTGTACATTATTATGTTGTTGTAGTTTGAGGGGTTGTAGCTTTTGCTGTAGTATCTCAGGTATAAGTCAGTCGGATCCAACGAGCCGAAACCGAAAATTATAGGAGTCGAATGCGCCAAAGTGTCAATTTCATTCCAGCTCTTGCCTTCGACTTTAATGTTTATGCCCAGTTTTCGGGCTTCCTCGCTCAGTGCAACGGCTAACGCTTGCCTGTCCTGTGCATTTGAATAATATAATAAAGTAAATTCGGCTTTCAACCCGTTCTTTTCAAGGATGCCGTCGCCGTCGGTATCTGTCCAGCCGCTGTCAGCTAAAATTTTCCTGGCCTCATCCACATTTCCATCTTCAAAGATAGCGTCCTTATTTCCGAAGGGTAATTTGTCTGCACCCGTAAATTCCTCTTCGCCCTGCCCATTTAATGCGCCATTGATTAAGGCTTGCCTGTCTATTCCAATGTTCAAGGCTTTTCTTATCGCAGGATCGGAAGTTACATTGTTCCCGATTGAGTAGCCGTTTTCGGTTTTTTTGCCGGTATCAGGCTGCATCGGGAAGCTTATTCCCCTGGCGTCAATGGAATCAAGGGATACTATTTTCATTCCATTTACTTTTTGATTCGCATAGGAAGCAGGAATTTCAGCCAGATTAACCTGTCCTGACTTCGCTGCCGCAAAAGCCGTGTCAGACTGCATGAAGAGTAAAGTTAATTTTTTAAAGTATGGTTTCTGGCCATAATAATCCGGGTTTGCTTCAAAGATCGCCTGCTGGCCTTTATTCCACTGCAGGAGCCTGTACGGACCAGACCCTATCGGATTTTCTCCGTAAGCCTCATTATAAGCATGTTCTGGCACAATCCCGATTACTGCAAGTTTATGAATGAAGGTCGCCTGTGGATCATTTAATTTAAATTCAACCGTGTAATTATCGAGAGCTGCTGCATTGTCCAGTATGGAGAGATCCACTTTTCCACTAGAACTTGCTGCTGTATTAAACGTGAATGCCACATCTCTGGCCGTTAAAGGCACTCCATCATGAAATTTAACGTCATCCCTTATATTGACAGTCCAGGTCAATCCATCCTCACTGACAGTATAACCTGTCGCTAAGTCATTGATCAGAGCCCCATTACTGTCTTTTTTAAAGATAGTGCTTTGAACAAGAGGCTCGCGATTGTAACCCCATCCCGTAATCGGGTTAAAACCGGTTTCAGGCTCTCCGCCATGGGTCCCAACGGCTGCTATCAGCTCATCCGAGCCCTGAGTTAATTCATCAGAACTCCCGAAAACTGACTCGTCAGAAACCTGGGAAGTCGGGTTAACTGGCTTTCCAGCCGGCATAAAAGCAAAAGCAGCTGCTATAATTACGATTATTACCCCAATTAAGAGAGATAGTTGACTTTTCCTGATTTAAACTCCTCCTTCGTCTAAATTATTTGAGTTATTGTAATAATATTACCAGTGGTGTTCTCAATGATTTACAACCCTTAAAATAACACGTATAAAATAATAGATAATACTAAAGTAGTACTTTTTTGATTAAAATTAAAATTAATTAGACTAAAACCATTTGTTATAAATACTTTTCTAAATATATGTAATACTAAGTTGATAGTTTTATAATAAAACATAATACAAAATAAGAGTAATATTGTTTTACAAAAGTTCTTGATTAATTACAGCTTCGAATGCTGAAGATAATTGAGATTTTGACAATTTTAAAACCCATGAAAGGATCATACTAAACCTTTCTTCGAAGCTGTTTAAGATTATTTAAAAATACAAAGGTTTAATAGAAAGTAGGGCATATGTCAAAATGTTTACAAATCATTAAAAACCCTATTTTTTCTTGTATTTATAAAGGGTTTGATAATATCCCAACAAGAATTTTAGTTCCAAAATTGGGCTCATTTCAGGCTTTTTCTAGCCAAATAACGGAAAAATTTGCCCTATTCGTGAGCAAGATCCACTAAAACAAGGATTGAAACTGTATATTGCTGGATTATATATTGGGGGTCATGTGGTCATAATATAAGATCCACTAAAACAAGGATTGAAACCTTTTAGCCATCGGCTGTCACCTTCTCACACGTCAGTCATAATATAAG
>LSQX01031942.1_pt2 | contig 16886 bp, 20 predicted proteins | sample 654561 | NCBI WGS metagenome assembly LSQX01 (sample SAMN04489861, study PRJNA283612) | anaerobic digester metagenome | isolation source: 4 biogas reactors fed with cattle manure at either 37C or 55C with and... | place: Denmark: Kongens Lyngby | collected 2014
AGATGTGTATAAGAGACAGCGCGGCGATATGGCTGTCGTTGAAACCTCATACGGGATGGAATGCGGCGAGGTGGTGCTGGTAAACCGGGATGTCGCCGAATCCGACATTATAAAGCCCCTGAAAAAGGTGGTTCGTCCCGCCCTGCCCGAAGATGTACAGCGAGCAAAGGAGAACGCCGAAAAGGAGAAGAAGGCGTTTGAAATTTGTCAGGAAAAGATTGCGGCGCACAAGCTGGAAATGAAGCTTGTGAATGTGGAATACACCTTTGATAATTCAAAAATACTGTTTTATTTCACGGCTGACGGACGGGTGGATTTTCGTGAGCTTGTCAAGGACCTGGCATCTGTCTTCCGAACCCGCATCGAGCTGCGCCAGATAGGGGTCAGGGACGAAGCCAAGATGCTAGGCGGGCTTGGAATCTGCGGACGCCCATTCTGCTGCTCACAGTTTTTGAGCGATTTTCAGCCGGTTTCAATAAAAATGGCCAAGGAGCAGGGCTTGTCGCTTAATCCTACAAAGATTTCCGGCTCGTGCGGACGTCTGATGTGCTGCCTTAAATATGAGCAGGAGTTGTATGAGGAGCTGCTTAAGGTTACCCCCAAGGTCGGTGCCATTGTCAACACAAAGGAGGGCAAGGGGGTCGTTACCGAATCCAATCTTCTTACCGGAATGCTCAAGGTGACGCTGGATAAGACTCCGGATTCCCCGCCGATTATTGTAAATCTGCGGGATATCAAGGTTATTAAGGATTCCCAGATCAAGATTGAGCAGGACGAAGCCGAGGAACTTTTACATCTTGAGGATGAATAGGGCAGAAGATACGGCGGACATGTTTTCCCCGCCGTATTATTTTGGCGTTGAAAAAAGCATTGATTTTTCGGGCGTGTGTGTTATTATATTAATAATCTCAAAAAAGATAAGCCTAGATGCTCCGTGAAGACATCGTTTTTGCCCGCGCTTATCTATCTAATCGAGATTGGTATCAGATGGTACATATAAAGGAGGTGTCTTCCATGGCATATATAATTAATGACGACTGCATTTCATGCGGTGCCTGTGAGGCGGAATGCCCCACTTCTGCTATTTCTGAAGGCGACGGCAAATATGAGATAAATCCCGACGTTTGCACGGAATGCGGCAGTTGCGCGGATGTCTGCCCTGTTGGCGCTCCCCAACCCGAATAATTACACGATTTACGGTTGGCATTTGCCGGGCACCCAAACTGGGTCGCCCGGCAATTTTACTATATGAATTACATACGGATTTTAGGAGACATGAATTATGTGTGAAAACCAGACAGACGACACCCGCATTGAGGATATAGGCGATGGAATATCGGTCGAGGTGTCGGCAGATCACGGCTTCGGGATGGACGCAATCCTTCTCGCGGCATTTGCCGCCCCGAAAGCAGGAAATTCTGTCTGCGATCTCGGCACAGGCTGTGGAATCATCCCGCTTCTATGGTGCAGAACCATTCGGGATTTGCATATTGATGCGGTGGAGATTCAGCCCGCCGCCGCCGAGATGGTCCGACGGTCGGTACGGCGATGCCGGCTTGAATCCCGTGTGACGGTTCATCAGGCGGATCTCCGTCAATGGAACACCTTTTTAGAGCCGGACTCAATGGATGTTGTCACAATGAATCCTCCTTATTTTGCCGCGGGCAGCGGAGGCGTAAGCCGTTCGAGGGCAGCGCGTATTGCCCGCCATGAGGGCGAAGGATGCAGCTTCGCCGAGGTTGCCGACGCAGCACACGGACTATTGCGGCGGGGTGGGAGATTCAGCTTTTGCCACAGACCCGAAAGACTGCCTGATGTGATGGAAATATTAAATAACGCCGGATTAAAGCCGGACAGGCTGCGCTTTGTGCACGCGACGCCCGCCTCCCGGCCTTCTATCTTTTTATGTGAGGCGACCAAAGGCGGGACTGGCGAATTTAAAGTTTTACCTCCTTTTTTCTGCAAGGATGAGCAGGGCAAGCAGACTAAGGAGTATAAAGAACTATACAGAACGTAATATTAATAAACAATTATACTAACGGAGGGTCGTTATGGCAGGCAGATTAATTCTTGTTGGCACACCGATCGGGAACCTTTCGGATATATCGGCGAGGGTCGAGCAAGCTCTGAAGGAATGTGATTTTATTGCGGCCGAGGATACCCGAGTTACCCTGCGGCTGCTCAATCATCTGGGCATTAAAAAACCGCTTGTCAGCTATTATGAGCATAACAAGCGGGAACGAGGGGCGCAGATATGCAAAAGGATTATGGCGGGCGAAAGCTGTGTGCTGGTGTCGGACGCGGGAATGCCCGCAATCTCCGACCCGGGCGAGGAGCTTGTTGCCATGTGCAGTGAAAGCGGGATTGAGATTAGCGTGGTTCCGGGTCCAAACGCAGCGATTGCCGCCCTTGCCATATCGGGGCTTCCCACGGGACGTTTCACATTTGAGGGCTTTCTCAGCATGAACCGCCGCAGCCGGAGGGAGCATCTGGAATCAATCAAAAACGAGCCGCGCACCATGGTGTTTTACGAGGCGCCGCACAAGCTGCCCGCAACTTTGGAGGACTTGCTCAAAACCCTGGGTGACCGCAGACTTGTAATAGTACGGGAGTTGACAAAGCTCCATGAGGAAGTAATACGCACAACCCTTTCTGAGGCGGTGCTACGTTATCGTGACGAAAGCCCGCGGGGTGAGATTGTTCTGGTAATCGAGGGCGCCGCTCATCCCTCCGGGCAAGAATTCACATTGGAGCAGGCCGCAGAAGCTGCAGCGGCTCTAATGGAGCAGGGGGTATCGGCATCCGAAGCGGCTAAACGTGCGGCTGTCGAAACCGGGCTTAGAAAAAGCGATATCTACCGCGTCGTCAGCAGATAGATTTATTCCTCGGCAGAAGGGTCGGTATTCGGAGATATATCGGCGTTAAAATCCTTTTCACCCACTATATTCACCATGCTTTTAATGGTAGAACCCTTTTCGATGTTGACCGTCATGGCGGTGATATCGCCGATAACCGAGGAATTTCTCTGGATGACCGCGCTGTTTTTAATATTGATATTACCGTTAACCTTGCTGTTCAGATTAAGGTCCTCTGCCGAAATATTACCGAGGATTTCGCTGTTGTTTACGATTTCAAGCTGCCCGGAAGCGGTTATGTTACCCTTAACCACGGCGCCGCTGATCTGTATGTTTTTGCCGCTGATATTGCCCTCAACCCTTCCGGAGATTTTAACATTGCTATCGCATTTAACATCCCCGAAAACATCACCGCAGATGTTAAGATTGGCTTTAGACATGATGTTGCCGATAATCTTGGTGTCCTTGGAGATAAGCGAGGTTTCAACAAACTGCTGTGCCTTGCTCTCATAGATAGATTTGAATTCAATCGGATTATTTGGTTCAGGGACTTGGTTGTCCAACTTTTCGGCAAGATTTGAATCTCTGCTTGTGCCTTTTGAGCCCCTATTAAGCTTGAAAACCTCTTGCATTGCCTGATTGAAATTCTCTTTTGCTCCCATTAATATTTACCTCGCTTTATTTAATATTTGAAAACAATCGGTTTTACTTCATTGGTAAGAATGTCAAAGTTTGTTCCTCGGCTTTTCAGTTCCCTGATAATCACGTCAAGTGCCGCGACAGTATTATTTTTGGCGCTGCTGTCATGCATAAGCACGATCGACCTCTTCCCCTGAGCAATGCCGTTAAGCACATTGTTGCGGATGCTCTTTACGCTGGCATTTGTTTTTGTGTCCGATGAGGATACGTTCCAGTCGTAATATGTAAATCCTCTGCGGTTCATCTCCTCGACGATTTCATTATATATGTCCTTGTTATAGCTGTTGACGCTGCCGCCCGGGAATCGGAAAATGCTGGGCTCGACGCCGGTCGCTTCATATATTAGATTATACATTTTATAAAAATCGTCCAGATAAGCATCAACCGATTGGTAAATCCTCCGGTAATCATGCGAATAGGAATGAACCCCGATGGCATGCCCCTCGTCAACAATCCGCTTCATAATCTTCCTTGACTCGCTGTCCGGTTTGCCGACGACAAAAAAAGTGGCCTTAATGTCGTTTTTCTTAAGTATTTCAAGCACCTTTGGAGTCAGGTTCGAGGGGCCGTCGTCAAATGTAAGATAAACGGTGTTTTCCTGTTCAATCAGGTTGTCGGCTTTACTGCCGTACATGGCAGGATACAAAAGCTGATACGGCTTTAAAATATCGCTTTCTTTTTCCTCTTTTTCGGTCGGCTGTATCGGCTGGGTTGTGGTCGTTGGCACAATTTTAGCCTCGGCCGGCTGGTTTATAGTGCTGCTTTCAGGTCTATCCGGAATTATTAAGCAGATTATGTTATACGCCAAAACCGAAATGGTTAAGCCGAACACCAAAAGGATACTATATATTAAGTGCTTAAAGAACCTGACACTGCCCCAACACATTATTTTCACCAATTCCTAAAAGGGTTGCAGGAATCATTACCTTTTTTGCATAATTAAGCTTACATGGTAATTTTATCATGTAAAAGAAGCTATTTCAACATTTATGGCAATAATATGTCGAATGATGGGCTTAGCGGGAATGATTATTCATATTTTCCAGTGATATATGTAATATATAATGCCGTAAATGCAAAAAATAAGACAATCCCATATGAAAGGTTGTCTTTATATATATGGAGAACTTATATATAGAAACGCTGAACGGGAATATTCGGATACCAAGAGATATTGTGGAAAGCCAGGGGCTGGAAAAGGGGATGCTGACGCCCTTTACACGTTTTCGCATTGTGGGAGAGAATGGCGATTTTCCGCAAAGACAGGTCAGGGGAAACCAAAAAGACCTGCTGAACGAGGATTCCGAAGCGACTGAAAATGTGATGCTTTCGACATCCGAGATTATCGATTTTTCACAGGGGATGGATTCCCATATTGATGAATAACCCGGGGACCTTGTTGTTCCTAGTCAAAGGCCATCGGCTTAACCGATGGCCTTTGACTAGGGCTCTCCGAATTCCACGTCCCGCAGCCTATCGGGCGGGCTTATTCGGTGTTTTGTTTCTTTATCTGATCGAAATAAAACTTCATATCGGAAGCCGCCGTGCTGCCTGTCAGCTTTATGGAATCCTCATCCCGGTCAATGGATAAAGGGTTATCTATAACATGCTTTGAGCGCGTCGGCTCCTGTCGTGTGTTTTCATGTGTATTTCTTCTTCTCTCGGACATAAATCAAGCCTCCTGTCCCGAAAATAATCTTCAGTTATCAAGCTTATTATTCCTGTCCGGAAATATATCATACATGCCATCTCTTTTACGTATAAGTTCATATCCGGTTTGATTTTGCGGCAAGTATCAAAACCGAGGGCAACGCGGGAAAAATCGAACATATCTGCAGTATTTTACTTGATCATTGAATCACCCTGCGTGCGGTCACAAAACGCTGTTGCCAATAGGAAACATTGATATTGACGATTTTCACCGTTTCCCCCGTCCTCGGGCTGTGTATCATCTGTCCGTTTCCTATATAGATGCCGACATGGTCCACCTTTCCGTTCATATTGAAGGAGAAGCACACAAGATCGCCCGGCTTGATATTTGCATATGAAATCGCCGCTCCCTGCTTTGCCTGATCCGAAGAGATACGGTTCAGGGTTATACCCGCCTGTTTGTAGACATATTGGGTTAAGCCGGAACAGTCAAACCCGCCCTCTTGAGGTGATTCGCCCCCGTAGACATAGGGCGTTCCGATAAGCGATTTGGCGGTTGCGATAACCTTATCGACCTTTTGCTGTACGGTGTCTTGCTGCGGTTCTCCTGCAATCTCCAGATATTTCCCGCTTACCCATCCGGTTCTACCGTCCGAAAGCCGAATCCGGTACCAACCACCGGATTCGCCGATTACCGCAACGCGGTTCCCGTTCCACAGCACATGCATTATTGAGTGGGATGTGGAGGGACCGGTACGGACATTCAGGTTTGAAGCCGTTACCCTTCCGGTGGTATTTATGCGCGAGGCGATATATTTTCCGCTTACCCATCCGGTTCTGCCGTCCGAAAGCCGTATCCGGTACCAGCCGTCCGATTCTCCTATTACGTTTACGGGATTGTCGTGCCACAGCACATGCATAATGGAATTGGCGGTTGAAGGACCGGTACGGACGTTCAGGCTTGAAGCCGTAACGCTGTATGAAGACTGACTGATTGACTGCGATGCGCTGGTCGGGGCAGTTCCCGCGGCGGAGGCTGTAATGCTTCCGGCATACAGGGGTATGGTCGCTACCGCGACGGTGCCGACCATAAACTTAACCGCATTGATTTTTATATCCGAAAACTTATCCTGTATGAGCCTTTTGACTTTGTCCTCAAGCTTAAGCGCATTTACTCTTGCGTTTGATAAAAATTCCTCGGCGAACTCGGGCATATCCTTATTCAGATAAACCTCAAGAACATAACCGTCGTCGTCTTTTGTAAGCTTATAACTCGTATACCAGTCCATATAACACGCATCCCCAGATATAAATTCAGAATTAGTATTTATATCTGGGGAGCGAATATTCAGCCTAATTTAACATGGATATTAATAAAACTATGCCGCCGGGGCGGCAGTAGCGGTTTGGTGTACGGCAAAGGCGTCGTTAAACAGGGCAATGGCATCCCTCCAGCGCCGCTCGTTTGAGATGTCGCCCATAATTACAACAATAACTTCCACGCCGTCCCTGCGGGCACTTGCGACAAAGCAATATCCCGCCTCGTCGGTAAATCCGGTTTTCATACCGGTGGCGTCCGGAAAATAATACGGATTGTTCGGAATCAACAGTTTATTGGTGGTTTTAAAGGTGAGCTGCTGTCCCGAAAGCAGGGTGTGACTTGCCGAAAGTTTTGCCGTGCTTTGGCGGATATTTTCATATTTTCTGGCCGCTACCGCGATTTTGAGCATGTCCGATGCGGTCGTATAATGGTCCTCGGCAAAATAGCCGTCGGGGTTTGAAAAATGGCTGTTTATCGCCCCTAACTCGGCCGCCTTTTGGTTCATCTTGTCCGAAAAGGCAAACAACGCCTCGATGTCGGTGGCCGACTGGTCTTTGATTATTTTTCGTCCGACATGGGCGGCGATGGTATACGCGGCGTCGTTGCCGGACTTAATAAGCAACGCGTCAATAATCATATCGCGGGTCAGTTTATACCCCGCCTGAAGTCCGGCTGTACTCGAATTGGGCATTAAAAGGCTAAGCTCACTCCCGACGGTAAAGACCTCATCGGCAGCACATTCCTCGGTAGCGATAATCGCGGTCAAAAGCTTTGTAAGGCTGGCAGGATAGCATTTTTCCTCGGCATTCTGGCCGTAAAGGACCGCCGAATGGGTCAAATCATATACCATTATCCGAGGCGCCGACACCTGGGCGTTAGCCGCTATGGTAGGATGTGTGGTGGTCGTGGTTGTAACGGTTGTATCCACCGTGCTGGAGACAGGCTGGTCGCCGGTTGCGATTGCATCGGAAACACCCTCTATCAGCTTCAAAAAAAGAAACGACGCAAGACCTATTACAACAACAAGCAAAGATAAAGCGAGAAGCCTGCGCCGCAAGAGCCGCCTTCGGCGGGAACGGGATTTCGAGGTTTTCTTCATTGATCTGATGCCCTTTCAAAGGATGTTGCGCGGGCAAAAATCCGCGCTGTAAAATAGTATACAACAAATAATTGACGATTCAAATACCTATTTTTGTAAACCCGAATGACTGCCTCCGGTTTCTCCGGCTCTTTTGTCCGAATATATACGCAGAATCCCAAGAACGAAAAGCACGGCGGCAAGCACGACAATTATTACCGCCGGAACAACAAAACCGGGGGTTTTCTGCCTTTCGACCTGCTTTTTTTTCGCGGAAACCTCCCACCGTACCGGTGCGGTTTCATCCTCCGGCTTTCCGGTGTAATCGAATCTGCAACGCACGGTAATAATCAACCCTTCGGTTTTGCCCGGAGCGGGTGACGGAAAATCAATCCCCCCGTTTTCCGTAATCTCGGTATACCTTCCGTCGAAAACCGTTTGCCCCTTGGAGTTAATCAGGGTAAGATGGAGATAGGAGAGATATTTAAGCGCCTGCTGGTTGTCGAAGGGTAGTATGACGGACGATGGCGACAGGTCAAGCTCATAATCCGTGTCGTTTTTTATATATATTTTTCCGGTTCGCGACTGGCCTGCCGGAACCACAGGATATTCCCAGAACATCCTGTGGGTGGGGTTTTCTATAATCGTCCCGCCCTCGCTTTCGGTTATTGTATATGTCTTTATGCTGTCGGATTCCTGCGCGGCGGTAACCTGCGTCTGCCCGGTCGACGATGGAACCTGCTGCCCCGATGCGGACATGCTCCCTGACAGCATGATTACGGCAAGGGCAGCGCACAACACCTTGTTTATCTTCATGAATGTCCGCCCCCTTTTCCGGTGCTTCTGTTACCACTCCCGCCCTTGGGTTTATAGGCGTTCACAAAAAAGGTGAGGGCGGCGAACAAGGCTATAAGCCCGCCTGCCAGATAAACCGATATGGAGGGAAGCCCCAGCAGTGTACCACTGTTTTGTGTAATCGTCTGCGGCGTTTGTGTCGGGGGTTTAGGCAGGGAGGGTTCAGTGGGCTTTGGAAGGGATGCTCCTTCTGCCAGCGGATCAATTCCGGCGTTCAGCATGGCAATCTGGTCTTGGTTCATTGCAAAGCTATAGATGGCAAGATCATCGACAAGGGCGTTGAGTGTCGGGTCATTCCAGCGACCGCCCCCGATTGACAGGGTATTGTTCCTCATTTCCTCGACGCCGAGTATAATCATCCGTTCAAACCAAAGCCTGCCGTCGATATACAGCCGGACATGTTTACTGTTCGTGGTCAGGGCGATATGATGCCATTCGTTAAGAGGGATTCCGTATGACACCCCGTCGGAAGCGGGATTCCAGAATTCGTGAAAAAATTTCTTTTTTGCCGTTCCCATCGAAAAACCCATGTAGATTCCGTTTAGGATATTGCCATTTTCATCCTTGACGTCAGGATTTTTGGCGTGGGGCATTAGCGAAATCCAGATGTTGTCATCCCGCGACAGGGTAAAAAAGCGCTGTCTGTGAATCGAATCCTCATCCATACCCCGAGCGGCGCCTCTCCAGTAAAACCAGCCCGCAATTGTCAATGTGTGCATCTGTAGCTGATTATAGCGAAGCTCAAGCTGTTGACCGTTTCCGTTAAGGGAGACCGCCTTGCCGGAGTCTCTGCCTTTTTCCCAGACAATCTCCTTTAGCGGCTTTTTGTCATCACCAACATAATACTCCACATATGAGGTGAGGTCTTCAGGCTCCCTTGCTATCCAGAGACGCCTGTTTTTAAACCCCACGGGAGCTGCCGCCGCCCAGGGGGCTGATGTCGCTATAAAAAGGACTGCGGCGGTTGCCGTTATGCAGCAGCGCCGCAAGTTTTGAGGTGTTCTTAAATATTTGAACATCGGCTTTCTCCTAATCGGATGTTTTGCAGGGTTATTTGTTCCTTTTTGACAGGTATGTAAGCCATCCCAGAGCAGCAATCAGTATAATCGCAACAATCATAAATATATATGGAAGTATGTTGGTATCCTCACCTGTCGGGACAACCGTGCCCTGGGCGGAAACCATATATCCGGTTTGCAGAATCGCCAAAAGAACGCATATGAGAACCAAGCTTTTTTTCTTCATAATCTCAGTATCCTTTCTGGTTTTCATGGTTAAGGCGTTTTATATTCGAGATAAGTATAAGCCATTTTGGCGATTAATTCAACTGCGGGTTGACCCGAAATAAAGGAAAGCATGTCAACACAAAAAGCAACCGTAACCGACGGTTGCTTTTATAAACAAAACGGGAATGTTAATGCCTGCAATCAACGCCTTGATGGTGATTACTCTGCAAAGCCGGATTCCACAAGATTTACAAGTCCGTCAACGGCTGCTTCCTCGTCCGCCCCGTCTGCAATAATGCGGATACTTGTACCGCCGACGATGCCAAGCGATAACACGCCGAGCAGGCTCTTGGCATTGACACGGCGCTCCTCTTTTTCAATCCAGATCGACGACTTAAACTCGTTCGCCTTTTGAATAAAAAAGGTGGCGGGACGGGCATGAAGACCAACCTGGTTCTGCACCAATACGTCTTTCACATACATGAGCAATTCTCCTTCTTAATACAAGCAAAAGCACTGAATAAACCTCAGTGTTAAGATTGGCATTTGATTACACGCCTATTGTATTTTGTTATAAAATAGTATACCACAAAAGTGTCCCTCGTCAATGCGTTTTGTCCAACTCAAAGGACAAATGTCGCATTTTTGGATTCCTGCCCTATTTTGCGCGATTAGTCCGACAGTGGTTTGTCAATTATGCTACCAAACGTTGATAACTTTTGTCTATAATAAAACTATTCTTTAGTATGGACTTCCGGGGAGCTTGTAAGTGTTTTAAGGTATTCCCGGTCGGCTTTTGTAAGCTCGGCATGCTCCAAAAGATCGGGGCGTCTGTGCAATGTGCGCTCAAGCGATTGTCTTCGCCGCCATTCCTCGATTTTTGCGTGATGTCCGGAAAGCAGGATTTCGGGAACATCCCGACCCTCCCATTCCGCCGGGCGGGTATACTGAGGATATTCGAGAAGACCTGAAAAATGACTTTCGTTTGTGAAGCAGGATTCATCCGACAACACCCCGGGAACCATGCGGGCTACACAGTCGATAAGAACGAGAGCGGGCAGTTCCCCGCCGGTCAGCACATAATCCCCGATTGAAATCTGCTCGTCCACAAAGGCGTCAAGTACCCTTTCGTCCACACCCTCATAATGGCCGCACAGAACGCATACAGCCGGCAGCTTTGCCAGCTCAACCGCCCGCGCCTGGGTCAAAACGGTGCCCTGCGGGGACATATAGATAAAATGGGGACGGGTGCCCGCCTGTTCACAAACCGCACGGAAGCAGTCGGCAATGGGCTGGGCGTTCATCACCATTCCCATCCCCCCTCCATATGGAGCGTCGTCAACCTGCTTTTGCTTGTTTTTTGTATAATCCCTTATCTGGTGTGTGTGGATTTCCAGAACACCCTTTTTTTGTGCCCGCCCGATAATGCTTTCGTTCAAAAAGGCGTTGCACATTTCGGGGAAGAGCGTCATCAGGTCAATTCTCATCATCAAACAACCCTTTAATCGGACGTATTTTCATAACCCCGCTGTCGATATCGGTTTCAATTATCACCGAGGGAACGGCGGGAATCAACACCTCGCCCCGTCCGGTGTCGATGTGATATACGTCATTAGCCCCGGTCGGGCTTACCTCGGTCAGGGTTCCGTATTCCTTGCCCGTGTCGGCGTCAATGATGTGAAGTCCTATCAAATCCTGTATAAAATAAGCTCCCTCGTCCAGAGAAAGGTCGTCGCGGTCGAGATAGAGTATCCGCCCGCGCAGTGCCGCGGCATCCTGAACGGTGTCTACACCCTCAATTTTTATCAGGGCAATGTTTTTATGGGGACGGGACTTGACCTTTATCGGGGTACTGCCATTGTCATAGTACAAGGTTGTCAGGGAAGCAAGAACCTCTGCCGAATCGCACCACGGCTGAACCCGCACCTCGCCCTTGATACCATGCGTGCCGACAACCTGTCCGGCTTCGAAAAATTTTCTTTTTCGCATTGCAAAACCGGCCTTTCCTATATATCGCACGAAACCTTTATCTGGTTCCATATTCGTCCAGATAATCCTCCATTTTTTTGCGCATCTCGTCATCAAGAACGATTCTGCCGTCAACGGATCTGTTATGGAGGGTATCAATTATCTCGCGGACGGTGACGATTGGATAGGTGGGTATCCCGTATTCCGCCTCGATTTCCTGTATGGCGGACAGCTCACTCTTGCCGCGCTCCATACGGTCGACGGATACAACAAGACCGGCAATCTCGACATCTGCCGCCGCTTTTAACAAAGGAAGACATTCCCGCATTGCGGTACCCGCCGTTATTACATCTTCTGTTATTACCACCCGGTCGCCGGACCTGAGCCTGTAGCCCACCATTGTTCCGCCCTCGCCGTGGTCCTTGACCTCCTTGCGGTTAAAGCAGTAGTTGACATTCCGCCCGTAATTGTTCGACAGAGCAATTGCACATGCAACCGCAAGGGGGATACCCTTGTAGGCGGGGCCGAACAGGGCGTCGATTTTACCCGCGATATTCTCCTGCACACAGGCGGCGTAATACTCGCCCAGCTTGGCCGCCTGGGCGCCTGTTCGGTAGTTGCCGGTATTGATAAAGTAAGGGGTTTTCCGCCCGCTTTTGGTGACGAAATCACCGAAGGTCAGCACACCCGACCGAACCATAAATTCAATAAAATCTACTTTATACGGCATGCAATCATAACCTCTGATTATACTTTTTGTATTTACCTTGCTTTGGTATGTCTATTTATCGGCAAGTACATCCACCTCACATTATAAGCCATCTTTAACGGCTTGGCAAGATTAACCGTGGCAGAATTCATATTATAAAAAATGCAATATGTCAGATTGAACGAATACCCACGTTAGCTTTTACCCTTTATAGTGAAAATAGTAGATTTAAGAAAAATCAAGATAATCGAAGAAAAACGGCATGATGTTGCGAATATCTTTGCTAATCTAATATAATCCTAGTTTTCATGCAGATTTACGGTTGAATATATTTCGTTAAAATGGTATAGTGTATCTCTGACAAATACACCCGTACGCGGGAGGTGGACAATTTGCGGTATACAGAGCAGGAAGCGGGACGTGACCATGCCGAATATGCCCAAAAGGGGTACAGGATGATGCTGGTGGATGCCGCGGTTCTTCCCGAGGTTTTCGTCCGCGTGGCGGATGCCAAGGAGCTGCTGGCATCCGGAAAGGCGGCTTCCGCCTCGGAGGCCGCAAGGATTGCGGGCGTTTCCCGAAGCGCCTTTTATAAATATAAGGATTCGGTTTTTCCTTATAATGTCCATCAAAGCGGCAGGATTATGACGGTTCATGCCGAGCTTTGCGACCAGCCGGGAGTCCTGTCCGGAGTTTTATCGGCGTTTGCGGCGGCAGGGGCAAATATTCAAACCGTGAACCAAAATATCCCGGTCGAAGGAAAGGCGCTGGTATCCATATCGGCGAGGATTGACAGGCTGAATATTCCGGTCGAGGAGTTTGTCAGGACGTTATCCGAGGCTGAGGGAGTCGAGAGAATCACCCGTATCACACATGAAGAGTCCTGATGTTGTGCGGTTGAATTTCAGACCGCAACTTATTTGCGGGTAATAATAAGCATTGGTTAAAATACGGAAAGGCAGGCACATAATAATGGTTCAGATAGCAGTGATGGGATATGGCGTCGTAGGTTCCGGCGTTGTTGAAGTATTGATGAAAAATGCTAATAGCATTTCACATAAAGCGGGCAAGAGGATTGAAATCCGGCGCATCCTGGATTTAAGAAGTTTTCCGGAAAGCCCTCTTGCCGACCGGTTCACAGACAATTTTGAAGATATCGTGAACGATCCCGAAATACAGATTGTGGTTGAAACCATAGGCGGCTTAAAGCCTGCATACGACTTCGTAAAACGCTGCCTGCTTGCGGGCAAAAGCGTGGTGACCTCAAACAAGGAGCTGGTTGCCGCCAAGGGTGACGAGCTTTTAGCAATAGCCCGGGAGAGAAACCTCAACTTTTTGTTCGAGGCAAGCGTGGGGGGCGGGATCCCGATTTTGCGGCCGCTTGACCAGTGCCTTGCCGCCAACGAGGTTTATGAGATTGCAGGCATCCTCAACGGTACGACCAATTTTGTGCTTACCAAAATGATAAGAGAGGGACTTCCCTTTGACCGGGCATTGGAGTTGGCGCAAAGGCTGGGTTATGCCGAGCGCAATCCCTCCGACGATATCGACGGGCATGATGCCTGCCGCAAAATCTGTATTCTGGCTTCCCTTGCTTTCGGCAAGCATGTCTATCCCGAGCAGGTTCACACCGAGGGGATAGGTTTGCTCACCCTTGACGATGTCAAATACGCATCGGAGTGGGGGGGAGTTATCAAGCTGATTGGCAGGGCGCGTAAGCGCGAGGACGGTCGCCTTGAGTGTATTGTTGCCCCCATGATTCTTTCCCGGGAGAGCCAGCTTGCCGAGGTAAACGATGTTTTTAACGGCATACTGGTACGCGGCGATGCCATCGGCGACGTCGTGTTTTACGGGCAGGGTGCGGGCAAACTTCCCACCGCAAGCGCCGTGGTTGCCGACATAATCGATGAGGTCAAGCATATCGGAGCGCGCAAATTTCTCAGCTGGGAGCCGGGGGAGAACGGATATGTTGCCGATTACAGGGGATATTCCGGTTCGGTAATGCTGCGGCTTAAATGTAAGGATGTGCAGGCGGTTCACCGCTCGATTGAGAATATGCTCGGCGCTTGCAGCAGGGTTTGTGTTGCACAGGCGCCTCCGGATGAGCTGGCGCTGGTTACTCCCGCGGTTGAGGAAAGGCTTATCGACGAGGCGCTTGCATCCTTGTCGGACGCCGCCCTTGTAAGCCGTCTGCGTATCGCGAATTTATAATATACGGCATTCTCTCACCCGCAGAAAAGAGGCGACCGAGATACTGTTGAAAGGCAGGGATACTGTTTAATGGTTCAAATTACCGTTCCGGCTTCAAGCGCCAATCTCGGTGCCGGATTTGACGCGCTGGGAATCGCACTTGCCCTTTATAACCGCGTCTGGATGGAGGAGGCGGACGGAACCCCCGATAATCCGTTATGCATCATCGAATCCAAGGACAGCGTACCCATCCCGACCGACCGGAGCAACATGATATATCAAACGGCAAGGCTTTTATATGAACGCTGCGGGCATCCGTTTAAGGGATTGCATATAATACAGGAAAACAATATCCCGATGACAAAGGGGCTCGGCAGTTCCTCGGCCTGTCTGGTTGCCGGTCTGCTCGGGGCAAACACACTTTTGGGAAGTCCGATGTCGTTAGCCGACCTGTCCGACCTTGCCGCAGGGCTGGAGGGACACCCCGACAACACTGCCCCGGCGCTGTTCGGAGGGTTGGTAACCTCGGTGATGGAGGGCGGACGGGTGCATACCGTAAGCGTTCCGGTATCCGACCGAATACGCTTCGCCGTTTTCATCCCGGATTTTGAACTTAAAACCGAGGTGGCACGCGCGCTCCTGCCCCAGAAGGTAACGCGCGAGGACGCGGTATATAATCTGTCCCGCGCCGCTCTTATGACCGCTTCCCTGTTTTCCGGCAGCCTCGAAAATCTCAGGGTGGCAGTACAGGATCGTCTGCATCAGCCCTACCGTTTCCCGCTTATACCGGGAGCTGAAAAGGTTTTTTATATCGCCTATGAGCTTGGGGCATACGCTGTGGCAATCAGCGGAGCGGGACCCTCCATTCTGGCTATTGTCGACAGGGATGACAGTGAATTTGCTTTAAAGGCGCAGCGGGAGCTGAAACAATCGGGTCTTGACGGATGGCAGGTGCAGCTTTTCTGCTGCGATCCCAAGGGCGCTTGCGTAGAGTTTAATTAAGTATAAGAAAGGTTTGGTATTGAATGCTGGTAGTGCAGAAATTCGGCGGAAGTTCGGTTGCAGACGCCGAGCGCGTCTTCAATGTTGCGCGCGTTGTAACCGATAAATACAGCGAGGGAAACGATGTTATTGTGGTCGTTTCGGCGCAGGGCGACACAACCGACGAGCTGATTGAAAAAGCAAGGGAGATAAACCCGGACGCAAGCCGCCGGGAGATGGATATGCTGTTGTCGTCGGGCGAGCAAATTTCGATTGCCCTGCTTGCCATGGCCATCGAAAAGCTCGGGTTCCCGGTAATCTCCCTGCTCGGCTGGCAGGCAGGCTTCCAGACCAACTCGGTCTACAGCGCCGCCAGAATCAAGCGTATCCAGACCGAACGTATTCAAAACGAGCTTGATAAAAAAAATATTGTTGTGGTAGCGGGTTTTCAGGGGATCAACCGCTTCGGAGATGTTACAACCCTCGGGCGCGGCGGCTCGGATACCAGCGCGGTGGCTCTCGCGGCAGCGCTGCACGCCGATATCTGCCAGATTTACACCGATGTTGACGGGGTGTACACAGCAGACCCGCGCAAGGTGAAAAACGCCTTCAAGCTTGATGAAATCACATACGATGAGATGCTTGAGCTTGCCACGCTGGGGGCACAGGTTTTGAATAACCGTTCGGTTGAAATGGCAAAGAAATATAATGTTGAGATTGAAGTATTATCAAGTTTAAAACGGGTGCCTGGCACCATGGTCAAGGAGGCCGCAAAGATGGAAAAAATGTTGATTAAAAGCGTAGCAAAGGATACCAATGTTGCCCGTATTATGATTGTGGGCGTTCCCGACGAGCCGGGAGTGGCGTTCCAGATATTCTCGCGTGTTGCCAAGGCGCATATAAATGTGGATATCATCCTCCAGTCGGTCGGACGCGACGGCACCAAGGATATTACCTTCACGGTGGCCGCCGACAAGGGTGCCGAGGCTGTCGAGACGCTCAGAGAATATATTGAACGGGTCGGGGCGCAAAACATCTCGTATGACACCGGCGTCGCTAAAATCTCGATTGTCGGTGCCGGCATGGAAACACATGAGGGGGTTGCCGCCCGCATGTTTGAGGTGCTGGGAGACGCCGGAATCAATATCCAGATGATTTCAACGAGCGAAATCAAGGTTTCGGTCCTTATCGATGAAGCTCAGGCCGATCGTGCCGTCCAGGTTGTGCATGCCGCCTTCTTTGAAGATTCTCTGGCACTGTAATCGCCCACGGACTTTTTGACTCCGAGAAACAATATGAAGTGAAGTGTATTAGGAAACACCCCTTGGGTGTTGTGATACAATTGATGGGTGAC
>LSQX01002463.1_pt1 | contig 16882 bp, 16 predicted proteins | sample 654561 | NCBI WGS metagenome assembly LSQX01 (sample SAMN04489861, study PRJNA283612) | anaerobic digester metagenome | isolation source: 4 biogas reactors fed with cattle manure at either 37C or 55C with and... | place: Denmark: Kongens Lyngby | collected 2014
ACGGTACCACCGCTATTTTTATGGATCCACATGAAATAGCCAATGTCCTGGGGCTGGAAGGCGTTCGCCTGATGCATCAAGAGGGGCGCAAAGTGCCGCTGCGTGTCTTTACCACCGTACCTTCCTGCGTCCCTGCTGCACCCGGGATGGAAGATGCAGGTGCCGCCATCGGCCCGGATGAGGTGAGGGAGGCATTAACCTGGCCAGGAATTGTGGGGCTGGGGGAAATGATGAATTATCCCGGTGTGATTGCCGGAGACTCTCGGGTACATGCCATCATCAGGGAAACACTGGCGGCCGGCAAAGTTGTTACCGGCCATTTTGCCATGGACGCAGGGGGGAGGGAGCTGTCGGCATATCTGGCGGCAGGCTGCACTTCCTGCCATGAATCGGTTACCAAGGAGGACACCCTGGCCAAGCTGCGCAGCGGTATGTATGCAATGCTGCGTGAGGGCTCCGCCTGGCACGATGTGAAAGCAACAATCCGTGCCATCACGGAGGAAGGCATAGACAGTACTTATGCCATCCTTAGTTCTGACGACACCCATCCTGAAACGATCTTGCAGCGCGGTCACCTGAATTACGTCATCCGGCGTGCTGTCCAGGAAGGCATGAACCCTGTCCGCGCCGTGCAGATGGCGACAATCAATACGGCACGCTATTTCCGCTGTGACCACGAACTGGGCAGTATTGCTCCCGGCAAGTATGCAGACTTTTCGCTTCTTTCCGACCTGGCGGATGTAAAAGTGGAAAGGGTTTTTATTGCCGGCAGGGAGGTGGCGGCAGGGGGTAAACTGCTTGTTTCCCTCCCGGAACAAACATATCCCGCTTTTGCCCGGCAGTCCGTCAGACTGCAGCAGCGGCTGACAGAAGTTGATTTTGCCGTTCCGGCGCCTGACACAGACAGTCCGGTAACTGTCCGGGTTATTGAGATTAAAGAAGCACAAGTGCTGACGCAGGAAAAGCTGTGCAAAATGGTGCCGCACAACGGGTATTTGCAGCAGGATGCGGACAGGGACCTGGCCAAGATCGCCGTTTTTGAACGGCACAAGGGTACAGGCAGCCGGGCTGTCGGTTTTGTTACCGGCTTTGGCTTTACTTCCGGTGCCGTTGCTTCCACGGTTGCCCACGACAGCCACAACCTGCTGGTGGTGGGTACGAATGATAAAGATATGGCCTTTGCAGGCAATATCCTGGCTGAGTGCGGCGGTGGGATGGTTGCTGTAGCGGACGGCAAAGTGCTGGCCCTGGTTGAACTGCCGCTGGCAGGGCTGATGTCCGACCAACCGGTGGAAGCCGTGGCGCAAGCCGTTGCCGCGCTGGCGGAAGCATGGAAGGGGTTGGGCTGCATGCTGGTGTCACCCTTTATGACGATGGCACTTTTGTCTTTGCCGGTCATACCAGCCCTGCGCCTGACAAACCGCGGCCTGGTAGATGTCAATACCTTTTCCTTTGTTGACCTTATTACAGGCGAAAACTAAAAACTGCATACTCAGCAGCTGTTTAAAAGCAATAAACCTGCCACAACGCATAATGGGGCAGGTTTTTCCGTATAGCTCAATATTGCCTGCGGGAAAACTAAAAGGCAATGCAACATAATACGTAATACATGGAGGCGCTTATGAAACTGAAGCTTTATTTTGGCAGTTTCCGCTCAAAAGATACGGCAAAACAATGCATACAGAAACTGGGAGAAGCAGGCTTTCTGGATGTTGCCTTTTATCAAAGCGGGGAAATCCCGGGACCGGCAAAACCACGGTGGCACGCATCCTGGGGAAAATGCTGGCGGAACTGAAAGTTCTGCCCAAGGGACATCTGGTGGAAGTGGAACGGGCTGATCTGGTGGGAGAATATATCGGGCACACGGCGCAGAAATGCCGGGAACAGCTGAAAAAAGCCATGGGCGGTATTCTGTTTATAGACGAAGCTTATTCCCTTGCCCGAGGGGGTGCCAAAGATTTTGGCAAAGAAGCAATAGATACCCTGGTCAAAGCCATGGAAGACCATAAAAATGAAATAATTTTGATTCTGGCCGGATATAAAAGGGAAATGGAAAATTTCCTCTCCACCAACCCCGGTTTGCGCTCGCGCTTTCCCATCCACTTGCATTTTCCTGATTACAGCTGCGATGAACTGATGGAAATTGCGCATTTAATGGTGCGGGAAAGACAATACAGGCTGTCTGTGGGAGCGGCGGAATACCTGCGGCAATACCTGCAGCAGCAAGTGGAGGCAGGCCGCCCCAATTTCAGCAATGCCCGCCTGGTACGGAACCTGATAGAAAGAGCTATTCGCCGCCAGGCATTGCGCCTTGTAGACCGCCGCATTTATACCAGGGACGATCTGATTATGCTTCTGCGGGAAGATTTTGTTCTGCCGGAAGAGGAAGAAGCGGGAATCCATCTTTGGCAGGCATAAGAGTTAGTGTAAAGTTATTGTAGGTTTTTGGAGGAAAAATCCTTGAAAAAAGAGAATGAGGAACCTCACATTCACCACGAATGAATACCCTATTAAATGAACTAACGTAGTGTGAGTGATGTGAGGCTCTCCCAAAACCTATAGTGGCTTGACACTATCTGTACGGGATTACGGCTTGAAAACAGGAAAATGCTGCGTTAAGATAGAGAAAATAACTGTTTGCAAAGATGGGGGTTTGTCAATGTCTAATTCTGTGGGCATTGTCGGCATTGGAGCAATGGGGAATGCTTTGCTGAAAGGGCTGCTTGCTGTATTACCGCCGGAGAGGCTGATGATTGCCGATGCGGTGCCGGAAAAACTGCAGAAAGCGCAGGATATATACAAGGTGCAGGCGGCGGAGACCACAAAAATTGCCGCAGACTGTGATGTGATTTTTCTGGCGGTCAAACCGCAGGATATGAGGCCGCTTCTGCGAGAAATGGCTCCCTTCTTGCACGGCTGCCGGCTTCTAGTATCCGTTGCCGCCGGAATTACGCTGGCGGAAATTGCCCGGCATCTGCCTGCGCAGGTAGGTGTAATCCGTGTTATGCCCAATACTCCCTGTCTGATTGGTGAGGGGGTGCTTGCAGTCAGCGCAGGGGATAATGTAGCTGAAAATGAATTGCAAAAAGTTGTTTCCTGGCTGGAAAAACTGGGCATGGTACGTGTTGTGCCGGAAACGGTACTGGATGCGATAACAGGTTTGAGCGGGAGCGGGCCTGCCTATGTCTTCCTCTTTATTGAAGCCTTGGCGGACGGCGGTGTCCTGGCAGGGTTGCCACGACCTCTGGCGCAGGAATTGGCTGTCCAGACTGTTCTGGGTGCGGCAAAGCTTGCCCGGGAGACCGGCAGCCATCCTGCCGTACTGCGGGAAATGGTTACCTCGCCGGGGGGTACAACTGCCAGCGGCCTGTTTGAACTGGAAAAAGGTGCGCTGCGCAGTGTGGTGCAGAAGGCAATTAAGGCGGCTTGTGCACGCGCAAAGGAGCTGACCGAATAATGGAGACGGCACGTGCAGCTTTGCAAAATGCGCAAACCATTGTGGTCAAAGTAGGTTCCAGGACACTGACGCACCGGACAGGAAAAATCAAAATCCGCATGATGGAGAAGATTGTACGTGAACTGGCCGACCTGGCGAACCAGGGCAGGCGCGTCATCCTGGTCAGTTCCGGGGCCGGAGCGGCGGGCATGGGACGGCTGGGTCTTGCCGGCAAGCCGGAGACGATGCCGGAAAAACAGGCCGTAGCCGCTGTCGGGCAGGGCCTATTAATTCAAATGTATGAAAAGCTGTTTGCCGAGTATGGGCTGGTTGCTGCACAGGTACTGCTGACAAGGGATGATTTCAGTCACCGCAAGCGTTACTTGAATTCGCGCAATACGCTGCAGGCGTTGCTGCAGTTGGGCGTGGTGCCTGTCATTAATGAAAACGACACGGTGTCCGTGGAAGAAATAGAGTTTGGGGACAATGACACTTTATCCGCCATGGTAGCCAGCATTGTGGACGCCGACCTGCTGGTCATCTTGACTGATATCGACGGGCTCTACTCGGCCAACCCCAAAAAAGATCCGGGAGCCAAACTGATCCATACTGTAAAACAATTGACGCCGGAGATTCGCAGTTATGCGGGGCAGACTACGGAAGCGCTGGCCACCGGTGGTATGATCACTAAGTTGCTGGCGGCGGAAATTGCTGTTAATTCCGGGATTCCCATGGTGATCTCCAATGCCGCAAAAAAAGATGTACTGCACCTGATACTGGCGGGAGAGGAGATCGGGACTTTGTTTTGTGCCCGCAAACACGGCCTTGTCAGCCGAAAACGCTGGATAGCTTATGGGCAGACGGAACAGGGTCGGCTGGTTGTTGATGCCGGGGCACGCAGAGCTTTAATGGAAGAAGGGAAGAGCCTTTTGCCCAGCGGCATAGTGTCTGTGGACGGCAATTTTCAGCCGGGGGACATGGTTATCATTGAAGATGAAAACGGCAGGGAGCTGGCCCGTGGGCTAGTCAACTACAGCGCCGACGAGCTGCGAAAAATCCGGGGAATGAGGACGGAGGAAGCGGCTGTTGTTCTGCAGCGCGATTGCCAGGAAGCCGTTCACCGCAACAATATGGTGGTAACCGGGTAAGCGGACGGGAAGAGGTGGTAACTTGAAACTTTCTGCCTTGTTGGCCGGTTATAAAACAAGCACCGGGCAGTATCCTGATGTGACAATCACCGGCATTACTCATGATTCACGTTATGTCAAACCGGGCTACCTTTTTGTCTGCCTGGAAGGTTTGCGTGTGGACGGGCACCTTTTTGCGGGACAAGCCGTAGAAAAAGGAGCTGCAGCCGTAGTGGCCACTAAGCCCCTCTACCTGCCTGTGCCGGTAATCATGGTCAAAGACAGCCGTCATGCCCTGTCTTACTTTTCCGACCGTTTTTTTGCTTCGCCCAGTAAAAATCTGCATGTAGTTGGGGTCACGGGTACAAACGGCAAAACAACAACCACTCACTTTTTGCAGTCCATTTACAGGGCGGCCGTCCGTCCGTGTGCCGTTATCGGCACTGTGGGCATTCTCATTGACAAAGATTATCTTTCCGGGGGGTTGACGACACCGGAAGCATTTGACCTGCACCGCACTTTTGCAGCTCTGCGGGAGAGAAATATCGGCGCAGTTGCCATGGAAGTTTCCTCCCATTCGCTGGCCTGGCAGCGTGTGGAACATGTTGTTTTTGATACTGCCGTTTTTACCAATTTAAGCCATGAGCATCTTGATTTTCACAAGACAATGGAGGAATATTTCCGGGCAAAAGCGCACCTCTTTCAACTTGTAGCAAAGGCGGACCGCCCACAGGCCGTTATTAACTGGGATGATCCATACGGAAGGCAACTTGCCTCCTTGACGGACCTAAAAGTCTTGACATACGGCATGCAGGAGGGGGCGGATGTACGCGGCTATCTTGCCGCCTCCTCCGTTAAATCCACGCTGCTGACAGTTCGCTATCAAAAAAAAGACTTTGAACTTCATGTGCACCTGCCGGGTGAGTTTAACGCCTATAATGCCCTGGCGGCCGCCGCCACCGCGCTGGCAGAAGGGTTTCAACCCGATGTGATTGCGCTGGGGATTGATGCGGTGGAAGCTGTACCCGGCCGCCTGGAGGCTGTCAACTATCAACAGGAATACAGCATTTTTATTGATTTTGCCCATACACCGGACGGCTTGGAAAAAGTATTGCAAACATTAAGTGCCATGCCGCACCGCCGGGTTATTACCGTCTTTGGCTGCCCCGGCGACAGGGACAAGGCCAAAAGGCCCGTCATGGGCAGAATAGCGGAGCTCTACAGCGATCTGGTCGTTGTCACGTCGGACAACCCGGCAACAGAGTCTCCGGACGCTATCATTAGTGACATTTTGCGGGGCATGGAAACAAAACCCGTGGTGCTGCCGGACCGGAATGAGGCCGTCCGTTACGTCCTGTCCGTGGCGGAAAAAGGAGATATTGTGCTTTTGGCCGGCAAAGGCCATGAAAATTACCAAATCATCGGGGACAAGCATGTTCCTTATTCGGACAGACAGGCCGTGGAAACATTTTTTATCTCTTGAAAAAACTGCCTCGGAGGCAGTTTTTTAGACGGGCAGGGTAAAGTGATAAACTGCTTGGCAAAAAGGGCAAATAACTTGATGCATGCAGCCGGCGGGTCCGCGCAGGCCGGAATTTTCTTCATAAGGGGCATAGGGACCGAGTTGATCTTGCAGTGTCCCGTTGTCGCGCAGCAGGCCGCCGCAGGCGGGGCAGTGCAAACGCAGTTGGGCCAGGCCGTTGCAAAGAGGGCACAGCTGCTCGTCCACGGCAAACACTCCGTTTTTACCTATTATCCCCGCCCTTATGGCGGCTATGCGGGCAAAAGCAGCGCAACCGGGTTTTCCAGAACGGCAAGGTTGGTGAGCGGGTTGCCGTCAAGAAGCAGTAGATAGGGTTTTTTACCGGTTGCTATTGTTCCCGCCTGCGGCAGGCCGCAGGCAAGAGCTGCTGTAGCGGTAGCTGCCTGCAGGGCGGCGGGGGCGGGCATCCCAGCCTGCTGCAGGAGTAAAATTTCCCGCCATAGCCCCCGTCCGTGGACGACGCCCGGTGCACCCGCATCAGTCCCGGCCACAAGACGAACACCAAGAACGTTGCCTTCCGCCACCATTTCCAGGTGACGGGCCAAGGAACGGCTGATAACGGAATGCATTTTGGGCGTCAAATGCCCAGCCAGGCGAGGGTCGGAAAGCTGTGCGTCCACCGGGGCCAGGGTCGGCAGCCAGAAAGTCCCGCGTGCAGCCATTTCCCGCAGTGTTTCCCGGGAGAGGAAGTAAGCATGTTCAATGCTGTCCACGCCTGCTTCCAGGCAGCGTCTTACCGCTTCATCGCCGCTGGCATGGGCCATGACGGGCAGCCCGTGTCCTTTTGCCCGGCGGACAAGCTGCTTTAGTTCGTCCGTCGTGAAAGTGGCGGGGCCGACCCGGCCAAAACTGGTATAACTAAAGATGCCGGAGGCGACAATTTTTATCTGGCTTGCACCCTGTGCCGCCAGTTTGTCGACAAGCGCCAGCGCTTCCCCGAGACTGGCTGCACCGCAGCCCATGGCGGAACCGTAATGCCCTTTTTGATAGATGGCACATCCGGACTGCAGCAGCAAAAAAGGGGGGCAAGCAGGCAAAAATCCCCTTTTATTTCCGGCTTCCCTGGCGGCAAAAACACCTGCCTGCAAAAATTCCCGGGCACGGCCGGCGGGCACGGTGCCGTCCGGAAAAGAAAAATGCACATGGCCGTCAATGAGGGCGGGCATAAGGAAACAGCGGCTGAAATCTAAAAGTTCTATTTCCTTCGCATGGGCCGGAGCTTGTGTAATCAGCCCTTCTGTAATATAAATCCTGCCGGGACCGTCTGCGGCAGGGGAGATACCGTCCCAAAGCCGCCCGTATTCAATGATCGCATTATTTGGTACAGTGATAAGTTTCATCGGTTTGCCTCCCACCGCTATTATAGCATTTTGTCCCGGTGCAAACAGCTAAAAAAGAGGATATCCGGCGTAAAAAATATGGCAGGAAGACAGTGCAAATGCACAGACATTTGAACGGAGAGAAAATTGCCCTGCTGCTTGAGTCTAAAAGGCAGGCATGATAAAAAGGCGGTAAGTAAAAACCCGCTTGGCGCGGGTTTTTTAGTAAAGCTGTTTTAAAGCAATTTTACATTTGGCAACAGTTTCTTCCAGCTCTTTGGCTGCCTGTTCAAAGGAATTTTTGGCCGTGTTGTTGGCAACCTGTTTGGCTGCTGCCCGTAAATCCGCAGCGGAACTTTCACACTTCCGGATTGAGTCTGTCACCAGCTGGCGGTAGTCGGACATAAAAACACCTCGCTTGTTTATCCTGGCAGTAGTATTTGCTTTTCATGCCTGTTTATGCTCTTCGGACACAAGGGGCAGGCTGGCATAATAGTCAATTAGGGGAGGGAGCGCCGGATCAAAAGTTTCGGCAAAAGTGGCGGCAAGTTTATTGATTTCCAGAAAACGGGGAATGCCGTCCGGCGGGATAATAAAGTCAACGGAAAACATAACACGCCCCGTCATGAAGGAAAGGCTGTCGACAAAATCGGCAAAAGCGGCCACCTTGTCTATTCTGCCGGGGACGATTTCCGGCTGACCGATAAATTCTCCCAAAGTTACAACTTTTTTTTCGGCAAGCAAGTGATGCCGGCAGCGGTAAATAAATCTCTGGCAGTACCTGCCGTAGGGAGCGGGCGCTTCTCCCGGCCGGGACAGGAAGTGCATTTTATGGACTACATGGTCCGCATAAGCGGCATAAGGGTCACAGGCAAAAACAAACTCACTGCAGATCAATTCCTCACCGGCCGGCAGACGCGCAAGCAATGAGGGCAGTTTTTCCTGCAGGTATTCCTGTTGCCAGTCAGTATAAGGGGTGCCGTCCCGGTTGCGTCCGGCCGCGCCGTATGCAGACTTCACCAGCCAGACCGGACGCCCGGCGGCAGGAAGCCGCGGTATACTGTTTTTGGTATAGCTTTGTTGCAGCGGCAGAAAACGCGCCCCGCCCGACGCCTGCAAAGCTTTGGCCTGGCAGGTTTTGGCGGCATAAGTGACGGGCAGGTAACCCAACACGGTAAGCCCATTTTCCTGCCAGGCGGAAAATAAAGGCTCCGGCAGACTGCAAAACTGGGTATCAATGATTTCGGCAGCAATTGTTTTCTCCAGCAGGCTTGCCGGACATAAAAAAACCTCGGCACCCTGCCGGCGGTAAATTTCAACCATTCCATTCACAGCTTTTGCTTTGCAGCCGAAAAGGTACCAAGCGGGATAAACGGAATTCCCGTCCCGGTACCTTTGCTCACGGAAGCGCAGTGTTTCCTGCGGCGACAAGCAGCGGTTGAATGCGGGAAGACCCAAGGCGGCGGCCAGCATTTCATCCGCAACGGCAATGCACAATCTGGGCACAAAGATCACCTATTGTAGTTTCTGACAAGCATTTCCCAGTACCGGCGGAAAAGGGAGCCATGCTTGTTGGGATCTGCCGGCTCATACGGAGGATTCAGGGCTTCCATGGAGGACATTTCTTCGGCGATTTCCACATCGGGGAGATCTCTTTCTTTCCACGGTTCCGGCACAAAAGCCATCTGGTGGCACCTCCTCGGTGTTTACTGTTTTTCACAGTTTAGTATTTGCAGCAAAGCAAAAAAGTTACACATTAAACTTTGCCAGGGATGGCAAAAATAAAAGTATTCTTTATTAACAGCAGGAGTTGAAAACAAAAAAGAGATTGGGAGGGAAGAAATGCAGATAACTGTTTTAGGTTGTTTCGGGCCGTACCCACCGGCCGGAGGCTGTTGTTCGGGCTATCTGGTCCGGGAGAATAAGACGGCAGTCCTTTTGGACTGCGGCAACGGCGTGCTTTCACGCCTGCGTTATTATCTGGAGCCGTGGGAACTGGCTGCCGTTGTTGTCAGCCACCTGCACAGCGATCATACTGCCGATCTTTTGATTCTCCGTTATGCCATGCAGTATTACCTGCAACGGCAACAGGGAGAAGGGCTGCCCGTGTTTGCCCCGGCCGAGCCGGAGGAAGAATTTGCCCGCCTTTCCTATAAGGAATACCTGCAGGCGCGAGCTGTGCAGGCAGGGGAAACATTGCGGGTGGGTGAACTGGAGTTTTCTTTTGCCCAAGCCGTTCATGCAGTTCCGGCTTATATTATAACCGTCCGGTCAGGAAAGCAAAAATTTGTCTATTCCGGGGACACTGAATACTGCCCGCAACTGATGGAAGCTGCAGCCGGAGCCGATCTCTTTCTTTGTGAAGCCAATTATTTGCGCAGCGACCTGGAAAGCGGCGGCAAAAACCACTTGGCAGCTTTCCAAGCGGCGGGGACTGCGCGGGCGGCGGGAGTAAAACGGCTTGTTCTGACACATCATCACCCGGAAAGAAACCCCAAAGACGCACTGCAGGAAGCAGGTGCAATTTTTCCCCGTGTGGAACTTGCTTACCCGGGCAGCAGTTATGAATTGTAATAATCCGGTAAGGTGCGGCCTGTGAAAATTGTTTACAATGATGAATGGCGGTATAATAGCGATAATTGTATGAAAAGTATTCTGGAAAGGGGAGAACAATTGTGGGAATTGATTTGTCTAGTATTATCTGGCTGCTGATATTGTTTTCATTGTTTATGCCATCCATCCGGCAGGCACGGTTGGTAATGACCCGCATCCGTTTACTGCGCAGCCTGGAAGAAAAAAGAGGTTCCCGTGTCATTACCCTGGTGCACCGCCAGGAATCCATTTCCTTCCTTGGCATTCCGCTTTCTCGCTACATAAATATAGAAGATTCGGAGCAAGTGCTGCGGGCCATTCGCATGACACCCCGTGACATGCCTATTGATATTATCCTCCACACCCCGGGAGGACTGGTGCTGGCGGCTGAACAAATTGCTTACGCCTTAAAAAACCACCCGGCAAAAGTAACAGTTTTTGTTCCCCATTATGCCATGTCCGGTGGTACGCTGATAGCTTTGGCTGCCGATGAGATTGTTATGGATGCCAATGCGTTGCTGGGCCCGGTAGACCCTCAAATAGGACAATATCCTGCCGTCTCGGTGCTGCGGGCGGTGGCAAAAAAAGACCCCAACAAGGTGGACGATGAAACATTAATCCTGGCCGATGTGGCGGAGAAAGCCATGAGGCAGGTAAAAAATACGGTGTTTTCCATCCTTAAAGATCGTCTGGGCAGCGAGCAGGCGGAAGAAATAGCCGCCCTGCTTACGGAAGGTCACTGGACACATGATTACCCGCTGACATGTGACAGGCTGGCGAAAATGGGCTTGCCGGCTTGCGGGGACATGCCGCGGGAAATCTACGCCTTGATGGACCAGTTCCCGCAACCGATGCGGACACGGCCTTCCGTGGAGTTTATACCTGTACCGTATGGCGACAAGCAGAACGGAACCGCTTAAAAAAAGCTGTCTGCAGCAGTTTGCAGACAGCTTTTGGGATGCCAGACTAACTAAGGTTGCTGTTATCAGCTAAAGCGGCAGTTGCAGCAGTTTGCGCACGGCCTCCTGCGGTGTAACCGCAAAAAGTAAGCATTGCCTGTCCTGCGGGCAAAGCAGCAGATCGAAAGCTTTCTCCGGCGGGGCGGTGTCGGTGGCAACAGATATGCCGCGTGCAGCGGCGACCGCGGCAAGGCCCGGCTGTTCAGGGATAGCAAGCATGGCTTGCAAATGCGGGTGCTTGCGCCTCGTGGCAAGCAATATTTCCACCGCTTTTGTCCTCTCACCCCACCGGACCGCTTCCGGCAGCGGTCTTTCCTGACCGGCTGCTGCCGTCAAGGTAAGAACGGCCACATCCGCCGGGGTATCGGCTTCATCCCTGCAGTAAAGGAGAAGGATCTGCTTATCTGCAGGCAGTTTATTTTGTACATTACTTTGCCTTATCATCATGGCTGCCGCAGTGAGCGCTTTGGGGATGCGCACGGTTTCCGCATCATGCCAGAGTTCGGCCATGGGGTTGGTGGGTCCGTAACCGCCGCCTATAGGGATACCGTGTGCGATGGCGGTTGTTATAAACTGTTTTGCCGCTCTCACGGCAGACAGCGGTTCCATCCCCCTGGCCAGATAGGCGGTAATGGCGGCAGCGTAAGTGCAGCCGCTGCCGTGGGTATGATTGGTGGCAAGCCGTTTGGCCGACAGACGATGGATCGTTTTCCCGTCAAAGAAAATATCTATTGTTTCCGGTCCCTGCAGGTGCCCGCCCTTGATCAGCACGCATTGCGGCCCCAGCCGATGGATTTCAAAGGCTGCTTCCGTCATTTCGGCAACAGTTTCCACCGGGTGACCTACCAGCACGTTTGTTTCAGGCAGGTTGGGGGTGACAATGAGCGCCAGCGGTAAAAGTTCTGTACGCAACGCGTCAACAGCATCCTCACGCAGCAACCTGTCACCGCTTTCCGCAACCATGACCGGATCAACCACCAGTTGGGTGAAATTGCGGGCGGAAAGGACGGTCGCCACTGTCCTGATAATCTCCGCATCTTGCAGCATGCCTGTTTTGGCCGCGGCAACAGGTATATCTGAGAGCACTGCTTCCAACTGGGCTGCCACAAAAGAGGCAGGGACTGCATGGATGCCGTGCACGCCCAGCGTATTTTGGGCTGTTAGGGCGGTTATGACGCTTGTCCCGTAAACACCAAGGGCGGCAAAAGTTTTTAGGTCTGTTTGAATTCCGGCACCGCCGCCCGAATCAGACCCGGCTATAGTCAGTGCTTTTTGCATTTTTCCCTCCCGGAGTTTGAAATATCAAAACAACCGCCCGGTTTACCCTTTAGCGGGCAACCGGGTAGCAGTCCGTTATGCTATATTCCACAAAGGGCGGTTTTTTTCCTGTCTATGTTACCTGAGGATTTGTTCCGCCGTTGCGCAGTCCGCAAGGTAAAGAAGCGGAACAGGCGGGCTGTTCCACTTCTTTAACTTTAACTGATTTTTTCAAACATATCCTTTGTCACACCGCATTCGGGGCAAACCCAGTCGTCTGGGATGTCTTCAAAGGCAGTGCCCGGTGCGATGCCGCTTTCCGGGTCGCCTTTTTCCGGGTCATAAACATAACCGCAGACAGTGCATTCCCATTTCACCACGCATAATCCCTCCTGGATAATGAAATGTCTCCAACTATATCATAGAAGGTAGTAGCAGTCGATAATTATTTTCCACCAGGCAATTTTCTTTTATGTGCCGGGTTAACGGCTCCGGGAGAGAAAAAAAGAGGGAAAATGCAAAAAATGTCGAATGAGAAATAGGATTGAGCTCAAGCAAAATTATTAGTGCAGGAGACTCCCATGCGCAGATTGCCACTGTCAGCAGTTAAAGCCGGCATGGTCCTGGCGCGGCCAATTTACGGGCCGGACGGTCAGCTGTGGTTAAACGCCGGTGTCGTTCTGAAAGAAACATACCTGGAAAGCCTGAAGCATACCAATGTCACACATGTTTATGTGGGAGACCCTTTGCTTTGGGATGTAGTCGTTGACCAGGTAGTTTCGGATGAAACAAGAGCCATGGCAGTAAAAACTGTAAAGAAAACGCTGCAGGAAATGAAAGCAGGCGTCCTGCAGAACGGCCAGTTTATTGACAATCGCTTTTTTTTCACTGTGGAAAAGCTAATCCAGGAAATACTGCGCAACAGGGATGTTATCTACAATCTGGATGACATCCGCACGGCCGATGACTATACTTTTTGCCACTCTGTCAATGTCTGCATCCTTGCGCTCATGATAGCCAACGAGCTGAAAATGCCGCGCAGACAGCTGGAAGAGCTGGCTGTGGGGGCTTTGCTGCATGATGTGGGTAAAATATATATCAGCCAGGCAATTTTAAAAAAGCAAGGCAACCTTTCCCCGGAAGAATATGAAGAGATTAAAAAGCACCCCATTTACGGCTATGATATTCTCAGCCGCCAGAAGAACATCTCTCTTGACAGCATTAAAGTAGTTGCGCAGCATCATGAACGCTGCGACGGCTCAGGCTATCCACTCCGGCTTTGCGGTGAGGATATTCACCATTATGCCAAACTGGTAATGATTGCAGATGTTTTTGACGCCCTCACGGCGGACAGGCCCTACAGGAAAGCCATGAGACCCGATGAGGCTATAGAAATTATTACCGGCAGTACGCACTTGTATGATATGGAGATGATCCGGGCTTTTATTTTCCGGGTTGCCGCTTTTCCTGTGGGGACTGCCGTGCGTTTAAGCAATAACGACTTGGGTATTGTTATTAAAACCCATAAAGGGATGCCCATGCGCCCCGTTGTCCGGGTTTGCAAGCGGGGAGACGGCACATTTTATCCCCAGCCTTTTGACCTGGATTTGGCGGAAGCGCTTGATTTGGTAATCAAAGATGTGTTGAGTGAAGAAGAAAGGGAAGAGGAAATGCCCCTTACCGTGTAAGGTACATTTAACAGTTCCTCCTGCGTGCTAAAGCCCGGATGACCGGGTTTTTTGCTGCATGTATCATTTTCAGCCGTTTGTTTAAACTGCGGATAACAGTTGACGACGGCCGGAAAGGAGTGAGGGAATGAAGGTCAGAATCAGCAGGAAAGTTATGGCTGCCTTGCGGGAAAAACAGCCCCTTGTCGCCTTGGAAACTGCAGTTATTACACACGGCCTGCCTGCACCGCTGAACGTGGAAACAGGCATGGCCATGGAAAAAGCTGTACGTGCCGCCGGTGCAGTTCCATGTACCATCGGCGTGTTGCAGGGGACCGCCGTACTGGGGCTGTCTGAAAGCGAAATGGAAACTCTGGCCTGCAAAGAGCCGGTCAAACTTGGGCTCCGGGATCTACCGGCAGCCCTGGCTTTGGGGCAGAGCGGAGGCACAACGGTGGCCGCCACCGCCTATCTGGCATACCGCTTCGGTCTGAAAGTTTTTGCCACAGGGGGAATCGGGGGTGTTCACAGAGGAGCCGCCGCCACTTTTGATATTTCAAGCGACCTGCATGTGCTGGCCCATACACCTCTTACTGTTGTTACTGCCGGAGCCAAAGCCATTCTTGATTTAAAGCTGACTTTGGAATACCTGGAAACACAAGGCATTCCCCTTATAGGCTACAGGACGTCGCATTTTCCTGCTTTTTACGCTCCCGCTTCTCCCTACCCGCTTCCCGCCCGCGTGGAAACGGCGGCGGAGGCTGCACGGGCGGCGTCAATACGGGATGAACTGGGGCTTGGTGCCGCACTGCTTGTCTGCAACCCTGTCCCCGCTGACTGCGGAATCCCGTATGCAGAACTGATGGAGGCGGTTGACGCCGTCAGCAGAGAATTGTCAGAAAAGGAATTGACGGGCAAGGACGTAACGCCCGCCATGCTGAAGCGTCTGGCGGAAATAACAGGGGGCAGGACGCTTGACGCAAATAAAGCATTGCTTGCAGCCAATGCCCGTCTTGCTGCTGAAATCGCCCTGGAACTGTATAAATAAAGAAGTGAAAATCAGCCAGGGGGCTGTAGTGCCGCCTAAACAAGAGACGGCCGAAGGGGCTTTCCACCGGCCGGTGTTTTTTATTCCACAGTCTGAAATTGTATTTTGTGCAGCTCATGATAAAGCCCGCCGGCCCGCAACAGTTCCTCATGAGTGCCGCGCTCTACAATTCGGCCGTCCGCCAGGACAAGTATCTGGTCTGCACGTTTAACAGTGGAGAGTCGGTGGGCAATGACAAAGATGGTGCGACCGCCGGCCAAATAGTTGATGGCCTGCTGGATTTCAGCTTCCGTTTCCACATCTACGGAAGCTGTGGCCTCGTCCAAAATGAGAATAGGCGAATTTCGCAGTACCGCCCTGGCTATGGCCAGGCGTTGTTTTTGCCCGCCGGAAAGCTTGACGCCGCGCTCGCCGATAATGGTATGATAGCCCTCCGGCAGCCGGGTGATAAACTCATGAGCCATGGCGATCCTGGCCGCCTGTTCAATTTCCGCCATGGAAGCTTTTTTGCTGCCATAAGCAATATTCTCCGCCACAGTACCATGAAAAAGGAAAACATCCTGCAGGACCATACTGATTTGGTCCCGCAAGGAAGCCAGTGTAAGATCTTTCAGGTTATAACCGTCCAAATAGATGGCACCGTCTACAGGATCATAAAAACGGGCTATTAAACTGACCAATGTGGTTTTTCCCACACCCGTGGGTCCGACCAGGGCGATCATCTGCCCCGGCTCCGTGGTAAAACTGATGTCAATAAGTACCGGCGTACCATCGATATAGTGGAAAGAAACATTTTCAAAAATGATTTGACCGCGAGCCCGCCCAATAGAAATGGCATTGGGTGCATCTTCTATATCCGGCTCGGTATCCAGGATTTCATAAACCCGCTCCGCACCCGCAATAGCCTGCTGCAAATCTTCAGTGACACGCGCCAGGGTACCGATGGGATGGTAGAAAAGATTAAGATAGAGGATAAAGCCGACAATATCGGTAACCTGCAGGTAGCCGTTCAAAGCCAGGTAGCCGCCGAGGCCCACGACAATTACTGTGCCGAAAGAAGTGAGCATTTCCACCGTGGGATGGAAAATGGCACTGAGCCGCAAAGCGTGCAGCAGGGCGAGAATATGACGTTTCGCCCTTACAGCCACCCGCTCCTTTTCCCGTTCCTGCTGATTAAAAACTTGTATTTCCTTCATGCCCGAAATATTGTCCTGCAGGACGGCATTTAAATCGGCCATTGCGCTTTGCGCCTTGCGGAAATAAGGCAGGATCTTGCGGGTAAATACAAAGCCGCCGTAGATCAGAAAGGGAATGGGGATAATGGTTAGCAATGCCAGCAGAGGGTGGATTACCACCAGGATGACGGTGACACCGGCCAGAATCAGAATATTGGTTATTAAGTCGGGTACGGCATGCGCGATCAGTACTTCAAAAGTAGCCGTGTCGTTTGTGGCCCGGGACATCAGCTGCCCGGTCTGCTTGTCATGGTAGTAGCGCATTGTCAGCTTTTGCAGGTGGTTGTAGACGCGGACGCGCATGTCGGCCACAAGGTGCCAGGCGGCCACATGGCTTAAGTAGCTGTGGAGAAAAGTAAAAACAGTCCGCAAAACATAGATGGCAATAAGGAGAAGGGAAATATTGCGAATCTCTAGCAGGGCATTTGCCCGCTGAAGGTCTGTTAGAATGCTCGTCAGGCGCATGACCAGATAAGGTGCGCTCAGGTTAAGGGCGGTTATTGAAAGCAGGCTGATTCCGGCCAGGACCAATAGCCACCAGTATGGTCTGGCATTCTTGACAAGGCGTATTAAATATTTCATCTTAGCCTCCATGATGATATGTTTTGACAGGGTAAACCCCTATCTTCTATTGTACTATGTTTTACTACCATCTTCACTTTTTTCCTTTTTGCAAGGTAGTGTCAACTTTTTGTAGGA
>LSQX01230509.1_pt1 | contig 16881 bp, 12 predicted proteins | sample 654561 | NCBI WGS metagenome assembly LSQX01 (sample SAMN04489861, study PRJNA283612) | anaerobic digester metagenome | isolation source: 4 biogas reactors fed with cattle manure at either 37C or 55C with and... | place: Denmark: Kongens Lyngby | collected 2014
TTAGATATCCCCTCTTCTGCTACTATTAAGTGGGCAGGTTTTTATGCACAAGGATACTTAAGTGACAGTGCGTACCGCACAAGTAATATTAACTCCACAAAAACTGCCATACTTGACTCTCCAGTAAGACTTACCATTCCCTCTCTTGGAACCATAGATATTCCAGCTCAAATTACAAATGCTCAAAGAAATGGTTCTTTTGGATACACATATGGCTCATATAGTGAAGTTTCAGAGTTAAAAGGAAAAAAAGGTAGTGAGATAAATGGGTGGGTAACTGCAGCAAATATTAAAGCAAATCAAGGAAGAACTCAAGATTTTAGAGATGGGCTTGGAAATTTTGGGGCGTGGACTTTAGTTGTAGTGTATGAAGATCAAAATGAGAGTTTAAAAAATATATCTGTTTTTGATGGGTACAGACAAGTAAATAAAACTAATGGCTCAGTTGACATAATAATTGATGGGTTTTTGACTCCTACAAGTGGTGATGTAACTTCCACTCTATCCATATTTGCAGGAGAGGGCGATAAGCACATTTCGGGGGATAAACTCTTCATTGATGGGGTTGAGATAAGTGTTGAAAGAAACAATGCTTTCAACTCTTCCATCTCCAATGTTGAAAGAAATCCTTCTCTTATAAACAATCAAGGTATAGATATACAAAATCATGATGTAAGCAATATTGTTAAAAATAGGCAAACAAAATCTACTATCAACTTAACATCCACTCAAGATGCGTACTTCCCAAGTGTTGTAGCTTTCACTACTGAGCTTTATGAGCCTAGAGTTTGCTATGCCCAAACTCTTTATGATGAAAGTGGTGAAAACGAGTTAACAAGTGCAAAGATTGGTGATATTATCACTATTCATACTTGGATATCAAATATGAAAAAAGATGCTACGGATGGAGATCTTGAAACAGCTGATAAGGTTTTAATTACTGTTGATTTAGATGAAGAAAATATTGAGTATCAAGATGGAACTATTGAGATTAAAAACATTGGAAGTAGCACCTATGAACAAAATAGCAATAAAATTTCATTTGTAGAAGATAAGCCTACTACTTTGTGGAGAGTTGGAATTGGAGCAAATGAGGTTGATGGCGGAAGATTAGATCCAAATCCGCACGGAACAGAGGATAAAAAAGTTTTTGTAACTTATAAGGCAAAACTTATAAGTTCTGGTGAAGTTGATATTGGAAATATCTATAAAGTATCTTATGAAAATAGTCTTTTAGGAGAGAGGTTTGGAGATGAAAGTCCGCTTAACATAGGGATTTGTGCAGATTTTAGCTCTTCATTAACCATTGAAGGAGCGCTTGGTGCTTTTAATGTAGTTAATCAAAATTTTAATAAAAACTCCAATAGCACTGATACAAACAGTGAAGAAAATGCCCTTTATACCCAAGTCACGGGACAAGATTTTAAAGTTAAAGTTCTCTCTTTGGAAGATGATTTAAAAACTCTTAGAAACACAAATGAAATAGTTGAAATTGGTTTTATAGATACTCCAGATTATGGAAGCGCAAATACAACTGAAGAGAAGCAACAAATGTGTGAAGACGCGTCTTTGCTTTCTGGTACTTTAAAAACTATTAAATTTGAAAATGAGTCATCTAAAGAGATCACCTTTTCATATCCAAAAGCTGCAAAAAGCCTATCATTTAAAATCTCTTTTAACAAAGGCGGTGTTACAAAATATGCATGCTCAAGAGACCCTTGGGGCTTTGCTGTAAGGCCTAGTTCTTATGAGTTAAGCACTCCAGATAGTGAGCCATTAACAGGCGGCAAAAAACACACACTAAACATAAAAGCCATGGATAAAAAAGAGGGAGGAGATAAGAGCACTAGCTACAATCAAACAGGATCTTTAATTACTGGCACAATGAAGGTGATAACTCCAGCGGGTTGCGATGAGGATAGCATAGATACAGAGGATAAAGATATTACATTCATAAACTCTTTTAGCGATGGTGAATTAAATTATACAAACTTTTCATTTGATAATGTTGGTGTTGCTAGAGTAGAAATACTAGATGATAAGTGGACAAAAGTCGATCAAAAAGAGTCAAGTGGTAAAAGCTTTGATGAGTGTATAGTTGATAGTAGTAGCGATACCCCAAATAAAGATGGAAAAGTTGGTTGCAACATCTATCAAACTAAGGATTTTAAATTTATCCCAGATAGGTTTGAAAATAGGCTTAAGCTAAACTATTTTAATGATGCTGAATTTGCTTACATTGGTGGAGGTGAAGATTTTAGTCCAAGACTTTTTCTTACAACTAAAGCAATATTAGCTAATGATGAAGTAGCTACAAACTACACTAAAGGTTGCTATGCAAAAGATATAGATTTTAAAATCTCTTTAGATGCAGCTCCACAAGATTGGGTAAATACAGGAACAGCTAAAGAGAAAATCCTCTTTTTTGATGATAATGCGACAACTGATATTTCTAATCAAAACAATGGCTGGGTTACAGCATCTTCAAAAGAAGATATGTTCATAAATGGCATTGCAAATGATCTTTTGATTAAATTTAATTTTGAAAAAAACAATGAAACTCCACAAAATCCTTTCGTGGTAAAAGTCGGTGATTTTAAAGTAGATGATGTAGAAGATGAAGACAATGTTTCTGGAAACAATTTTACTGAAGATGCGGGCAATGAAGATATAAATTTTTACTATGGAAGAGTTCATTCGCCTGATTATAGAGGCACTAGCCCAATTGTTGCTAAAGTTGGGTATGAAGTTTACTGTAAAAATTGCGATAAAACCACTCATAGCATCTCTAATAAACAAAGCCCTACCACTCCTTTTTGGTTTATAAATACAAAACATGATAAGTTAGAGCATGGGAAAGTAAAGAGCGTCGCATCTCAGTCTTCTAAAACTACATCAAATCCCGCAGTATCGATAAATATCAATAACGGCATTGAAGACTTAACTTTAACAACTAACACTGTTCCATCTAAAGATAAAATCATACTTGAGCCTGATAGTTGGCTTATTTATAATACTTTTAATCCTAACACCAATTTTACAGACTTTTTAGTCGAATTTACCACTGGCGGAGAGTGGGCAGGAGAAGGAAGTGTTAATAAAGAGAGTGAGGGAGAAAAAGAAGGTGAGCATGTAGGCAAAAATGATAACAATAATAGAACAAATCGCAGGATTTCATGGTAATGAAGCCTGCTTTTTCAATGATAGAGCTTGTAATTTCCATAGTAGTTATGGGCATAGTTGTTATGAGCTTGCCTTTAATTTTAGTTCAAACACAAAAAAATAATGCCTTCATCATCTCCCAAGAAGCCATCTTAGCAGCTAAAGCAAAGATGGGATTAATTCTTTCGTATGAGTGGGACACAAACAGTTATCAAGAGGACATTAGCCCATATGGTTTTGTTTTAGACACAAGTGCAAATGCAGACTCAAATAATATTTATAATACTAATAGCACTTTTAGAAAAGGGCATATAGATGAAGAGTTAAGAAGAAGGGTTTATGACCAATCAGTCGTAAAAAGAACCCCAACAGCTATTAATGATGCGCAAAACAATGAGATTGGATACTTTAACAATAAAGCTGACACCATCGCAGTTATCCCAGAAAATTATGATTTTATTTTTGATTTAACCTTAACACCCAAGGTAAAATATATTAGTGATACCTTTAGCATAACTGGCAATGTAGCTACTTTTAATCTTGATATAGCAAATGCAAAAAATGAAACAAATATAAAAATGATAGAGATTGAAAGTGAAAGTTCACATTATGACAAACCTTTTTCCACCATACGCTCTTTTAGCGCTAACATAGGCGAAAGCCCACTACTAAGGAGAACTTTTTAATGCGCAAAAAAAGTGGCTTTACTATGGTTGAGCTTGTCATGGTCATAATAGTTTTAGGAATTGTAGCTAGCATTGGAGCTGATATTATTTCAAATCTTTATACCAACTACCTAAGAACAAGAGCGGTAAATAGGCTTCAAACTCAAACAGAAATAGCACTTGAGCAAATTGCTAAAAGACTTCAATACCGCATTAAAGATAGCGTTATAGCTAGAAACAATGCAGGATTTAAGTCTTTAGCTAGCGTAGCTGTAAATGAAAACTATAAAACCCTTGAGTGGATCGGCTATAGCAATGAAAGCTTAAGAGGAGAGGGAAAAACTCCTGGATGGAGTGGTTTTATAGACTTAGATCACAATAGCACTAATGAACCTGCTAAAACCATCTTTACTCCTGGTAGTAAACTAAGTGATGCTAAAGAGATTATAGAAGCTTTAACTTATGATACGGTTGATTTTGCAATCAAAAAACCAGCCATTATCTTTAAAGAAAAAAGCACTTTTGAAATAGATGAGTATGGATGGGATGGGGGAGTTAATGAACACGCCTTTAAAATTAGCGTAGAAGATGATGAAACTTTAAAGTTAGATGATTTTCCAGACGAAGTTTTTGAGCACTACTATCTAGCCCATACCGCCTATGCCCTGCAACCTAGCAATGCAGTAGTGCTTGATAATATAGAAGATTTTGAATTAAAACTTCACTACAATTATCAGCCGTGGCACGGGGAAGATTTAGATGATGGGGATGAGGCTATCATAGCTAAACATGTGAGTCTTTTTAGATTTAAACAAGATGGAGATATGATTAGGTTAAAGTTATGTTTACATGACAATAAAGAGAGTGGCTTGGAAGATATTATAGTTGCTTGTAAAGAGAGGGTTATTTATTAAATGAGAAGCGGATTTAGCTTGATAACTGCTATTTTATTCATAGTCTTAGTTGCAACACTTGGTGCAATGGCTCTTAGTTTTTCAACACAAGGGACAAAACAAACAGCAGACATTTACCTTCAATCTCAAGCAGAGCTTTTATCCAGAAGCGCTGCTGAAATGGCGCTTCTAGCCATATCGGCTCACGACATAGTGGCTGAGAATAAATGTATAAATGAAGTTAAGTTTTCATATCCAAACAATGCTGATCCAATCTTTGATGTTTCGGTAGAGCTTCAATATTTTGGAACAAATACTTTGCCTGCTAATTGCGATACTATTTATAATGATCTTCAAACTAATGCTTCAGATAAAACTGTACTTATGGATGTTTATGTAAAAACTGTTACTAACATAGCAACTGAGCCAATTTCTATCCACAGAAGAACCCTTCAAAAACCCTAATAACCCCGCATTTTTAAGATTTGCTATGTTATAATTCGCGACATTTAAATACTTAAGTTAGCGAAAGGAAAACCCATGAATACAAGCATTGTTGGAAAACAATTTGAGTTAACAGATGCTATAAAAAACTATATTGAGAGTGGTTTTGATGCTTTAGGTATCTATAATCTTGACATCATCTCAACAAGAGCTCTCATCACCGCAGATGAAAAAAAAGGTAGAAAAGGCTTTGGAGCTGAAATCATCATTAACCTAGCTCACTCAAACACTGTTGTTATAAAAGAGAAAGATAAAGATCTTTATGCAGCAATTGATTTAGCCATAGATAGAGCAAAAAAAGTTTTAAGAAGACACCACGATAAAATAACCACCCATAAAGGTAAAGCTGATACAGAAGTAGTTTCAGTAAAAGAGGCTGAAGAGGCACTTGAGGGGGTTGATGAGATAGTGCCAACAGAACTAGAACTATACAAACCAATGGAGATTGATGAGGCTTTAAAAAAGCTAAAAGATAGTGGCAGACAGTTTTTAGTCTTTAATGATTTAGAGGCAAAAATGAGAGTTTTATACAAAAGAAGTGATGAAAAATTTGGGTTATATTAAACCTTAGGAGGCTTTAGAGCCTCCACTCTTTTTTTAGCCTCTTTTAAAATATCTAGATCATCTTCCTTAAACCACTTAAAAGAGCTTCCGTGTTGAAAAATCCCATCTAACATGCTTCCACTTTGTCTATACTTTAAATCAAGCTCGGCTATCTCAAAGCCATTATTACTTTTTGTAAAATCACTAAGCCTTTTAGTGTCATCTTTGTATGTAAAAAGAAAACAATAACCCTTTATGCCAGTCCTACTTACCCTTCCTCTTAATTGATGAAGTGAAGCAAGCCCCAATCTCTCAGCCCCAACTATAATGATAGTAGAGAGTTTTGGCAAAGATATACCAACTTCAATTACTGTTGTGGCTAGTAAAATGCTACCTTTTTTGGCAAATTTTTCTAAAATTTCCTCTTTCTCTTTATCTTTTCCATGAGTAACAAAAACATTTTTAAATCTCTTTTCCCAAAAACCCCTACCTTCTTCTAAAGATTGATATATATTTGAATCGCTCTCTTTTGTAAGCGGATAAATAATGGCTATTTGATGATCTTTTTCTATCTCATTTTCAATATGTTTTAAAAGAAGAGAAAATTCACTCTTTTTTACAACCTTAGTATCTATATTTTTAACAAATGGAGTCTCTTTCATAAAACTATAATCAACTAAAGATTCATGCATCATACTTAAAGTTCGTGGGATTGGGGTAGCGGTAAATTGAAAAAAATGCGGATGATGCTCATGTTTTGTAGCTAATTTATGCAACAAATCCCTTTGATTTGTGCCAAATCTATGCTGTTCATCTATCATTACAACTTCACAAGTAGGAAGATTTTCATACAAAAGGGCGTGAGTTCCTATGATGACATGAGAGTTTTCTAAATCTTTTGCTTTTAAATTTGAAGTGACTAAAGATATATTTATCTTTTTATCTAAAAACTTTTTAGCCTCTTCAAATAGCTGCATAGCCAAAATGGTTGTTGGTGCCATTAGTATAGATCTATTTGGAAATGCCATCGCCATGGTTGCTAAAATTACTATGGTTTTTCCACTTCCAACATCCCCCATCACCACTCTTTTTGCAGCATTTGAGCTATTTAAATCTTTGGCTATATCTAAGATTGCACTATTTTGATCTTTAGTTAGTTTAAATGGTAAATTTTTTATGAATTCTTCTGGGCAAGCTTCTATCTTTTTGAGTGCTTTAAAAACTCTTTTCTTCTTTGATAATTTTCTTAAGTAGTTAAAAGCTTCAACAAATTTTAATAAAGGAGTTATGTTTTTACTAAAATATGGCTCATTGTACATATAAATATTTTCTATATTTAAAGAGTGAAGTTTTAGTAAAGTTTCTATCTCTTCATCTTTTAAACCCTCTTTTTTCAAACCCTCAAAGTTTAAAAATTTACTAATTAATGATTGGATTGTTGCATCTTTTAATGGAGTTTTATATTTTGGAATGATGGTGTTAATTTTTGTAATAATTTTAGGTTGTACTATTTGCAAACTTGTGTGAAATCTTTGCAACTTACCTTTTACAAAAAGCTTTTCATTGCTTTTAAATTTAGCATAATGAAAAGGCTTTGGATGAAAGAAAACTAAAACTATGTTTCTTCCCCAAAGCTCGCTAAAAGAGTTTACATTTAAAGTTTTTGCCCTTTTAAAACTATCTTTACACTCAACCTCTACAACAACCTCTTCACCAACAGTTGGGGTTTTTGTTAAAAAATTATTCTCAATTAAAACAGGAGTGGTTATGGCTAAATCTAAAAGAGTGCTTGCTCCTAGTTTTTTTAAATCTTGCGCAAAAGAGCTGTTACCTATCTTCATCTTTATTAGTTACAATGGCAAAGGTTAAACTGCTTATCTCTGGGTGTTTTTTGATAAAATCATTCAACTCTTCTAATGTTAAATCATTAATTAATTCTAACTCTTTTTGAAAATATCCTCTTTCTAAATCCAAATAATACTCTCTAAAGTCTCTTGATAATCTTTGAGATAAAGTCTCATTTCTAAGTGGCTCAGAGCCTAACAAAAACCTCTTTGCTTGCTCTAACTCCTCGCTAGTTACTCCATTTTTAACAAATGAAGAGACAACCTCTTTTACTAACTTAACAGCTTCATCTTTATTGCTATTTTTAGTTTGCAAATGTCCACTAAATTTACTTGAAGATTTATCTATACTCACTCTTCCATAAGCTGAATACGCTAAGCCTCTTTTTACTCTAATCTCCTCCATCAGCCTGCTACCAAAGCCGCTAGCACCAAGTATGAATGAGGCAACTTTTGCTTTATACTGCTCTTTGCTTGTGCTATCTAAATTAAATGGAGATCCAAAATAGACATAAGCTTGCTCACTTGGTTTTATTATCTCAATTTCTTGCATCTTTTCATTTGGCAAAATGTGTGAAATTTCTCTTTTTTCACCATGAGGCAAACTACTTAAAGCTTTCATTAACTCTTGCTCTATCTCTTCTTTAACAATATCTCCACCAAGCACAACTACTGCATTTGCAAGAGTTAAATGCTCTTTTATAAAATCTTTTACATCTTCTAAACTAATTTTTTGAACACTTTGCACAGTTCCAAAACTACTATTTTCCAAAGGAGTTCCCTCAAAAAATAATCTTTTTAACTCTTTGCTAGCTAGATAGTCAAAATCACTCTCTTTTCTTGAAAGCGTCGCTAAGCTTAAAAGCCTAACTTTTTCAATGCTTTCTTTAGTTAAATTTGGCTCACTTAGAAGCTCTTTTAACTCTTTAAGTGCAAAATCAAAATTCTCTTTTAAGCTATTTATCTCAAAAACTAAAGTTTCAACCCCAGAGTGAACTGTAAAACTAATCGCTTTTTGCTCTAATCTTGTTGCAAAGCCAACAGCTCCCAAACTCTTAGTTCCCTCATTTAAAATCATGGTTGAAAATCTTGCAAGTCCTGGCTTATCTGCATCTTTAATAGCTCCAGAGGCTTTAAATACTAACTGCATGGAGACAATTGGTAAATTGCTATTTTTTTCATAAATTAAAGGTATTTTTATACCCTTAATGTCCAAACTATCTTGACCCACTAAAACTCCTTGGAATATAGTTGCTAACAAAATTGATGTTTTAATTAAATTTTTTAAGTATTTCATATGAAGTGTTCCGTTTTGCTGGTATTTCGCCAATATCTCTTATTAGGCTTATCATCTGCTCTTCATTCATTTGGTTTCTAGCCCCAGCAGCTGCTACAACATTCTCTTCCATCATGGTGCTCCCTAAATCATTTGCCCCAAAAAGAAGGGCTAACTGCCCTATGTAGCTTCCTTGAGTAACCCAAGAGCTTTGAATATTTTTTACATTATCTAAAAAAAGCCTACTTACTGCAAGTAGCTTTAAGTATCTAATAGGGGATTGCTTTTTAAGTTCTGGCATCTGCTTTAAAAGCTCTGTATTTGCGCCTTGAAAACTCCACAATATAAAAGCTCTAAATCCATCAGTTTCATCTTGCAAATCTCTAATTAGCTCCCAATGTTTTACTATCTCTTCATCACTTTCAACTGTACCAAACATCATGGTTGCGGTTGATTTCATGCCTATTTCATGAGCATCTTTATGGATCTTTATCCATTTACTGCTATCTATTTTATTTGGAGCTACTATATCTCTAACCCTATCACTCAAAATCTCCGCTCCAGCCCCTGGGATGGAGTAGAGTCCCTTTTTATGCAATCTTTTTAAAACTTCTTTGGGAGTAATTTTTGAAATCTTTGCAATGTAGTCAATCTCAATGGCAGAAAACCCATGAATGGTGATCTTAGGGTAGTTTTTACTAATCCACTCAACTAAATCCTCATACCATTCAATCTTAAGTTTAGGATGAACTCCACCTTGAAACAGGATTTGAGTTCCTCCTATTTCAAGTAATTCTTCAATCTTTTTTCCAATCTCTTCAAAACTTAAAATGTAAGCATCTTCATCTTTTAAATGCCTATAAAACGCGCAAAATTTACAATTTACCCAGCAAATATTTGTATAATTTATATTTCTATCTACTACAAAAGTGGTTATTTTTTCTGGATGAAGAGCTCTTTTTCTCTCCATTGCCATCTTGCCTAAATCTTTTAAATCTGCATTTTGTATCAAACTAACCGCGTCTTTTACGCTCAATCTTTCCATGGTTATCTTTTTTATTTTAATTATACCTAGTTAAAATTAAATGGGCGTCAACTGCTTTTCTCTTTTTTTAACCAATTATAGATAGTCGCTCTTGAAATGTTTATCTTTTTACTAACATAGTTTGTGCTATTTCTAATGGTAAAAATTCCCGCACTTTGAAGGTAGTTTACTAACTCTTGTTTTTCATCTTTTTTAAAGCTCATCAAAGTTAAATTTTTCTCTTTTAAAAACTCATCAATGCTTTTATCTATATGATTTTCCCAATCTTGTGAAACAAAAACTTCAACATCTTCTTTATTTTTAGAAAGATTTAAAAACTCTTTTAAATTTTCATACAACCCCTTAGCCAAACTAATATCATAATTTATGCAAAGCATTCCAAAAGCATCTTCATTTTCATCTCTTAAGAGCAAAGTAATCGCCTTAATCACCCTTCCATCGCTCCCTTTTTTCTCATACGGGCCAATTAAGTTTTTTTTGAAACTGCCCATCGCCCCAATCATTTTATCTCCTGCTCTTCTTGAAGAAAAAGCATTTGATATATAGGCTACTTTTTTACTTTTCAAATCATGCAAAACAACCTCTACACTTGGGTGAAAAAGTGATGTTAGAGCGTCTGCTAGGGTTATGTAAGGTTTTAGTTTTTTATTCATTCCTCTATTTTATCAAATAAATGTATTTTTGACAAACTGTCTAAATTAGACTATAATTCTAAAAAATAGTATGAGGAGAAAAAATGGTTGGATTTATTGGTTTAGGTAATCTTGGAAGTGCAATTGCCAAAAGACTTGAGAGTATGGGCGAGGAGATTATCGCTTGGAATAGGACAGAACAAAAAGCAAAAGATTTGGGATTTAACTATGTTAAAAACCCAAAAGATTTATGGGAAAAGTGCGATACAGTTTTTGTATGTCTTTTTGAATCAAGTGCAGTTAGAGAAGTTTTTACAAAAGAAAATGGCTTACTAGAGGGTGTTAAAGAGGGGAAAACTATTGTTGATTTGACAACAAACCATTTTAAAGATGTTTTAGATTTTCATACTCTTGCTAAAGATGCTGGCATAAATTATCTAGAATCACCCGTTTTAGGAAGCGTAATTCCAGCAACAAAAGGAGAGCTCACTGTTGTTGCCTCTGGAGATAAAGTTGTTTTTAATAAAATTACTCCACTTTTAGAAAAATTTGCTAAAAATATTTTTCATCTTCCTGAGCCTAGTTTTGCAACAAAAATGAAGCTTATAAACAATTTATGTCTTGGCTCTTTTATGGCTACTTTAGCAGAATCTACAGTCATTGGAGAGGCTTGCGGGATTGATAAAAAAGATATTTTAGATATTTTAAATGTTGGTGGCGGGCAATCTTTAGTACTAAGCGCAAAGTACCAAAAACTATTAAATGAAGACTTTTCACCTCATTTTAGTAATAGCGCGATAAATAAAGATTTGCACTGTTTGCAAGATTTAGCTTACACACTTAAAAAACCTCTTTATAGCGCGGCTATGCCTAAAGAGTTATTCTCAAAAGCTAGAGGAGAAGGTAGAGGGGATGAGGATTTTAGCTCCATTTATGAGCTTTTAAAGTAATCAAAGGGGTAGACTTTACCCCTTTTTTAAGCTTATAGTTTGTTTAAAATAGGTTTTAAATCCTCCAACTTTTTGCCAATATATACTAAAAATGCTTCGCTATTTTGTTCTTCGTATTGATTTAAAAATTCATACTCACCATGCACATACTGAACTATGCTTTGGGTTGGCTCATTTTCAAACTGTACTATCCCCTTTACTCTATAAATATTTGGTGGTAGCATTGAGAGATACTCTTTAAATTCGCTTCTTTTAAGTGGTTTTTGCATATTAATTTTCACGCTAGATATGCCATCTTGTATATGATTTGTAGGACTATCTTCATCTTCTAAAAGTAAAGATGCCATTTGAGCCGTTGTATCTCCTATGGATTGAAGTAAAAGATTTGGGTTTATATCACACCCTACTGTTTTTAAAACTTTAGCGCATCTATTGTTCTCTTTTAAAAATAGCTCCACCTCTTCAAGCTCTTCATTATCTAAAAGATCGATTTTATTTAAAAGCAAAACATCAGCTGCTCGAATTTGATTATTAAAAACTGTAAACTCTTTAGAAGCATACATTGCATTGCTAGCATCTACAACAGTAATTATTCCCTCCAAATCCACTAAATCATCAAGTTCATTTAATTCTTGGAGTAAGTTAAAAGGGTTTGCAACGCCAGTTGTTTCTAAAAGAATTGTGTCTGGAACTGCTTTTTTCATAAGAGTATTTATGCCAGATCTTAACTGCCCAGACAAAGAACAGCACACACAACCCTCATCCATCTCTACCATAGAGTAGTTATAATCTAAAAGCTTTCCATCAAGTCCTACTTTTCCAATTTCATTTTGAACTATGCCAATGAATCTATTTTTCTTAGTTTCATGTTCAATATATTGCTGCAAAAGGGTTGTTTTTCCAGATCCTAAAAAACCAGCAATTACTACTAATCTAGGCTTTAGATAATCTTTTTTCAAAAGAGGATAGTTAAAGGTTTCATGTTTTGTACATAGCCATGGAGCTTTTTGAAAAAAACTACTTAAGCTCATTTTTTCATGAATTTTTTGAGCATTTTTACCTTTAATTAGTGGTTTAAGCAAAGTTTCTATTCCATTTTCATTCTCTTTACCATATGAAAGCGCTAGCCATAAATTAAGAGGAATCAAATCTTTTTTCTCTTCCATATTGCCAAACTTATCATACATTATGCTTTTTTTATTGGCCTTATAGATTTGAAAAGAAGATGGTGGAGTATTAGATAGTCTTGTAATGGCACTATTAAAAAAATTCATAAATGGAAGTAATATTCTAAAAGATGGTAAATCTTTATCTAATTCATCAGGTTTTATGATAAATTCATCTTGCTTAAAAGGAGACTTTACTCCATCTTTTGCATAAATTCTATCTCTAGTTGCTGTTTCATAAAGCACAATTAAGCTATTTTCTAAAAAGTCTATACTTAAAGTTAAGGTTGAGATATAAAAATGAGATAAAAACATAGGAAAATTAGGAAATGATCTAACCTTTTTTATATAATCACCCTCTTGCGCCATAGCCCCTTCAATGAGTGAGTGTCTTTCTATCATGCTATCTTCTGGAGAGGGGAAATAATAGAGATAAAACTTACCAACTCCCTCTTTTGCCTCTCCTAAAATTAAACCAAAAATTCCTGGAAAGCTCTCAAATTTAAGCGTCCAACACTCATTTCCTTGTTGGTTTAAAAATACTCCTTTAAACCCTGTTATCTTTTTTAAAGTACTATCATATGAGCTTTTTGTAAGGATTGCTCTCATAAAAGATTTAAAACTATTCATAGATCCATCAAAAGAGGCTGGATATAGTTGTGATAAATTCATTATTTCTCCTTTTAGCCAGGGGAAATCCCTGGCTAATTTAACTATCCAAAAGTTATCTGATCTCCATTGCCTAAATATGCATGGCTTTTTGAACGGTGTCTAGCAGTGCCCTCCACTACTGGATACCCTGCTCTTAAAAATTTCTCTGCTGTTAAAACGCCAGTACAATGATTGCATGCTATGACAGAAAAATCCCACTTTTCCATAGAGATAACTAAATCATCATACTTTGGATCCCAGTCATCAAAGGGTGAAATATGCAAACCACCATAAATGCCATACATTTTGTCATTATCATACTTTAACTCATCCTTTGCAGTAGAGATAAATTGGATAATGCCTTGATGACAACAACCAGTAATGCTAACTAATCCCTTACCTTCAACATTTGCAAAGAGTGAAAGCTCTCCAAAAACACGGCAAATAATTGGCACATCAAAAGTGTATGCACAAAATCCAGGCTCAATATCATTTCTTCCTTTTTTATGAACTATCAGCTCTCCTGTATGTCCTGAATCTTTAATGTACTGCAAGCCTTCTTTGTAAAAGCCATCTGGAATGATCATTTTAATGTTTGGCGCATACTTTAAAGTAACTGGCAATCCCCAAAAATGATCAAAATGTTCATGCGAAATAATAAGAGCTTCTATCTCTCCATTTTGAAGCATCTTATCTATGCCCTCCCTCTTAAATGCTTCATCCATCCACTCATATGACCAACCTGAATCAAGCAGATACTTCTTTTTTTGTCCATCTAAATGCTCTATTTCAACAAGTGCAGCAAAACCTCCCGCATTTTGAGGGTTTACACTATTTTCTTTGACTATGTCCCAAGCCTCTTCAAGCCTATTTGGCAAAAGATGTTTTATCTTAGCAATACCTCTTTCATAGCTACCTTTTGCCAAGCCTGTTCCATCTCCAAAAGGAGGCCAATTATATAAATATTGGTTTACAAGTAATCCTCCTGCGCCTTTCATGTCTCCCATTAAAGTTGCATTATCAAACCAACTTGTTTCTGAAATATTGGTTACCTTTACACTTTTTACTGCACCAAAATCTGACATTTCGCGAGGTGTTTGGGGTAAAAATATAGAACGCATTGGAGAGTATGAAAACATACCCATAGTAGCTAATGTCCCAAAACCAAGCCCTGTAACAGCGCCTTTTAAAAAATCCCTTCTATTGTTTTTTTGTTCAGCTTGCATGATCTTCTCCTATTCAAAAATAATAAGCATTGAACCCATTAGTGGTATTAGATAAATGATTATAAAATAGAGCACTACTCCGCCAACTACGCCACCAGCTGCTCCTTTATAAAAGGCTGGGCTTAATGAAGAGATTGGTTGAAATGAAGTGTGTATAACCTTCTCATCTTCTATCTGCTTTTCTGCTTGCTTCTCAAGCCTCCACCCTGGCCATCCATCCATAAACCAATAGTTTATTAACATGATATTGATAAACCAAATAAGCGGAATCATAGGAAACTGCTGAGGATGTGAAAAACCTTTTTGAGTACCTAAGAATAGATGAGAAGTTTTATAATAAACATAATACAAAACAATGGCAGCCACGATGGATATGACAGTTCTTAGTAAAATATTTACTACTTTACTATAACGATTAAATCCATTTTTGAAATAAAAGTACATAAAAAGTGCAGGAACTAACCAAAAAATAGCCATCTCGCCTACATGTAGCCATCTCCAATCTGGAGCCGCATCTCGCCTTGTACCCCTAATAGCTTCTCCCCATACAAGTTCTTGAGCAAAATATAAGAAAAAACTAAGAGCAACAGCAATTGCTATGATCCCAAAAAATGAGCTAGCTCTTCTAAGCCAAGCTGTTTTTATCATGGAAAATGGGTATCTCTCCCAAATTGTCTCATACATCCATACAATAACTGTACAACACATGATCCAAGCTATATTAAAGTTTCCATGAACTGTATCTGCAAAATTTTCCCACCAAGGCGGAGTTATAGCTGTAAAGTTTTGCCAAGGATCAAATAAGATTGCCATATGAGGGTGAAATGCTACAAAATAGACAATAACACTAAGCAAAAATGTAAACATAAATATAGAAAAACCTTTTAAAGGTTGAGCAAGTTTATTCCAAGGAGAGCCTTCCATTGCAACAATCCAAGCAGGACTAAGCCACGAAGCAATAGCGGCAAACATAAGTATGGCTTGAGCTGAATATTCAAGTGCATAAAACTCAACTATGCCCTCTTGCGTTAACCTCTCAGGGCTAAAATAAGCAATGGCATATTCGCCTAAAATAGTTTCAAAAAAGACTTTTAAAACTATTGTAAAAAGAGCTACCGTCAAAACTGTAAGGATGGTACCCTTCAAGAGGGGATGCGTGTTGTTAAGCCATTTCCTACTAAAGGGCCAAAAATCAAAAATATAGGCAATCCAAATCATAATTACCAATAACCATCTACACCACATATAACCAACATAAGGGGTGTACATTCTCATAATCCCCCTAGGATCTTGAAAAATCCACCAGCTTGCGTAAAACAGAACCATTATAAATGCAGTGTTTATAAGAACTGGCCACGGGCCAGAAAACCGTTTTACAAGACTCCTACTTTCAACATATAAAGGCGTCTCCATCGTTAACTCCTTTTTACTAAGATTTTTAACTCTTAGTAAAAGTATAACTTTGGAGTATCTTTCAAAAGTCTCTTCTATTTTTGATTATTTTTTAAATTGTCTCTTTATAGTCTCATTTTGGCAAACTGATAGTAAAAATTGCGCCAAGCTCGTCATTTTTTGCACTTAGTTTCCCAAAACATCTCTCCTCAACAATGGTTTTTGACATCCATAGTCCAATGCCAGCTCCATCTTTTTCAAGTTTTGTTGAAACATATGGCTGAAAGATCGTATCAAATATACTCTTTTCTATCCCCCCAGCATTATCTTTTATCTCTAAGCAGATAAAATTATTTTTCTCATAAGTTCGTATCCATATTTGTGGATCTTTTGTCTCTTTTTCACATAGTGCATCTTCAGCGTTTTTAAGTAAATTTAAAATCACTTGAGCTATTTCATTACTATATGTATATATTTTTTGTCCATCAGAAAAATCTTTTGATAAGACAATATTTTTTGTAGAAAGAACTGGTTTAGCTATATTTAGAGTTTTTTTCACTATTGTTTCAAAACTTACATACTCTTTCTTTTTTGTAGCTTTAAAAAAATCTCTAAAATCATCTATTGTTTTTGACAAATGAGCTACATACTCCTCTATATTTTGTATCTCATTTAATAAAGCTTCCTCTTCTAACTCTTTTAATATAGACTTTGTTGCAATGTAGCTAGTAGTAGCAGATATGGCGCCTAGTGGTTGCCTCCACTGATGAGCAATCATCATTAGCATCTCTCCCATTTGTACAAGTCTTGATTGGTACTGAAGTTGTCTATCTTGCTTTCGCAGTATTTGAAGCTGTATGTTTAACTCTTTTTGAAGAGATTTATTTAAATGAGCTATCTTCTCTTTAGCCTTTTTTTGCTTTGTTATGTCT
>LSQX01340140.1_pt1 | contig 16881 bp, 15 predicted proteins | sample 654561 | NCBI WGS metagenome assembly LSQX01 (sample SAMN04489861, study PRJNA283612) | anaerobic digester metagenome | isolation source: 4 biogas reactors fed with cattle manure at either 37C or 55C with and... | place: Denmark: Kongens Lyngby | collected 2014
CCCCTGTTGAGACATTACGGACTATCCACGGTAACGATTTCCACAGCAGCCGGCACCCATGAAATTCCTGCCCTGGCTGATGATGTTGCCTGCATCCTGCGGGACCGGATCTCCGAACTGGCACGGGTGGTGGACGAAGATGTATGAGCCGCAGCGCCTTCATCCGTTAAGCATTCTGGATTATTTGATCAAGAATATCTACTCCCTGCTGAAAGGACTCCTGCCTCTGCTTATCCTTGCATTGGCCGATGCCGGCATCCGCAAATGGTTCCTGCTGGCTATCCCCTTTTTACTGGTTCTCTTTGTTGTTTACGGAGTGTTATACTGGCTTCGTTATGTATTTTATCTGCACGGACAAGAACTGCGCCTGGAATACGGGGTCTTTGTCCGCAAGCAGCGCTATATCCCCTTTGAACGGATCCAAAGTGTACAGATATCCGCCGGTATCCTGCAGCGCCTGTTAGGATTAGTCAAAATCCAGGTGGAAACAGCCGGAGCCGGAAACCAAGCAGAGTTCGTACTTTCCTCCCTTCCCCGGCAGAAGGCGGAAACCCTGCGCGGAATACTACAGGCTGGCCGGCAAATTCCGGAAAATCAAGCCGTGCAAGCTACCGCTGCCGCGGAATACCGGCTTTCTCCCCGCAGGCTGCTGTTATTGGCCACTACTTCCAATGGAATCGGGGTTGTTCTCAGTGCCCTGCTGGCAGCTGCTTCCCAACTGGACGATTTCTTCTTTGAACTTAATATCTGGATAAAAGTGGGCCAATACGCGGAAAACCTGGCTGCTGGAAAAATCAGCATGATTATTTTAGTAGTTGTCGTCCTGTTCCTGCTGGCCTGGCTGATATCACTGGCGGGAAGCCTCATCCGTTTCTCCGGGTTCCGTCTGACCCGAGACAGAGATAATATTAAAATCAGCCGCGGCCTGCTGGAAATACAACAGCTTACCCTCCCGGTCAAGCGTCTCCAGGCCGTCAAAGTAGTGGAAGGTATGCTTAGGCAGCCTTTCGGCATGTTGAGTGTACAGGTCATAAGTATCAGCAACAGTGCCGGTGCCAAAGGTGAAGGCAACGTTCTTTTCCCCCTGCTGCCCCATTCCCGGCTCCATCATTACCTGCAACAGATGCTCCCGGAATTTTCCGTAACCAATGATATTAAAGGATTACCGGCAAGTGCCCGGCGCCGCTACCTGCTGGTCAATACCCTCCCGGCGCTGTTCATTGCGATCCTGTCCGCCATTTTTCTTCCCTGGGGTTATCTAACCTTCATAATCGTCCCGCTGGCAGCCTGGCTGGGCAATGCCCAATATCGTGCAGCCGGCTGGCTTATCGACACAGACAGGCTGGTGTTGAGAACCAGAACTCTGGGACGGGTTACCACCATAATCCCGCGCCGGAAGATCCAATCAATGTCTGTATCACAGAATTTTTTCCAGAAGCGCCTGGGCCTTGCCGCCCTGCACATAAATACTGCCTCCGGCTTTGGCGCCGCTGTTGTCCAGGTCAAAGGGATGGATGAAAGAGCCTGCCAGGATATCATCGAATGGTTCAGCACCCGGTCCCCGTTTTACCAATGAAAAGGAATGGTGCGAGTATTGGAGAATTATATAACAAATTATAAATAAGGTGGTAACCATGTCCCCATCACTCAGACACATTCGTTATAATGAGCTGCAGGATCTCTTGGCTTTATACAGACAGCTGCATCCTGATGATCCCCCGGTTGAGCAGGACAAATATTTGCACGCATTATGGCAAGATATATATAATGACCCTGATCTGCATTACCTGGTGATTGAAAACAACGGACAGATAGTATGCTCATGTACGCTCGCTGTGATCAAAAATCTAACCAGAAATTTAAGGCCTTACGGATTAATTGAAAATGTTATCACCCACACGGATCATAGAAATCATGGTTATGGAACTGCCGTATTGCATGAAGCAATAAGAATTGCGCAAGAGAATAACTGCTATAAGATCATGCTTTTGACCAGCTCAAAAAAGGAAGAAACACTATGTTTTTATGAGCACAGCGGATTTGATAGGAAGGGCAAAACAGGTTTTGTCATTTATTTTAAATGAGGTATCAGACAGGTGGTCGTGGCTATACCTGGACGGGAATATGCTACGAATTTTATCTCAACGATCCCGTTGATACTAAAGAAAGCGAATTGCTGACCAAAATAGTTATGTTTTTAAAGTAAAAGGAGTCTGCAATGAAGGACAATGATTTGATATTTGACGGCAGCCATAACCTAGCCTTCGAAGAACTTTCCGGGTACATCGAAGAACCGGCTTTAAGCTGGTGGATCGATATCAACTCTTTTCTGCAGAATAAATATAAAGCCAAACCCAAAATGAGCTATAGCAAATGTTCCATGCAATGAGGCTGGAATGTCAAATATCAAAAGTCCGGCAAATCCCTCTGCACTCTCTATCCGGAAAAGGAAAGCTTCATAGTACTGATCGTTATTAAACTGGATCTAGTTCCCATCATTGAAGTCCTGGAAAACGAATTTGAACAGGCAGTTCTGGATATAGTAAGATCGGCTCGCCCATTTAACGGCACCAAATGGCTCATGATAAAGGTGGAAAGCGAAGCAGTCCTGAAAAATGTTCGCGAATTGTTAGTTTTAAAACATGACTTACCGGTTTCCTAAAAGCAGAGTTCGGATTGAAGTGAACGCCTATCATACTGTCTGCAATATATTAAACCCTCCATTAGTACACCACATCCGAATTATGATCCATACTGAACAAACACGATTACGGTCAGCAGTTAAGCTTTACCGAAATTCGTGCTGCAGAAAAATGAAGGGGGATCAAGATGGCAAAAATAAGCAAGGAAATGATCAAAGAGGATTTAATTGAGCTGTGCGTCAGAATTGGCGACCGCCACGTAGGCAGCAAGCGCAACCAGAGAGCTGCGGCCTATGCAGCAGAACGCTTAACTTCACTGGGTCTTACAGTTTTGCAACCGGAATTCAAATGCATTGACTGGGAATATGGGGACATTATCCTAACCGCAGAAGGGGTGCCTTTGCAGGCTTCAATCGGTCCTTATTCTCTTCCCTGCGATATTCACAGCAAATTTGTGACGGCTTCATCGGTCAATGAATTGGAATCCAAAAGCTTCTCTGGAAAAATCGCCGTTTTACACGGAGAACTCTGTCAGGAACAGTTAGCGCCGAAAAATTTTGTGTTTTATAACCCTGATCATCATAAGAAAATTATAAGCTTACTGGAACAAAAAAATCCTCTGGCGATTGTAGCAATAACCGGCAGAAATCCGGAAATGGCCGGTGCTGTTTATCCATTTCCTTTGATTGAAGACGGAGATTTCGATATACCGGTTGCCAATCTAACCATCGAAGAGGGCGAAAAGCTTCTTCTTCAAGAAGAAACAGAAATGCACCTTCGTATAGACTCTGCAAGAATTCCTTCTACCGGATGTAATGTTTTAGCATTAAAGCAAGGCAGCATTAGTGACCGCCTGGTATTCTGCGCACACATTGACACCAAAAAAGGCACTCCCGGAGCCATCGACAACGGCGGCGGAGTAGTGATATTGCTGGCCCTGGCAGGCCTCCTGCAGGATTACAGCGGGAAATACACCATAGAACTGCTCATCAACAACGGCGAAGATTATTATGCATATCCGGGCGGGATGCAGTATCTGGCTGAGAATATGGATACATTCGATCAAATCGCCGCAGCGATAAATGCCGACGGAGTTGGGCTCAAGGGAAGCAGAACAACTTATTGCAGTTTTAATGCTTCTGATATAATGAACCGGATCATCTCAAATGTCTTTCAAGACAGCCGCAAATTCATTGAACGGGACCCCTGGTACCAGAGCGACCACATGCTATTTGCCATGAATGGGCGGCCGGCCGTGGCTTTGACAACAGAGGATTTTAACAATACCTGGGCGAATATAGCTCATACTGCCAAAGATACAATAGACCTGGTGGATTTTGATATACTTGCTGATACGGCTGTGGCTTTACGAGAATTGATCGATGAGTTGAACCGTGATTTGTAAGAGCAGGTCTTTCATTCTGCGATAGGATCATCCCGTTAAAACAGTAGTTTTGCATAAAGGACTGAGTTCATACAAAGGAGACAAGACATGGCTGCAAATACTTACTCAACCAAAGAAATTGCAGAACTGACGGGTGTCCATCCCAATACCATCCGGCTGTATGAATCCTGGGGCTATATATCCAAGCCCTCCAGACTCAAGAATAATTACAGAGTATTTACCGATCTGCATTTATTGCAGATGAAGCTGGCCCGGACCGCTCTTCCAGGCCCCTATCCTGTCAATGGGAAACGTGTTCATCAACTGGTAAAAGAATTCGCTCTGGGCAACCTGGAAGAGTCACTTGCCCTGGCCGGTGAATACCTTGAAAAGGTTAAGTTGGAACAAAAAAGGGCGCTGCGGGCTCTGAACATATTGGATGATTGGTTTGCAAAGCGCAGCTGCCAAAATAACGATGTGCTTATAAAAGGCAGAATGAAAGCAGCCCAGATGATCGGAGTCTCTCTAGATACCCTGAGAACCTGGGAACGGAATGGATTGTATGCGATAAAAAAGGATAAAAACAGTGTACTTGCTTATACGCATTTTGATCTGGAAAGGATAGAGGTTATCAGGCTGCTTAGAAACTGCGGGTATAGCATAGTCTCCCTTTCAAAAGTATTCAACCGGCAGGATGTGATTACGGAAAAACCTTCATTATTGCTGTCTCTTCCCGGTAATGATGAAGATTTTTTCTACGTTACCGATCGATTCATGCAATATTTGCAAAGCCATGAGAAAAGAGCCCAAAGTCTCATTGCTATGATCGAAGACTATATGAAACGTGATCTTTCAGCCACTGTTTAAAATAGTGCAGTTGTTTTTCTGTATGAAAATAATGCTCACCATGTTCCAAGACATGCAGCCTGCAACAGTGTTTTTATTGCCAGCGATTTCCCCGCCATGATTTTTTTAGTGCTGAAATCCTGTCTTTATTGGTTTATATAAAACAACAGGCCAAGCTGCAGCAGGATAATCAGCGGAAAACCTAATTTGAATTTCAGATGCTGGGTCTTATGACGGAATAAGTACATCCCCAGCAAGCCGCCCAGGGAACCGCCTGCAATAGCCACCATAAACAAATCCCGTTCCCGAACTCTCTAGGCACCACTTTTTGCGCGCCATTTATCCAGGCCGAAAAGAGCCAGTCCAATGCTGTTTATAATAATGAGATAAAGCAGCAATATTTTTATATTACTTATATCAGGCATAAAAATGCACTCCTTTAATCAATTTCAAGCATTGCTGATGTAAGACTAACAGGATATTTGCATAGACTCAATAAAGAAATTAATGGTACATTTCATGTATTAAGGCGTTTCCATTAGACCTATTTTTTAGCAGGAAACGCCCCTTCGTCCTGTCTATTCACACATTTTGTTATTGTTATATTTATCATTTATATTTCTTAACGATATCTATAATGGCATCCCCATATTTGCTGCAATTCTTATCCGCAAAACCTTTGATTTGCATCAATTCCCCATATGTTTCCGGCATTTCGGCAATAATCTGTTCCATCTGAGCGTTGTTATATATGTAGTATTGCTAAACTCAAATTCAAGCCTCTTTAGGGCTCTCTCCTTTACCAAGTAAACGAACCTTCTGATATATTCGTAATAACAACTTCTTTCCCCCTAACATTAGATCCCGCATTATGCTGAATGTCATACCCTATCATTAAGTGCTGCTTATAGATGTCTCGAATCAAGTCGCAATCATCGTATGTCACAATCCATTGGGTTTCACCTAAATATTCGGTTATAATTCTTGCAAGGCTCCTATGGTCTTCTTCTTTAAAATAACTGGCATATAATTTATATCCTTTCTTAACATACGGTGGATCTATGTTGAAAAAGGATGTGCAAATCGTGTCCTGCAAGTGAATGGTTATAAGATCACTTGCGTCACAGTTGTATAGTTCAATGAGATTTTTCATTAGAGCAATCCGTTCAATTTTTTTTATTATCTCGCTCTTATTGAAGCGGCAATCTATCTTATACATGCCGCTTTGAGATAGCCCACCTAAAGGGCCGCCCTTGATTATGCCGGAAAAGTTCACGCGGTTCAGAAACAATGTTGCAAAACCGTCGCTTACTTCATCAACTGAGCTATCCCTATAAACTTCCTTCTGTTTTTCCCGTTCTTCTAATGTTATAGGGGTATCGGTAATCATTTTGATCAGGTATTCTGTGTGATAAAGGACGGAGTACCAAAAGTGGTAAATGTGGGAGTCGAAATCGTTAAGCACAGCCGAATGTACGATATCATCACACAACAAACTAATTCCTATGCCAAATCCACCTGCAAAAGGCTCTACATAGGTTCTGTCGCCTAGTGAGTTGGCTACAATTAGATTTTTTACCTTGTCATAAATTTTTGATTTGCCGCCCGGGTAGCGAAGCGGCGAAAGTGATTTAGTCATTGATTTTCTACCTCTCGCTCATTAATTTTCTGTATGTCATAATGGCATTAGGCAACCAATCCGATAAGTCATAAGGATTAAGGAAAATCCTCGTGTTCGTATTTTCAGGTTTTTTCAGAAGAGCGGGAACGACCTCGAAAATAATATGAGGGTCAGGTTGAGGCGTATCCTTATCTTCTGATATAAGTTTTTTCAACGGAACAAGCAACGACTTCTGTTCGCTAACATCATATTCGTCAGGCAGCTTTCCAAATTCAGCATAGTTAAGCAGTTGCAGACCTAATTGCCTGTCAAATAACGGATGGTTCCTCTGATTCCAGTAATTATCCAGACAGTTCTTACAGGATCGTGAGCATTCGCACTCTGAAAGAATCTTTCTTGCCCTGTCAAGCACCTTTTCTAGAATTGATCCAATCAAAGACGAATAGCCTGCGCCGCTAGTGAGATTATCATAAAAGAACATCTCAATATGGGAGTCGCCATCGCTCTTGATTCTCGGACGCCAGCCCCCGCTGATTTCATTGTAATCAATATCAAGAACAAGCGATACGGCCTTCTTAAGAGCTTCGTGCAAGGTAGTTATAGCCGCCCGAAGTATGCTTTTCTCTTCAGCATTGCTGTTACCCACAAATTTAGCGGAATTATACGATATGTCTAGCATAAACATATCGGTCAAGAATTCATATCCCATAAAGATATTGGTAGCTACAGTACCATCGTGATGGCATATAGGATGGTTATCATGGTATGGTTGTGAGAAAGAGAAGGTTCCGTTGGATTTTGCATCTGCGACCTCTGCACCACCGCATTTTTTGCAAATATTGAAGCCGTTTTTGCTCTTTCCCATATTAACAGTTAATACTTTTTTATCAGGTAGATTTGCAAACCAGATATTGCTCTGTCTAAATCTATCTTTTATTGTGTCATCTGGGACGTAAGAATAATATGGAGCTTCAGTAAAAGTATATTGTTCATCTTCATCTTCAAATTTCACTTCATCACCTCTGACAGGGGAAAATCCCCAAGGCCGCAGCATTTTATTCCGAACAATGTCTGCACCGCAATACGGGCAGACCATGTCGGGAGAATCTTCCTGTTTTAAGCCGAACCAATTACAATCGGAACAAATATAGATATCTTTGTAATAGTCATTGTTTGTGAAATAAAACTCGGCCTGATTCGTTTCAAAACCTCTCGGTCGGGGATTGGCGTAAATACCGCCGCTCTTAAATATCTTTTTATCTATCGTAACGAAACGGCCGGGTGCGTATTCACTAAGAGCAACTGCAATATCTCGCTCCGGTGCATATTGAATCTCGCGTGGAGCGCTCTTCCCACGTTCGGATTCTTTCTCAACGAAAAAACGCACGACATTTTTGGGGAATGAATATGAAGGAATAAAGCCTTCGCGGTAGAAAACATCAAATGCCGACGTTTCTTTGTCATTGTTAATATACTCATTACGCTTGCCTTCAGCTAAGACATTCATGCTGATTTCACGGAATTGCCTGATTGTATCGTCTGTTGGAAAATCCATAGCCTGAGCAAACGTTATGAAGTTCTCTCCATATTTTTCACAAAATGATATTATACCTATGTCAACAATGCCATCAAATTGGGTTTTCATATCGGGAGTGGACATGAATTCATTCAAAGCAAGCATATTATAATGGCGTTGTTTGATTTTGTTATTGTTGCGATCTATCCACGGCTTACGCGGCGAGCCGGAAATCATCTCGTCAGGATGCAAAAAGTAATGGCTGTCGTGCGGTCCGCCTGAAGCGTATGTAACGATTGTAGATATGCCGGCATTTTTACGTCCGGCACGTCCCGCACGTTGTTGGTAATTTTCCCGCATAGGAGGTATGTTGCGAAGCCCAACGGCAGTTAACGAGCCGATATCAATACCAACTTCCATAGTAGTTGTGCAGCTTAAAACATCAATGGAATCCTCACCATTTTCACCCGCGTTGATATCTTGGAATCGCATCTCATACTTTTCTGTGCGGCTCCAGGTATCGCTTCGGATTTCTTTATGGGACAGTTGCGCTGTGTGTTCTTCGGTATCAATTGTATGAATGGGGTCAATTTTGTTCAAGGCATTCAGAACCGGTATCCGCCAAAAGTCAAAGCGGGATAAATCGAATTCGCCAATAGGTACCAAATCTGTTGAGTCAAAACAAGCACCGCAATAATCTCCGATTTTGAAAGGAGATAGTTTCCCGCATTTTACACAGCGATACCAAACGAAGTCTTTGTCAGCAAATTCAATCTTTACTGCTGATAACTTAATGTAATAGCGATTGTTTACTGCGGACGCAAAAAACAAGTCCCGCACCTTATTTGCGATTTTTGCTGTGGTTTGATCATCAAGGTTCAATAGTTCTTGGATTCTCTGAACAAGGCCTTTGTCTAATTCATTTGAGAATTCAAAGCCCAAACCAAATATTTGATTTTTGCTTCTGCCGGGTAGTCCTCTTCTGACATCGTCTCGAATTGCTTCTCCAAGAGCGGCACTATCGTCCATAACATCCCAGAACAACAGCACAAGCAATTGATAAAGAATGTCCTTATCTAGGGTTACTCCAATGTCCTCCAAATCAAATATGCAATCGTCGAGAATAGAAGATACGGGACCTAAAAAGCCAATACCAATGTCCTTAAAAGAGCGAGGGCTTTCTGTGAAGAAAGTTAGCAACTGCTCATAGTAGTCATCTGGTAATACTTGAAACTCTAACGCCATTGCAGAATAGTCAACGGTTTTTCCTCGCCTCTCCGCTGTGCTTTTTTTATCGTAAAACAGTCGCTTGTCATTTTCAAATTTCTTCTTGCTTGTTCCGCTGAAGAATGTAAGGCTGTTTCGAATGCAAACATCCAAAAACGCAGGGTATAAGTTAAATAAAGGATGTTCTTTCCCATCCTCTTGCAGAAGAAGTGACGAAACCATAACAACCTGACGGAAAGCGTCAGCGTCAGATGATTTTGACAAGTCTTTCGCAAGTTTTGCAGCGTTCTGGCGTGAGTCTGAGAACAACAAAACTTTTTTCCCTTGATTGATTAAATCTGATTTCGGAGGCTGAAGTTCAAATTGTGCCTTTGTCAAATTATAAAAGGGTATGTTACCTTTGGTAGATAAATCAACGGGTTTCTTCAAAGGCATAGGCTTTTTGCATTTTGGGCAAACGCCAAAGTTATACGACCGAGACTTTATGTCGAATTTATCACTATATACAACGGTAAGCAAATTATCATCTTCTTGGGGAGACATATACAGTTTCCCGGTCATTGGATCAAGTGCACCAATAATATCTTTTTTTCTTCTTTGATAGTTCTTAGGAACTACATAGAGAAGCATTTCATCGAGTGAATTAGCATCCCCGTTCAAGCCTCGTTGGGGGAATACATACCAGTATGGCTGCCCTTCATTCTTCTGAACGTAGATTCGCAGATACAACGCCCCGCATTTTATGTGGTTAACGAGTTCGTATATTCTGCCGCCACACTCACACTTGTCCTTCGGGATAGAGATAACCCTGCCAAGAGGGAGCCTTTCGCTTTCAGAGTATCTTGCGAAGGAGCATTTGGGGTTGGAACACGCATACAGACCTTGAAGCCCTCGTAAAAACATATGAAGCCGTATAGGAAACAGGATATTGCCATCTTTTGCGGCAAGAGAAACCAAAGCCAATAAAGCATCAAGTGCTTTTTCAGCATTCGCACTACTTCCAAACAGCGTATTCTTAATTTCGCTATATGATTTAGTTCCGTCACGGCATAATTTGTTCAGCAAAACAAACGCTTCGTATTTGGGCAGATTATCATATAGCCACTCTTGAGCTTGACTCTGACTGATGTCATTTGGTAAGCCATAAAGAAAAACAGCTTTTGCGAAACTTTTAATCCTATCAGTAATGCCCTCGCCTTGTACTTGGTCGGAGCCAATTGATGCTAATGCATTAATATCTATTTTGATCTCCAAATCTTCAGGTACGTCTTCTTTTGTGCCGAACAAAAACTCGCAAGAAGAAGCCTCCTTTCCAGTTAAGCCAAAGTAAAACGCGTTAATTGCTTCTTGTTCTTTAGGAGGCATACTTGCAGAAGTAAGGATTAGTTGGACCCTGTCAATTGAAATTCCCAACCGATGGAACAGACGCTCCAATAAGAACGCAATTTCCCCACCAGCAGAACCGCGGTACATATGCGCCTCGTCTAACACAATGAGAAGTTTGTCATCTTTAGACTCATCAAGCCACTGTTTTGTTTTATCCCATATGTTGGCTTCACGTTGACGCATAAGCATATACTCCAACATAGAGTAGTTCGTTATAAGGATATCTGGTGGACAACTCTGCATCTCAAAACGAGTTATGAGTTCTGCATCAAATGGCGATGGAATATGTATATTATTCTCCAAGTTTTCAATAAAAACCTGAAGCCCATTTTCTCCAAATCTCGCGGGATATTTGTTTATGCTTTTAAGCCCATTAATGTTTTTAGCTTGCCTCCGTTGCGTTTCCTCGTTGGCGGTGTTGTCTATCAGATAGTTTTCACGAAATGTATTTGCTAACTCACGATTGCTTCTAGGCTTTGCATCGCCGGAATAAGGTGTTCTCCCTGTATACATTCCAAAATGGGGTATACGCGATGCTTGCGTATGCATCGTAAATATCTCTCTGAACTTTTCGCTGCCGATGATCTTCCTGAATCTGGCCAATTGGTCTGATACGAGGGCGTTCATCGGATAAATGATTAATGTTCGCACAGCTTCCAGTTCAAACGTCTTGGAATGGTTTTTGGCTTCTTCAAAGCACTTTGTAATAATAGGCCAAAGGAAGCACTCTGTTTTACCAGAACCAGTACCGGTAGAGACAAATAAATCTCTTCCGGACAAAAAATACTCCAGAGACTGAACTTGGTGTTCAAACGGATCGGGAAATATACCAAGGTTTTCTTTGACAAGTTTAAGTAAGGCATCTTTTGTGCCCTGTTCAATTTGCTTTGAATTCTTGATTCCATCGGCTATTTTCTTATATGAAGCTGAAGTTTCGATATAAGGCTCGCGGGCAATGTTCGTATACTCGGTACACAGTTCTCCCAGAAGGTCATCAACATACAGCAGCAGAGTTTCGCTGTTGGCCAAGTAGTCAGACTTTATGTAATTTTTCAACCTATCACGAATTGCTTGATAGTATTGCTCGACTCCGTTTGAACTATGCATTTACGTTCCTCTCCTTTACTTTGATGCCGATGTTCCTAAGAACAGTGGAAACTTCAGGTATGAAGCTGTTTCTAATTAAAAAATTAACCTTGTCAAAAGCATTATTTACTGGCCAGGATAAGAGTAATAGATAATAATACTCCCGGTTAGGCAAATTCCCGTTTACCCTTATTTTTGAGTACTTCGCATCTTGTTTCGATATAATGGCTTTTAGCGGGTTATTGTAGTGTGCCTTAAGGGCAAAATACAACCGCCTAAATTCGTATGAAATAAAGCTATCGTTCTGTAGTTCTGCGGGTTCGTCAGCAAATTGTAGAGGAACATCTTCTGCCCGCATAACCCTATAGAACGGACCGAATTCGCTTTTCCGCGCTACAGAGCAATCTGTCTCCATTTGCCTCCCCCAAGACAACGAAGGTACATTGTTTGACAACGGATTAAAAAACTCAAGCTCATCAACATTGATATCTTTGTTATAGAAATCAATGATGTCATATTGGGACTGGAAATACTGTTCCCTCGTCAAGTCATCTCTTATTAAAAACTCTCTCGAAGAGACCTTGTATGCCGTAGGGCTGGTAAATGCTCCAAGCCCATTTACGGCATATTTTTTATTGGGAATGCCAAAGAATAATGAAGTATTCCCAATAGGGATGCACCGACCGTAATTGGCCAAGCGATTCCTATTATTTTCGTCGGTCAAAAGATAACCAGTTTCCTCGTAAACCCTTCGGATGAAAACAGTAAAGCTCAACTGCGGATCATTGGTGTTAACAAATCTGTTGGCAACGGTTGGAAACATCTCGGAATATCTTGATATCAATTCGTTAAGCACAATTGTCTGATTATGTTTCGTTGTTCCGATGCTTCCATCCGAAAAATTTTGACCTGCACGGAGGCACCACTGTCCTAATGCCGAAAAACATAGCCTGTACACAAAGGAATCTTCTGATTCACCGTGATATCTATCAATACCCATATCTGTAGACATAGCTCTAAGCAACTCATTCATCGTACAAACCATCCTTTGAGCAGCTTTTTGTACGGGCACCTTCCTGCATCTCCTGCGTATTTGTTCAATCGCTCGGAAGTATTATAGGGCGCAATCTGCAACACATCCACACAATATGGCAGGATATCAAATGCCAGTATACGGCATAAATCCTGCTCATCAGATATAGCAGTACATTTACTCTCAACCAAACCTTGAAGAATACCAATCTCACCCACAATTTCTCTCAATAGAGAAGCATATCGATTTTCCCGTGGTATTCCTTGGGGCTCCCAATCTACCTCCTCTACCGTTGATGGGTCTTCTGTTAATTCTACATTAACTGACAATGCCACAACTCGGTTAAAGTTTAAATACTGGCAGTATCGTAAGAACTCTCTTGAAACATAATGTATTGTCCTATCGTAAGCAACCGTCAAGAAAATGATTTTATTCTTGTGCCCATCAAACAACGGAAGCAGTTCTGTTTCGTTGTAGTTCCCTATGAAGTTATCCAAACAAACAACTCGTCCCGCAGATGACAGGAAACAGTTGACATCGTCTATTGAAAGATCTTTGCTATAAGCAAGCATTTTCACATTTGAGCGCCCGATTAGGGCGTTTGAAATACACTTAATTAGAGTTATACCCACGCCACGATTTACAATTATAGGTATTCCTTGAAATAAAACTTTGCTCAGGTGTTCTTTTAAAAGAATATAATATTCAGAATCGGCAGGTACGCCTATGTTTTCAAGATTATATCCCAAGAAATCTTGGAACTCTTCAATATCGCAAGGACATTTAGGGTTTGGCGCAGCTTTTTGTTCGAACGCCCTAGCTGTTTGATACTTTTCTATCTCAGACCTAATCCGCGCATCAAGTTGCTGATTGTTGTTCTTTGCTTCAGCCAATTCTTTTCTGAGACCATTTATGGTTTCTTCTCGCATAAGAATCTTGGCTTCCAGTGCCGTAGCCATTTCCGAAACTTTTTGCATAGTAGATTTCTTATTTTCAAGGCTGGTAATCTTACTCTTTAGCTCCTTAATTTCAATATTGCTCTCATTTAGTTTGCTTGTTGTTCTTTCCAATTTTAATTTTTCTAAATTAAGTTTAGATTGTAATTCTCCGATTTTAGATTCTTTGACCTTCAATTCGTGCTTTATTTTATCCTGTTGGTCAGATGCTTCCTTTATTACGTTTACCGCCGCGCTCAATAATGCCATATGCTCTTCCGTGTGTTCTTCATTAATGAGCTTAAAATAAAGGCTAACGCTGTCTGCAAAGAAACAGAATGGCAATGTTCGTAAATGTGCTGATTCTTTGCTGTCACCATCTTCCATCATTTTTGCAATGTGTTCTTGTATTTGAGATAACCAGTCACTAATATGTTTTTCAATAAAAGACGAAATGAAGTTATGGTTGCGGCTTCTAAACAGCAATGCACTTACTTGTTCGTGATCTTTTAGGCTCTTTGCTCGAAATCCAGGCATAATTTTCGCAAACTCTTTTGGATTCCTTTGAAAATATGAAATCGAATCTCGAAGCGGTACTACGGAACAAATATAAAGTACTTCATCTTCGGTTAGCTGACAGAGGTAATTCATAACCGTTGCTCCTCGATGAATTGTTTAGCAACTGTATTTATTAAGCCTGATGTCTCACACTTCTCAATATACTGGGAAGCAGTTTCACTAAGCACACGTGAACTGAATACCCTTTTATCGAAAACATCTGTACGTCTATAATGAGCAAGTATATCTTTAAGTAAATTTTCACCAGATAATTCTTCTTGTTGTCGAAGATAAATACGTTCTATAGGATATCCATAGTAGTAACGTATAATTTGGGCTTGCGGAGTAAGTAAAACGGATTGCCCTTTACTCAAACGTTTAGCACCTGAACGGTTAAACAAAAAGTACGTGCTACCATCATGCACTGTATATATGCTTGCAGTACTTTCTAATGATGAAATCTCATCAAAAGCATAGCCATGTTCTTCACCTTTGAATAATATAATCTCAGCATTTTTTTTAAACACTTTTGTTTTCCGATTAACCAATACTCGTGAAACCTCATATGTGACCCCATAAATATCCTCCGAATGAACATTAATATTGCCATGTGCTTGCAAGTCAAAGCTTGAATATAAAAACGCATACTCTGAATTTATTACCGAAACTTCATTAACCAGTGCTGCAGGTGGCCACAACAGGGTCAACGTTTCTGAGGTTTCCAACTGATAGCCCCAAGATAACAATAAATTCTCAATTTTAACGGTCTTGTTTTTAATAGCCAAAACTATTCCTATAAATTTTTTGTTCATTGTTTCAAAAGGAAATGTTTCATATACATCTATTTCATTAAAGTTACGGACTTTTTGCAACACTGAGTACTGGCTTTCAAAAACAACAAAGTACAAAATATTTGTGTATAAAACTGTGCTACGCACAAACTTTGCCTTAAAATCGATATCGTTTCCTTGCAACTTGAAAAAAATCGGTGTGTTGATGGGTTTAAAAAAATCATATTTACGTTTTGTCCCATTAAGGGTATTGGATAAGTAATAGCTGAAAGAGAATTTATTAATAGGAATCAACGTTGGAAACTCGGGTGCAAAATTCGTATTGTTAATCGGCAAAATGAAAAACGCTTGCTCATTTGGGGACGACCTTAATTCAAAAATAACTTTATTTTGTTCATAGGCATTAATCTCTTCAGAGCTGAAACGAAGCCCAAGGCTAAATGTCTTGGTTTTCTTTCCAAAATAGAACTCAACTCTTTCACGATTACTCTTGCGTGAGCGTGAATCTATACTTATCGATCCATATTGTCCCATATAGTTTTCACACTCAACATCATTATTGCCGCTACGATGTCTGAAATGCGGCACCATACTGGTGCTGTATGCGGCAGCAATATAAACTTCTTCGCCGCAGCAAGAGCACTCATACCGATATGGTTCAAAGCCGCCATTTTTGGCTGCCAAATCTGCAGATACCTCAGACTGAAGAATGATATCATACGCCTTTTGCATTCCTGCAACGCTCCTTTCAACAAAATGTTAATTAGAGCTTTCAGTTTTGATTAAGATCTTTCTGCTACTGCGTTGTTTATTTTGAAAGCCTTAATATTACCATTATGCTATAACGCATGTGTTGCAAAATTCCCATTTTACACACTACATGCATAATTTTAACAAGTCCAAAAAGACAGAAACCGCCTTCTCTACTATTATCATAATTCTCTAATTCACCCTATAAACCTTTTTTATCGGCTAAAAAAATGGAAAAAGACGCTCAATGAGCGCCCATACAAGTCTTTATTAACTTTTGCCGTGGATTTATAATTTACTTGCATTATGCAGTCTGTCTATTGCTTCTTCTTCATTACTCAGGAAGAGAACCTGACTGCCTTTATTGCTTTCGAAAATGAAGTCCTTTAAGCTCTTGCTGTTGTAGATTGAAAAATCTCCGATGATGGCTAGTTTCGTCTGATAGTTTGAAAACTTTTGCAGGATTTCGCCGGCGATTCCTGTTTTTAGATCAAAAAAGCTTTTGGTGATCAATGATTCACTGATCACTATTTTATTGCAATCATGCAAGTGCATTATGGTTGCCATCAAATCCAAGGCATCTTGCGGTTCATTGATCAAAATATCCGGACTTTCTATAACGGCTACCTTTGAGCTTTCTCTTTCGTCTATTCTAACATTCATGAGTTTCTCACCATCCTAGGGCAAATTTATGGCTGGTTCTCTGATTATATTGCCAATCACTTTTTTGAGATATCCTCTAAGTTTTCAATATAGATAGAAATTTCGCCGCATTTTGGGCAGATCGCAACTTTAGGTTTTTCGAGCCTTTTTGCCAGGATACCGGTACCTTTGGAAATTTTAATGCCATATCCTGCGCTTTCAACTTTTATATCGAACCCCTCGATCATTTCAGATTGACACTGGCTGCAGATCCTCATTACGAATCCCTCCATTTATTATTATCTGAATCATCCTTATGGTCTTATCCCTACGAATGTTTATTAAGCAACAGTTCCTTTTTTTCTTACACTTTATGCAAAAGCGTCCTTCCCTTTTGGAATAAAATTCTTTTATATAATGTTTCTATTGATAAAAAGTAAAATCCTGCTCTATAACCATAAGGG
>LSQX01169213.1_pt1 | contig 16876 bp, 11 predicted proteins | sample 654561 | NCBI WGS metagenome assembly LSQX01 (sample SAMN04489861, study PRJNA283612) | anaerobic digester metagenome | isolation source: 4 biogas reactors fed with cattle manure at either 37C or 55C with and... | place: Denmark: Kongens Lyngby | collected 2014
ACTGGAACAATCAAGGTCAGAACAACCAAGGGTGGAATAACAACCCTGCACAGCCTACACAAGCACCAAACAATCAGTGGGACTGGAACAATCAAGGTCAGAACAATCAAGGATGGAATAACAATAATGCACAGCCTACACAAGCACCAAACAATCAAGGATGGAACAATCCGGGACAAGGCTCAGGTCAAGGCGGATTGACTTTGCAAATAGGAACAATTTCCGGCAAGCCTGGAGAAAATGTAAGGATACCTGTATCGTTGAGCGGAGTACCTTCAGCAGGAATAAACAACTGCGATATGAGGATTACATATGATACAAGTGCAATAAATTTAACATCTGTAGAAGCAGGTCCTATAGTTGTAAATGCAGGATCAAACTTTGACAGCAATGTAGCATCAGGAACTGTAGTAATACTGTTTTCAGATGAAACCGGACGTGGAACAGAAGTAATAACGCAAAATGGAGTATTTGCATATCTGGTAGGAACAGTAAGTCAGAATGCTTCAGGCGGACTGAGTGCAATCAAAACAACAGGAGCATTATCATTTGCAGACAAAAATTTAAATACTCTGACAGCTTCAGTTACAACCGGTGGAGTTGATTTAAGCGGGAATACAAATGGACAGAACAACAATCAAGGCCAAAATAATCAAGGTCAGAACAACCAAGGATGGAATAACCCTGCACAACCTACACAAGCACCGAATAATCAAGGATGGAACAATTCGACGCCTAATAACACCCAAAGCGGGTCTTATGCGGTAACTTACTCACAAAATTCCTGGGGTTCAGGAGGTACTGTAAGTGTAACTATTAAAAATAACAGCTCAACAGAAGTTAGTGGATGGACACTTAACTGGACTTTTACCGGGGATGAGAAGGTAACCAATTCGTGGAACTGTGACTGTACTTCGAACGGAACATCTGTTTCGGCAAAAGGTTCAGGATGGAATGGTAATATAGCACCGGGAGGTTCAGTATCATTTGGGTTTAATATCAGTGGTTCAGGAGGAACACCTACTAACTTTACACTCAATGGTTCACCTTGCCAAGTTCAATAAAAAGCTTTGGGACATTGAGTCCCAAAGCTTTTTGCCGGATTTCCTTTCAGGAAATGGCTCTAATAAAAAATATTTACTGCTAACAAAACTGAGTACCCATCGAGGGTACTCAGTTTTGCCTCTTTCATTTTACTCCAAGAGGCCTAACAAAACTGAGTACCCATTGAGGGTACTCAGTTTTGCCTCTTTCATTTCACTCAAAGTAGCCTAGCAAAAAGGAGTACCCATCAAGGGCACTCCTTTATGTTTCTTTCATTTCATTCCAGGAAGCCTAACAAAAAGTTATATTCTGCCTGAAAACTTTAAAAACCTAATGGAAGGACATTTTTTAAAATCATTAACAGACATCCCCGTGTATTTCTTGAAACATTTGCTGAAATAATTTGGGTCGGATATCCCGATTTTATCGCACACTTCATAGGACTTTAAATCAGTTTTTCTGATAAGATAAATTGCTGTTTCAATTCTTGTCCGGGTAATATAATCCACAAAAGAAACACCAAACTTCTGTTTGAATATTCTGCTTAAGTAGCTGGGATTTTGACAGAATTCTTTTGCAATACGAGTCAGTGTAAGGTCTGAATTTGAGATGTTTTTATGTATGTAATCAATGATACATTCAAACACCCTGCTTCCGCTTTTATCAGATCTGTTTTTTGAATCTTTTTCGAAAGAAATTACAGATGTATTTTGTTTTTCGGTGTCAATATATTCAGTTCTTCTGATTTTTGTTTTTGATTGAAAAAGACATACTTGTTCCAAATTTTTTTCCTCCTGTAAAATTATTAAATGCATATATTCGGTACTTTGTACATCGTGCTGACTTAAAGTTCAATGTTTGAATGAATTAGGCTATAGAAAAAATTTAATGAAGAAGTAGTAGTTTAAGACAAAGAAATATAACTATACTAATTTTATATTTTGTTTACATATTTCTAATATACTATTCGATTAAGACATATAGTTTTAAGAGGGTTATATTTAAAAAATTATAGATTACCGCAAAAGAGGTTATCAATAAAAACACTAAAGATTTAACGTAAATAGGAATGTAAAAGAAAAATATGGACATTTGATGTTGTTGAGGATATATTTTCTTTAAAAGAAAAGTTTTTTCCCAGTGTTGCAGAAGTCAATTCTGTTGGAATATGTTGGAGTGTAGTGGAATGAGGTGGAATATATGATTAAACACTTAAATAAAAAACTGCTTATTTAGTTCTATTGGTTTTGATTGTTTCAGGTGTATTTATAGCTAGTGCTGTTATTGTTGCCAGAAATATGTCAGATAAACCTACAACAGTTACAGCAGGAATAAAAAGTGACATATTACCTTTAGGGACACCGGAAGATAGAGAAGATGAGTTGTTCTCAAAGAAACCTGAAGATACGCAAGTGAACAAATTGGTATTGCTGTCGGTAAGTACCGATGACCTCATGGCTGACAAAAGTATTTTTGAGGTGTCTCCAGACTGCCACATAAAATATAGAGAGCAAGATGGAACAATTACCTGGACTATACGTACAGAGAACAAGCAAATCGGGATTTTTGATGTTGTAAGAATGTCAAACGAAAAGGTGTATATATCAAGACCATCTGGACATAGCGAGAATCAAAGCAAAGCTGAAATAACACAAAGGCTGGAAGATGCAGGTATAAAAATTAACGTAATGGACATTGAAGTTCTTGATGTGGTGGAAACTAATCTGTCATCAGGTATAGATCATTTTGATACTTCTGTTTTAGGTCTAAACTATGAGGAGGGCGTTATACTGATTGATACCAAAACTGGGAATAAACTATGCACTCTTCCGGGATACGATAAAATGACAATATTAAATAAATTTGCGTTGTTTGTTGATTATGAAGAAAAGTTTGCTGATATCTACTCAATAGATCAAAAAAAGGTTATTTATAGAGCAAAAGGATATAAGGACTTAGAATACCAGAATTTTTTGTATGATGAAGGAATAATGCTTTTTAACTCAGGCTGGTGACTATAATATTGGACTGAGACACTGGTCTTATAGAAGGGGACTTCAAGTTTATGAATCGGGAGACACCCTTTATGTCAGCAGAGTAAACGGATGTATTGACGCATTGGTTACCGGAACAGGCAAAGGATGCATCCAAAGATGACCGTAGCAACCGCTGAATTTATTAATATTTGGATACTGCAATAAAAATAGGACTCTTGAAAAATGGGGTATCATGTAGACATAATACCTGTTTTATGATAGAATTTAATTATAGTACAACTCGTACTCATATCATTTTTTTTCTAAGACTGCATATGTATTGGCAGTTTGTTTCAAAGTATGTCTTTTATACAGCATTATCCAAGCACTTGCATATTTTTCACATAATGTTCCCGTTTAAAAGCAAAATTATTAAGTATATGTTGCTATTTTGACGGAAATCTTGAAGTTATCGTACTTAAATAGTAAAATGATAAATATATATTTACTAGCTGTTTGTTTATATTGAAAATATAAGGGGAGAAAACATATGGGCAACAGGAAAAGGGTGCTGGTAATATTTGGAGGACAATCCTCAGAGCATGAAGTTTCGAGAGTATCTGCGACATCAATAATAAAGAATATTGACAGCAGTAAATTTGATATATCAATGATTGGAATCACAAAAGACGGAAAATGGATTCCCTATGAGGGTGAAGTGGAGAAAATTGCATCCGGCGAGTGGGAGGAGATTGCATTAAATGGCAATCTAAAAAACCTTAAGGTTGGAAGCAGTTTGATCGATACAATTGTAAACCGGGGAATTACGTCCAAAGAGAACAGTGAAACAGTTGATGCAGTAGGTAAACGGCGTAAAGTTGATGTTATTTTTCCAGTACTCCACGGTGTTAACGGAGAAGACGGGACAATACAGGGTCTTTTTGAAATTGCAGGAATCCCCTATGTTGGTCCCGGCGTGCTGGGTTCGGCTCTAGGAATGGATAAAATATATGCAAAGATAATATTTGAAAAAGCAGGAATACCGCAGGCAGACTATCTATATTTTACCAGGAAAGAAGTTAAGGAAGATGCTGACAGTATAGTTGGCAGTATAGAAGCAAAGTTTTCTTATCCTGTGTTTGTCAAGCCTTCCAATGCAGGTTCGTCGGTAGGTGTATCAAAGGCAAGAAATAGAACCGAACTTATTGAGGCATTAAATTTTGCAGCAAAGTATGACAGAAAAATACTTGTGGAAGAATTTATAAACGGAAGAGAAGTGGAATGTGCTGTTCTCGGCAATGATGACCCTATAGCTTCTACGGTAGGAGAAGTTGTTCCTAGTAACGACTTTTACGACTATAAGGCAAAGTACATTGATAATAAGTCAAAAGTTATAATTCCTGCTAAGCTTTTAGCAGAAACGATAGAAGAAGTAAGAAATTATGCGGTAAAAGCCTTTAAGGCTTTAGATTGTGCAGGGCTTTCAAGAGTTGACTTTTTTGTACACAGGGAATCTGGAAAGGTTTATATAAATGAAGTGAATACAATACCGGGATTTACCAGTATCAGTATGTATCCCATGTTATGGGAAGCGTCGGGTATTTCTTATGCAGAGCTTGTTGAAAGACTGATAGACCTTGCTGTTGAAAGATATTATGATAATTCGAGAGAAATTGACTGTTGAGTTTGTAGTTGCACTATTTTATTTGCAGTAATTGTTAGATTAAATTGCATTATTTTTGGGGGAATATTATGGATAACAGACCAATAGGTGTTTTTGATTCAGGGTTGGGAGGACTGACGGTTTTAAACGAAATAAATAATATTCTGCCGTATGAGAGTGTTGTTTATTTTGGAGACAGTGGAAGAGCCCCTTATGGGACGAAGTCAAAAGAAACAGTTATTAAATATACGTATCAGGACATACGGTTTCTTTTGAACCAGGATATAAAAATGATTGTAATAGCGTGCAACACAGCTAGTGCTTGCAGTTTGGATCTGGTCAGGCACAGCTTTGATATACCAGTTGTGGAAGTGGTTCAGCCAGGTGCTGTTACTGCGGTCAGGGAGACAAAGAATAAAAGGGTGGGTGTTATTGGAACTATTGCAACAGTGAACAGCGGAGTATATGAAAAAGCTATAAGCAGAATTGACCCGACAATCCATATATTCCAGAAAGCCTGTCCTATGTTTGTTCCTCTGGTGGAAGAAGGCTGGTGGGAAAATGACATTGCACAAAGAATTGCACAGGAGTATTTGCTCCCTTTGAAAGATGAAGGAATTGACACCTTGGTTCTTGGATGTACCCATTATCCTCTTTTGCAAAACACCATTTCAAAGGTTATGGGTGAGGGTGTAAGATTGGTAAGTTCAGCATTGGAAGTAGCGAAGGTAGTAAAGGAGGTTGTTAAAGAAAACAATTTGGAAAGGGATGAAAAAGTCAATCCGGTTTACAGGTATTACACAAGTGACAGTGTGGAAAAGTTTGAATCTCTAGGTAATTCCATTTTAAGTAAGAAAATACATTCTGCTGAAAAAGTTGATATTGAGAGATATTGAAAATCTTAATTCAGAGCTTAATCAATGGAAGTATAATCGTACAATTGCAAGCAGGAAAGTATTATCTCTAATACGGACATTGCTGTCCTAAAAAAATGGAGGGATGTTTTATGAATAAAAACGTCATTATTTCGGTAAAAGGGATTCAGACGTCTGGAAGCAAGAATTCAAATACATTGGAACTGGTTACTGAAGGCAAATACTATAAAAAAGGCAATGCCTATTATGTGACTTATAAGGAAAGTGAAGTTACAGGAATGGACGGTACGACAACCACCCTTAAAATTTCCGACGGAATTGTTACTCTTATGAGGTTTGGGGCGGTAAATACCCAGTTTATTTTTGAACAGGGACAGAAGCATATGTCCTATTATGATACTCAGTATGGGACATTTACCATGCAGGTTTTTACAAATATTGTATCAATTGATGTTAATGATAAGGGTGGAGAAATTAGAGTTGATTATCGGCTTGAAATAGATGATAATAAATCTGGAGCAAATGATTTTCATATGTTTATAAGAGAGGCAGGACAGTTTGATGACCAATATAGTGGAGACTATAAAGAAGCAAATTGATAAAACGGTAAGGGATGCACTGGGAAAGGCGTATAGAAGCGGAGAACTCCCGGAAATTGAAGTGGAGGATATTGTTATTGAAACTCCAAGGGAGAAAGAGCATGGTGATTTTTCAACAAATATAGCTATGCAGGGAGCAAAATCCGCCCAAAAAGCCCCAAGGCAAATAGCTGAAATACTGATAAGAAATATGGAGCTGAACAACACATATATTGACAAGGTTGAAGTTGCAGGACCGGGCTTTATTAATTTTCATCTCAAAAACAGCTGGCTGTATGATTGCTTAAAGGTAATTGAGAAGGAAAAGGAAGACTATGGAAGAGTAAATGAAGGAAAAGGCATGAAGGTTATGGTCGAGTTTGTAAGTGCCAATCCAACAGGCCCTCTTCACATGGGAAACGCCAGAGGAGGAGCACTAGGTGATTGTATTGCAAGCGTACTTGAGAGGGCTGGTTATGACGTTACAAGGGAATTTTATATAAACGATGCAGGCAATCAGATCGAAAAGTTCGGTATATCACTTGAGGCAAGATACTTGCAACTTTTAAAGGGTGAGGACGCTGTAGAGTTTCCTGAAGATGGATACCACGGTGAGGATATTGTGGAGCATGTGAAGGAGTATATTGCATCTTATGGGGACAAGCTCTTAAATGTGGACAGCGACACCCGGCGCAAGGTTCTTGTAGAATATGCATTGCCTAAGAATATTGAAAATATCAGGAATGGCTTGGAAAGCTATGGCGTAAGTTTTGATGTGTGGTTTTCCGAGCAGTCCTTGTATGACAGCGGGGAACTGGATGAGACTTTGGAGATTATTAAAAAGAATGGTTATGCAGTAGAAAAAGATGGTGCATTATGGTTTAAGGCTTCAGAGCTTGGAGCTGAAAAGGATGAAGTTATTGTAAGGAATAATGGAATTCCTACATATTTTGCATCCGATATTGCCTATCACAGGAATAAGTTTTTAAAGCGTAAATTTGACAGGGTTATAAACCTTTTAGGTGCAGACCACCATGGACATGTAGCTAGAATGAAGGGGGCGGTAGAGGCTCTCGGAATTGACCCTGGCAAACTTGATATTGTTATATTCCAGTTGGTACGTTTATATAGGAACGGCGAAATTGCAAGGATGTCAAAAAGAACAGGGAAGTCCATATCCCTTACAGACCTTTTAGAAGAGGTTGGAAGGGATGCCGCCAGGTTTTTCTTTAATGCCAAAGCGTCTGGAAGCCAGCTTGATTTTGACTTGGATCTTGCGGTTGAACAGTCAAATGAAAATCCGGTTTATTATGTGCAATACGCTCACGCCAGAATATGCAGCATGTTGAATCTGTTAAAGAGTGAGGGGATTGAAGTACCCGATGTTGACACGGTTGAACTTTCATTAATGAACAGTAGTGCAGAGATTGAACTGATGAAAAAGCTTTCGGAATATCCAGAGGAGATAAGGATTGCGTCAGAGACTTTAGAACCAAGCAGACTTGCAAGGTATGTGCTTGATGTTGCAGGGGTGTTCCACAGTTTTTACAATGCATGCAGGGTAAAGGGAGAAGAAGAGAACCTTATGAAAGCAAGAATAATACTTGTTAACAGTACAAGAATTGTTATTAAAAATGTTCTGGACGTTTTAAGTATAAAAGCTCCTGAAAGAATGTAAAATAAGCCATCGACATTCTTCTGACTTGTTTTATCAGGTCTTTTGGAGTGAAATGAAATAAGCAAAAATTAGTACTCTTTATGGGTGCTAATTTTTTTATAAACCCTCTCAAAATATGTTGGACGATCGAATATAGTATCAGATGCCGTTTTGGGTTTGGAGATTTTTTCTATAACTTCTATAACGCAAACAGGTATCGTATATAGAGATGCTTTATAAAAAGGTTTGGTTCAAATTTTTGTATAAAGGGTGATGGCGGGTATGGTTAAGACAAGTAACAGTAACAGAAATAAAACTATAGCTGTAATGATTTTTTATTTGATCTCATTTTATTTTGTATGGTCGTTATACACACTATTTGTTGTGCCATTCTTTGGAAGCATGCCTTTTGTTGTAGCTCTAATCGGAAGCAATCTTTGCAAAATACTTATATGGACTATTCCGGTAATAATACTTTTGGTTTGCGTTTTCAGGCAGAATCCTCTGGATTATTTGAAGTTGAAAAGGAAGATTTTAAGGGGTATTGTATACGGTGTTTTGCTAGGCGTTTTTCTGGTGGAGTATATATTCTTTAGAATGATTATGCACTCTGAAAATGTTAACTTTAACCCTTCGTTTGATTTGAACTTATGGGTTGGAGGCGTGTTGCTTATAGGAATAACTGAAGAGATAGTATTCAGAGGGTATATACTTCAGAAGTTTAAAGAATTAATGAAATTCAAGTTTGCGAATTTATTTACATCCTTATTGTTTGCATTTGTTCATTTTCCAAAGTGGTTTATTGAAGGGAACCTGGTCTTTTCAGCTTATTTTGTAAAATCCTTTTTGTTTCTGATAGTATTCAGTTACATTCAGGGGGTCATACTTAAAAAGGCTGGCTCCATTTGGCCATGTTTTTTCTTTCATTCAGCGAATAATTTTGCGATGTTTGCACTCAGTGCGTGATAAAAACTTTAGGGAATGGGGAAATGGTGGAATGATGCAGTTTTAATTGTAATAAATTATTAATTAATAGGTGTATGCCAATTAGCCGATATTAAAATTAATACGGCTATTTTTTTATTTGCGGCATTTGGAGAAGCAAAATCCAACTAAAATTGAGTATCCTCGGTGGATGTGTGAGAAAGGTAGTGTTATGGTGAATAAGAAATTGTACTTTAACAAAAAACCTTTTAAAATAGTAGTTGTTTCAACTACGCTTATATCATTTTTGTTTCTTGCTCTTATAGCGCCGGTATGTGCTACAGAAGCGCCTGAATATACATATTACGGAATTGATAATGCGTCAGTTATTTTAAAAAATATCGATTTTAATGACGTAAAAATATCGAACACTTGGGCAAGAGAAGCTATTTGTGAGACTGCCGCATTGGATATAGTAAAAGGATACGGAGATAAAACCTTTCGACGTACCAATTATATTACCAAAGAGCAGGCCATTGCTCTGATATACAGGGCAGCCGGAATGGAGGCTCAAGCACAGCTGGCTGCAGAAGCTCTGGATAATGTAAGGGCATTGCAGGATAAAAAAACATATGCTCCTGCAATGTGGTCGGACGGATATCTACAACTGGCTGCAAACGGCGGATTGATAAGTGCTCAAGATCTTGCAGACGCTTTAACTTCCGAGCTGGATACACTGACTGAAACAAGTTTCTACCGGGGTGCTTTTGCGCAAAGGCAGGAGGTAGCCTATTGGTTGGCTCAGGCACTGGGACTTTTGCCTGTTTATGGTCAACAGAAAATATTTAACAGCTTCAATGATTGGACGTTGGCTGATCCCCATAAGGTTCCATATATAGAGGCAGTCTTGGCAAACAATATAATGAACGGGGAAAGTGAAGGATATTTCAGACCTACCGGTTATATTACCCGAGAGCAGATGGCACAGGTCATAAAGAATGCTCTGCCTTTGATATTCCCCCTTCTGGGATATGAGAAAAAGATAGGTACTGTTGAGGATATACAAATATCCGGAGGCTATCCTGATGGTGTCAAAACAGTAGCAAAAACCTATAACGTCAGAAACAGCAACGGGAAGCTGCATGCCATTATTACCAACACTGTAGACAACCGATTTGAAGGATATAAAAACGAACGAACCGGTAGCACGATTAATGAACCTGATATTGACCTAATTGTGTATAAAGGGAATTGGGTAGGAAACAGAAATCTTTTAAAGATTGGGGACAGAATTGAGTATACGGTAGACATGAACGGAAGGGTAATATATGTAAAGGTACTGTCGAATGTATCTGATATAGTATATATAGTTGCAAGAATCAATAAGGTAAATCCCGATAATCTGACACTTAATGTGTCGAAAATTTTTAACATAGACTACCCCAATATGGATGTTGAAAGTAGAAATTTTTCCTTTGATATGAGCGGGGAAAATGTGGACATAACTTTTGTTTACAGTAATAATGCGGAAGTGTTTATTGACGGCAAAAGGTCGGATGTGGAAAGCATTAACCCCGTAATAGACGCAATTTTGGCAATTAGGGACAATATTGTCGTAGGGGTAAAAAATGTTGAATTAAGACTCAAAGACAAGGGTGTGGTGAGTGGGATTGTTGAGGACAATAATCCTCAGTTGGGCTACATAACCCTTTACAATGAAAAAGGGATGAATGCAGGCGGTCAGCCACAGGATTCGTTTGAACAGCTTCAGACCTATAACTACTTGAATCCTAAAGATATAGGGATACTTAAAAACGGTAAAAAAGCTGGAATCGAGGATGTGGAAGGCGGAGATTCGGTATATTTGAAGCTTGGTGATAAAGGAAACATTGAGGTTATAAGCGCTGTGGATAACTATATTGTAAAGTTCGGCAAAGTTATTTCCAAAAGACCTCTTACCCTCTCTGTAAGATACGATGACGGGACATATCAGGTTCTCGATGCGAACAGGGATATAAATGTGATATTTGACAGGAAAGTTGCAGGCTATGAGGATTTAAAAGATGGGGACAGGGTAAAGTTACTTCTAAATATAACCGACAGCTTTACAAAGCTTAAGCAGATTACTATTGAGGGTGATGAGCACTTTATAACAAGTATATATAAAGGAACGGTTGCTGGTATTGATAATATTTCAGGAAAGCTTATTCTTCAAAATTTGGAGGTGCTTAAGAACGGAAAATGGGTAAGAACTGAGCAGAAAGGATTTACTACAATGTCTGTATCAGAGGATAACACTATGTATAGTAACAGCGGTCGTATCGACGAGCAGACAGCCAATAAATTCCTAAAGGATAATGAAGCCTATATAGCTGTTGAAAAGGATTACGGAGGTAATGAAAGGGCAGTTATCGTATCTTTCAGGAATGCAAAGGATTCGGAAGCTCCGGTTTTTGATGACAGTATTGCTTCAAACTCTATGGGTATTAAAGGAGAATTCAGTATTGAAAAGGAATATAAAAATCTAGGATACAATGAGGGTACCATTATAATAAAAGACAGCAGGCTAGTTTCGGGCAACAGCATAGTTGAGAAAGACCAAGCATATATTGTAGCAAACAGAAGCTATGATAATGGCAACTATTATGCAAGTGTGGTAGAAATAAATGAAAGATCTGACCCCGACTTTATAAGGATTTACCGGGGCAGAATATCAGACATAAATGAGAATAGTGACTTTACGGTAGAATCATTTTCAGAGCTTAAAGGACTTGAATGGGAATACTACAATACCCCTAAGACATTTAAGATTAATTATGATACAAGGGTTTTGGATGACAACGGTGTTGTCGGGCAGAGAGATTTCACTGACTACGATGACTCGGATTTTGTGGACAGACCTGTTTATATTTTGGCAGATGGTATAAATGCAGTATTGATAAACACTGCACCTTACGGTAATATTAATGCAAAGGGTGAAATTATTGAGATTATAGGTGAGAACATCGTGGAGGACACAGCAGAACAGGAAGCAACAGGACAGGAGATGATGACGGAAGTAAAACTTGTGAATGCCAGAATATATGACATAGCAGCTCATATGTGGGTTGATAGTGACGATATAATACTCAATATATTGAGAAACAGCATTGTTTTAAAGAACAATAAAGTTGCAGAACCGTCCGAACTTGAAAAAGGTGACAGTATCCGGGTTATAAAAAGGGATAATACCGCAGCCGGAGATGCATATATAATTTTTGCAGAATAGATTTGCTGTATACGTGCAAGAAATGAATTTAGCATAAACCTTAAGAATTTCGGAGGTGTAACATGCCGGGTTATAAGTTTGGAACTATTTTGGTAGCATTGGCGGTAACTTGTAGCATATTTGCTGTTCCTGCATATGCAAGACAAGGAGACTCCGGGTATGAAGGAGGTATATCTTCAGGCGAAGCTCCCGGGAAAACTTCTTTTGACTACAAGGAGGTTTGCTTTATTACAGGTGAGCCAATAGTGTTAAGCGGCACACTGACAATAAAAAGGAGTATCAAACAGGATCGTACGACAGGAAAGGATATTGAAACCTCAAACTACACATATAGGCTGGACAATTTGGAAAAGGGAGCTACATTGACAAGATTTTTGTCATACAATACAATAATAACAAAGAAAGATAATGGACAGACAATTGAAGAAACAAGCATTAATACAAATAATACAGAGGTTGTAAGGTTAGGAAACATTACATATACATTGAGAAATTATGATTTTACAAAATCAAATATAACAGATTCCAAGCCTGCAGTTGACTATTTTGCAGGAAACCTGTGGGGTAGAAAGACATATCAGGCTGGAGCAGGTACAAATACAGGGACAGTAACAGTTGAGATGACCGGGGATTTTTACGGATATAACCAGTTTTGGGGTACTACCGAAACACGGCTCTTAAGATATATAATAGAAAGCGAGTCCAATAACAACGGAAAAATTGACAAATGGGGCGGAACAGTAGATATAAGTCTTTCGTCTACAACTTCAAAGCAGATAAAATATGTTGAGAATGAACCAGAGACAATAAGCTTTGAAGGTGGGTTTGTCCAGAATCAGTATAATAGCAGTGTAATGCAATATATCTCGCGACTCCCGGAATTTGATTCACAGGGAGTTTCTACCGACAGGCTTATGGAGATGAAAGGTAGCTTGGAGATTGAGAGCTTTCCAGTCAATACACGGCTTCCGGTTCCTGACCTTATCCATATAAGAGGTCATTGGGCTGAAAATGACATAAAAGCGCTTTATAGTCTGGAAGTTCTAAAAGAAGATGCAAAAACGTTTAATCCCCAAGAGATTATGAAGCGGGCGGAATTTGCTGATGCCATAGTGCTTGCTGCCAAAGAGGTTCCCAAGGATTCGTTGACTGCTACTGCAAAGACCAGTAGAACCGTGAACAAAAAGGCAGAGGAAATTATTTCGCCGTTTTTGGATGTATCCACAGAAAGCAAATATTTTGAGAATATAAACAATGCTTATAAAAGGGGGATGATAAGTGGAAGAGGAGAAGCTAGATTTGCGCCGGATGATTACCTCAGTACAGCTGATGCTGTAACGATAATTATTAGGGCACTCGGATTGGAAGGCTTGGCACCTGACGGCGGCATTGCAACCACTTTCAGGGACAACGATGATATACCGGCTTATGCTCATAGCTCTGTATATGTAGCACAGAGGATAGGTCTAGTTCTTGGGGATGAGAATGGGTATTTCAAGCCTCAGGAGCATCTTACCAAGGCAAGAGCGGCTGTAATTATAAACAAGCTGATAAATTATATGAGGAACGATTTGAAGAAGGATTATAGAGAGCGGGTTATAAACTATAGGTAAAGGGCTCTAAAGCCAGTTGGCAAACTAAGAAACAGCTGAAGTATTACTTTGGGTTTTTAAATTGGTCTATTTATATATTTCAGCACACTAAACTAAAGGAAAAGGGGAATTGATGTGAGAAAGGATTTTTTAAAAGGCACACTGGTTATTATACTGATTTTCTGCATGATTGCACCGGGGGCTGTTTATGCAGAAGAAGGAAGCGGCGTCACAGATGGAAATTACGGCAACATAGATTACTTCCAAAGCGTTATAAATATGGTTAAAGATAAGTACAAAGGAGATGTAACCGAGCGGCAGCTTATTGAAGGGGCACTCAAGGGAATGTTTGATACCATGGATCCATATACCACATATTTTACAAATGAAGAAGCGAACAGTTTTTTAGGAGATATAGAAGGTTCCTATGAAGGTATTGGAGTATCCTTTACCAAAGAAGGAGAAGAAATGGTTGTAACTGAAGTGTTCAAATCTTCTCCTGCCGAGGAGTCTGGCATGTTTGAAGGGGATATTATTGTAGAAGTTAACGGTACTGTTGTTACCGGAAAGACTACCGATGAGGTTGCGAGCCTTATTAAAGGCGAGGAGGGAACAAAAGTATCCTTGGGAATCAAAAGGGATGGGGAAAAAGAGCTTATAAAAATGGATGTATTAAGAAGAAAAATATCACTTAGTCCCGTTACACATGATATCGTAGGGGATATAGGCGTTATCAAACTTGATATGTTCAGTTCCAATGCTTCCCACTACGTTGATATGGCACTAGAGGAAATGGATAAAAACAATATTGACAAGATTATACTGGATTTGAGGGATAACCCCGGAGGAGAAGTAAGTCAGGCAGTAAGAATTGCGAGGAATTTTGTTCCGGCAGGGATTATTACAAAACTTGGTTTCAAATCGGAATCGCAAAAGGATGAGGAATACCATTCAGAGCTTGAAAATCTCAAATATAAACTTGTCCTATTGGTGAATAATAATAGCGCTAGTGCTTCGGAGATACTTGCAGGAGCTGTTCAGGATACTGAAGCTGGAGTACTTGTGGGTACAAAGACCTATGGGAAGGGAAAGGTTCAGAACATTTATCCTGTTCTGTCTCCTGAGTCGTACAAGAAATATGAAGAACAGCTAGGAGCGAATATAATAAACGCATACGACCTTCGTAGCAAGTTTAATATAAATCCGGACGATGATGAAATAATAGGCTGGACAAAGATTACCACAGGTGCGTATTATACACCTAAGGGGCGTATGATAGATGGAACCGGACTTGAACCCGATATATATATTGAGAACGAGCATACTATAAATAACATAGATGTAAGAAGTGTAAGCAAGCTGAGGAAAACAGTAAAGCCGCTACTTAATACTGAAAGCGTTGATGTTTATTATGCAGAGAAGATACTTTTGTTAAGCGGATATGATGTAGGTACACCCGATCTTATAATGGACGAAAGAACGTTTTTAGCGGTCAAAGAGTTTCAAAAGGATACAGGGCTATTTTCATACGGAGTGTTGGATTATTCTACTCAGCAGGCATTAAATGACAAGCTTGACGAGCTTGTGCTTAGGATTGACAAGCAGTATGCTAAAGCACTTGAGCTTTTAAAGGACTAAGGGATGAGTTAAATGAAAGAGGTAAAATTGAGTATCCTTGATGGGTACGAAATTTTGTCTCTTTTTATTAGGATCATTTCCTGAAAGGAAATCCGGCAAAAAGCTTTGGGACTCGATGTCCCGAAGCTTTTTGTTGTTTTATTAACAGGGATTGAACCACCAAAGGTATAATTATGGTACCAAGGGACTCATGTCTATTGCCTTATGGAAGAGTTTGAGTCAATGTGACTATAGGATTGAGTCATATACCTTATGGCAATTCATGGTGAAAAAGCTTAAAATTATATTAGGAAGTAGTGTGCCGTACGAGGGGGAGAAGGAGGTTGTTGAAATGAAAATAAAGAAGTTATTAGGCAACAATAAAGGAACTTCCCTGATCATTTATTGTCTTCTGATATCAGGCTTATGCGGTTTTAGTGCATTGGTTGTTGACTGCGGTGTAATTGTTGTAGAAAAGGCAAAGATGCAGAACTGTGCAGATGCTGCGGCCTTAGCAGGTGTGCAGGAGTTGCCGGATATAACAAAAGCGTCAGAGGTTATAGGTGACTATATAATTAAGAATGGTTATACCAGCGATGATTTCAGTATATCTTTCGAAGATGGCAATAATGTTTTAAAAATAACTGCAACAAAGCAGGTTGAACTGTATTTTGCAAGAATAATAGGAATTGACAGTGTTAACAATACTGTTATATCAGGTGCATCAAAAGATCCCGATCGACCGGGAGGTGTTCCTTCATGTTTTGACTATGCACTGTTCTCGGGAAGTAGCAGTAGGCCTCTTACACTTAATGGAGGGACTATTGTTGATGGAAATTCCCATACCAACGCTATCTTCACAGCTAACGGAACCAATACGATTACCGGAAGTTGTGAAGCAATAACCAGATTGAGAGTGAATGGTAGCTCAAACGATATACAAAACAGGCAGTGCCCGTCAGAGTTTATAGATATGCCCGACTTTTCAGATATGGTAAAAGATCAGGCTTTAGCTGGAGGAACATATTTTAGTTCAAGTATAACCCTTACCGGACACCACCTTGCTATAGATTCTCCAATCTTTGTTAACGGTAATTTGACCTTATCGGGGACGTTTTCCGGAACAGGTTGCATAGTAGCTACGGGCAATATTACTTTTAATGGCAACGTCAACTATAATGTCGTAAGCGATTCGATTTGCATATATTCAAAAGATGGTGATATTACAGTAAACGGAGGATGTAATGAACTTCATGGAATAGTATATGCACCAAAAGGCAGAATTGTATTTAACGGGACAAATCAGGCTGTTTATGGAAGAGTAATAGGAGATATGGTAACACTGAACGGTGGAACCGATATAATTTGCGGTACAAACGATGTGCTCTCAATACCGAGCGGAATTGAAGGGGCAACAGGTTTGGGTGCGAAGCTCATAAAATAGATTGAAAAAATATATATGAAATTTATTGAAAATCAAGGCTTAATCTTTCAGATTTTGAAGCAGGATATGCAAATGCAATAAAGGTATTACTGAAACAAAAACAGAACAGTTCAATGTTTATATACATAGAGGTAAAATTGAGTACTCCGATGGGTACTCAATTTTTATTAGGGTCATTTCCTGAAAGGAAATCCGACAAAAAGCATATGATACAAAAAGTTTGCATTATGGTTTTTAT
>LSQX01361261.1_pt1 | contig 16875 bp, 15 predicted proteins | sample 654561 | NCBI WGS metagenome assembly LSQX01 (sample SAMN04489861, study PRJNA283612) | anaerobic digester metagenome | isolation source: 4 biogas reactors fed with cattle manure at either 37C or 55C with and... | place: Denmark: Kongens Lyngby | collected 2014
GTTCAAATCCCACCTTCGGCACCATCTCTCTGTGAAAGTTGATCCCCGGCGATTGCCGGGGATTTTTCTTTCGGGCAGCTGCCTTGTGGCTGCTGCTTTTTGATTATCCTTGGGCCTCTGATGTGTGCTGCAGACCGAGCAGTATAGCCGCTGTCTCTCAATAGAATGACTTTCTGAGCTCCATGGGCCACGTTATTGGCAGGGATCTTGTCCGGATGCGTGGAACAACTAGTTAAACATTAACTGGGAATAAAGAACCAATTCGGGAAGTGAAATGGGGATGCAAAACGAGAAAAGAGTCCTAACGACTTTAGTACTTGCCCTAGCTGTCGTGGTCCTGGGTGCTTTTTTTGTGAGCGGCTACCTCTTAGACTACTTTGCCGGCCCAGGCTCATCCTCTTCCATTGAGGCGGATGATCTTGAACACCTTCAAGTAAGTGTAGCCGCAGTCCAAGCGGAACTATCCCGCCTATCTAAGCTGTCTGAGGAGCTGCTGGAGCGTCAAGCTGAGCTTCTTTCCTTGACTTCTTCTCTTGCACAGAAGGAACCCCAAGCTCCAGAGGAGCAGGTTGAGCAGCTCGGGCAGGTTGAGCAGGCTGCAGAGGCTGCTCCACGGACAATAGAACTACGTATGATGAGAGGTGACACCATCTGGGCTTTTCTACACCGCTTGGGTATGCAGCCTGATGCCCAGTTAGTTGAGAACGTCCTTAGACTCAACGGCTTCAGCGATGCCAGGCGTATACCAGCGGGTACTTACATACGTATTCCACTCCAAGATACCACTTCCAGCCGTGAGGAGACGAATTGACCATGTCAAAGGACGTACACAATCACACTAATATAATCCACTATTCGGTGCTGGGTCTCGGAGTCGGACTCTTAGCCATTGCCATTGTCTGTTTGACCATTACCCTGGTCAATGTCCATAACTTCCAACGTTCTCTGGCTCACATCTTGCTTGCCGGCTCCTTGGCCCTACTGCTTTTTGCTCCGTTTCTGATTGTCTGGTCGTACACTATCCTGTGGTTCAGCCCGACCAGTGAAGCTGCCTCCCGTTCAGACATAACAGCCCCTGGCCAGGAGGTGCAACCCGTGACCGTAGATGTTCAAGGAGCCCAACCTGAAAAGGAAGATGTCGCAGTCGCTCCGGGCCAGGCAGAGTTGGTGCAGCGCCTTTCCCAGCAGCTGGAGCTGCTGCAAAAACTCCAGACTGAGCAAGAAAAGCAGCTCTTAGAGGCCAGGGTGGCCCTAACTAACCGGGAAGCAATGCTTACCGATTGGCAGGATCGGGCCATGGAAATGTTTCGCCTGATGGAGCGGATCCTGGCCGGCGGCGAGAGGTTGAATGAGGGCTATCGGCGGGCAGTCCAGGATCTTTTGAAGAGGTACACCAGGCTCATGGAACCATTAGGGATCTCACCCATCATACCAGAACCGGGTGAACCCTTTGATGAACTGCTGCATAGCCCTTGCAATGTGGAGCTCAGTGAAGATGTGCCTGCAGACCATGTAATTCGCTGTATAAGCTGGGGATTTGTGGTAAACGGACAGGTCCAGATTCCAGCTGAAGTAGTAATTGCTGCAGATCAAGAGGAGGACTGACATGAGTCAACAGGGTTTTACTGTGGGAATCGATTTAGGAACGACCACGTCTTTGGTGGGGGTATTTCGGGGAGGCAAGCCGGAATTGATTCTGGATCCTAACTCCACCACCAGATCGCCCATTGTTCCCTCTTTGGTCGCCATGGATAGTAGGGGCAGGCTGGTGGTTGGCGAGCGAGCCCGGACTCTAGTTAACAAAGGACAGGGCGTGCGGGAAGTAAAACGGAAAATGGAAACCGGAGAGAAAGTAAAGCTTGGCGATGAGTCTTATCGGCCGGAGGAAATCTCCGCTCTCATATTAAAGCACCTCAAGGCCAATGCTGAACTTTACCTAAATGGTCCCGTCACTGATGTAGTGCTGTCTGTACCGGCTCTTTTCACCCAGACGGGCATATTCAACACCAAGCAGGCTGGAGAGCTGGCAGGGCTCAATGTGCTGCATGTGATGAGTGAACCAACGGCAGCCGCCCTTGCCTTCGGCATCGATCATATGGATGTTGATGAAAAGATTATGGTGTTTGATTTCGGAGGCGGGACTTTAGATATCAGCATAGTGGAACTAGTCGATGGGGTAATCGATGTGACCAGTGCCTTCGGCGATACCACTCTGGGCGGAAAGGATTTTGACGAGGCCTTAGTGGAACTGATCCTGGCCAAGTTTAGAGCAGAGTGCGGCGATGATGTGGAGATAACTGAGACTGCTTTTCATCAGCTGAAGTCTGCCGCCGAAACGTGTAAGATCCAGCTGTCAAGTGATGACACAGGTTTTGTAGAGCTGTTGAGCTTCGGGCTGCAGGATGGGTTTCCAGTAGATCTGGAGGTGGAGGTGAGCCGGGATGAGTTCAATCAAGAAACGGCACATTTGTTGGAGCGGGCTCGAACCTGTGTTTATAAGGCCCTAGAGCCTAAGAACCTGAGACCTGAGATGATCCATCGGGTCCTATTAGTTGGTGGTACCACCTACATACCCGCTGTCCGGGAAATGCTGGAGGAGATTTTCCCCAGCCGAGTGCGGGCAGATGTCCCCCCCGACCTAGCGGTAGCTATGGGCACCACTATCCGCTCCGCCATGCTAACAGGGCAGACGGACCCCAGTAAAGATATCTTGATTGTAGACAGTTGGGCCCACGGCTTGGGAGTAGAGGTCCTCACCTTCAGGGACAACCAACCCGAGAAGGCATACAGCCCTCTAATGGAACCGAACACGGTGATACCTTACTCGGTAAAGCGCCGGTATTCACTAGTCCATTTTGAACAAAACGAAGTAGAAGTGAAAGTGCGGCAGACTACTGTCCGCAACGCCTACTTTCTAGAAGATACTGTCGATACCGGTATCTCAGGGGTAATCACCGATATTCCCACATCTGCCACCGGCGTTCCCCATGATGTAGAGATTGAGTTTTCAGTTAATGTAGACAAACTGATCAACTTAACCGCAACCATCCCCGCGACTGGACAGGAACTTAAGCTGGAGTTTAACCTGACTGACCTTCAGCTGAATACCCAGGAGCAGGTGACGGCCGCCAAGCGACGGGTGGATGAGCTGTGGTCCAAAGCAAGGAGGTAGGACCGTGGACAACCACTACGTTACCCTGGGAGTGCCGGTACATGCTGCTCCTGAGGACATCCGCAAAGCCTATTTTCGCCTAATCCGCCGTTTTCCTCCGGAGACCCATCCTGAGGAATTCCAGAGGATCCGGACGGCCTATGAAGTACTCAGCGATCCCGTGGCCAAGCAGCGCTACGATGCGTTTCTTAAGCAAGGCAGCCGTATTAATGAACTGCTGGAGGCAGCGGCCCTGCATGAGGCCCAGGAGGATTGGTACGGAGCGGTAGAGGTCTTTCTAAAGCTGCTGCAATTCCTTCCTGAGGATCCCGATTTATCACTGCGCCTAGGTGAGTGCTATCTTAGGCTGCATTCATATAAGAAAGCTGCGGAGATTTTTGAGAAGCTGGTCAAAAAAGACGATCAGGAGTTTGCCAACTGGTTCGGTCTGGGCCGGGCTTATCTTGGTCAGGCGGTGAATGAAGAGGAAAGAACTACTCGATTTGCCCTGCTGACAGAAGCACGGGATGCTTTTGGGCGGGCACAAAGGCTAGAGCCTAAGGAAAGGGCTGTTTACTCCCTCCTGGGTACCGTATATGAAATTCAAGGCGACTTCTCCTCCAGCATAGTCTGCCTGAAACAGGGGATAGCAGCCAACGGAGCTCCATCTTTTGGGGATCTGGGGCTCCTAATTCAGCTTTGTGGCGTTCTTTTGGTGAGAAATCAGTTGGGAGAGGCTAAAGAATATTTCGGACAGATCGCTGAGATAGCTGTTTCGGATCCATATCAGCGGAGCTATGCTGCCCAAAGACTGGTCAGGGAAGCGGCCAGGTGGACGGAGAATTATAGATATGATCTGGCGGTGCCCTATGTGGAACAGGCCAACCGCCTCTCTCCAGAGGACTTTGGCCGCGATTTAGTGGATTGGCTGGCGGACATGGCCGCTAGCATTGCTGCCCTGGAAAAGATCAAGTACGCGTATATTCCGCCCATCTACGAATTGTCCCGGTTTATCATTCACGAGCACCACATGTGCGGTCAAGGTGAGGAGCTCTCCGAATCCAGGCGAATAGAATTCCGGGATGCCCTGGTTGAAGACCTGCTTCAGTACAGCCCCCAGGAGCTTCTCTCCAATCTAGAGCGCCTCCGACAGGAGTACCCTGCTTTGATTCGTTTGGACGGAGGCTGGTTTTCGTCTCTAGAGACATTGTGCCGGGAAGAACTGGACCGACAGAGAACTGCAGGGTCGAAGTCCCACTCGCATGTTACCGCTGCAACTGCCTCCTCAACCCAGACCGGTTCCTACTCATCTAGGCAAGCCGCGGCATCCCCATCCCGCTCCAGCGGTGGCGGTAAGGCAGTGGGAGCGGTGGTGGGCGGTGTCATCGGTGCTGCTGTGGGTGGCCCTATAGGAGCCATTATCGGTGCCTGGCTCGGGAGCAGCTTGGGTGGTGATTGATGAGCAAGTCAACTAATCTGCCTGATCACAAGGAGGCCATGCCGGTGCTGAAAGAGGTCAGACCCACCCCTGAACAGGAGAGGTTCGTCCAGTCAGTACACGATAGTATACTCCTTCACGCTTGTGTGGGAACAGGCAAGACTTTTGCCCTCGCCAACCGAGCTGCCGAAGCCATCCGTCGCGGGATTCCTCCAGAACGTATTCTATGCGTCACCTTTACTAACCGAGCTGCGCAGGAAATGCGCGACCGGGTAGCCCTGTACTGTCCTCAAGACAGCCATAGGATAGTAATTAGAACCTTTCACGGCTTGTGTGCTTGGATCTTGCGCCTTCGGGCACGGCAGTTGGGCATTCCCCAAGACTTCAGCATTATCGATGAAGACGATGCCCAGGAGATCATCACCCACCTAAAGCTACCGGAGCGGACAGGGATGAAAGCGTCCGAGATTTACCACCTTCTGCAAGACCTCAAGATCCACAGGCATTCTAAGAATGGGGAGAGTAGGTCTTATGTCAATGGGAAGCGGCTCCAGGAGATTTATGACCATTACCAGTCAGAGCTGGTCGCCTATCGGGGTTTAGATTTCGGAGATCTGATTGCCTTAACCCATCAGGCTTTTTCTCCGGGAGGTCCGCTAAACCAAGAGTGGAGCCAGCGTTTTGATCTAGTGCAGGTGGATGAAATGCAGGATACCCACCTAGTTGAGTACGACATCGTAGCTCATCTGGCTCGCCGCTCCCAGAACCTGGTACTGGCAGGGGACTTTGATCAGACTATTTACGAATGGCGGGGGTCAAATCCCCAAAAGGTTTTGTCCCAGTTCAAGAAGGATTTTCCCAGATACAAGGAGATGACCTTCACTTTTAATTTCCGGGCAACTAGAACACTGATTGCTGCTGCCCAGGCGGTGGTTACCTCTCTGAGCAATATCAAGCCCCAGCCGGCAGTGTCTTCTGTTCAAGGCCAACCCATAGTCGTGCATCGGGCCCGGACAGAAGAGGGGGAAGCTAACTGGATCGCTTCGCAGATCAGAATCTTGCACCAGCAGGGGACGGCCTACGACAGGATCGGAGTGCTCTGCCGTTCCAACAAGCGGGCCCAGGTTATCTCACGTGCTTTAGAAAGGCGTAGGATTCCCCATCTGACTGTGGAAACCTACGAGTTCTTTCGAAGGCAGGAGGTCAAAGACTGCCTGGCCTATCTGCGGATGCTCCTGAACCCAGAGGACAGCGTGAGTTTGCGCAGGGTTCTCCGCAGACCGCCTCGGGGCATAGGCGAGCGGACCCTCCAACGCATAGAGGAAAGTGCTGGGGTGGGCCTACGTCTGCCGGACCTCTTGAACCCAGCAGCATTGGAAACCGGCGACCCCTTTGCCCCCTTACTCATGGCTTTAGAGTACGGCACTGTGATCGTATTTGACTGCGAGACTACGGGAATTGATCCAGCTGTAGATGAGATCATCGAGATTGCCGCGTACAAAATCCACCGGGGTCAACTGGTGGATACTTTCCACCGCTATATTACCCCGAGCAGAAGCGTGGGACATAGCGTGCATGTGCACGGCCTGACCGATGAATTCTTGGCGGAGCAGGGGAAGGCCCCCCAGATTGTGCTGCAGGAGTTTCAGAGCTTTATCGGGGAGGGCCTCCTTGTAGGCCACAATGTAGTCTTTGATCTGCGGATGTTGGAAGCCGCGTGCCACCGGCACGGGATACCCTTCCAGCGGGATAGCTGGGTAGATACCCTTTCTTTGGCCCGGCGCTTTGTGCAGAGCGACACCTACAAGCTGGGGGATTTGGCAGACCTCCTGGGTTTGGCCCAAAGACCAACCCATAGAGCCCTAGATGATGTGGGCGCTACCTGGGAGCTGCTGAAATATATAGTGCCCAAAACTAAGCAGGGTGCCCAGAAGCGTCGGGAGATGGTGCAGGCCGTTGCCCATGCCTTTTGGCCCCTGGCGGAGCAGATCAGCCACTGGCAGGGACTGGTGCAGAAATTGAGGCCCCATCAGCTCCTTACCTGGGTCCTAAGTGAGAGCGGCCTGCTGGAATACTATAAGAGAGAAGAGAAGCGGATGAACAACATCCAGGAGCTGCTCAAGACAGCCCAGGAACTTGACGACCCCAAGCTGCCCCCTGCCACTGCGCTCGAGTCCTTTACCAGCTTTGCCGCCTTAGCCCGCAACATAGACCGTGTTGACCGGGCGGAACGGGTGACAGTAATCACTGTCCACCAGGCCAAAGGCTTAGAATTTGATGTGGTGTTTATGGCGGGGTTGTCCCACGATGAATTCCCCCATTATCTATCCATGAAAGAGGGCAGAGAAGAGGAGGAAAAAAGACTCTTTTATGTGGGAATTACCAGGGCTAAACAGCGGCTGTTTATGAGCTATCATCAGTTGACCGATAAGGGATATAGCCGTGTCCCCAGCCGCTATCTGGACTTGATTCCCAACACTATTGAGGCAAGGAGCGGCTGATCTGCCGCTGGTGCACGGCGGTTTCCGTGTTACGGGCTCCAGGCCTAATTCTCAACATTGAGTCGAATGCGATGGGACTGAAAGCATGTCCCAGCAGTTGACGCTGTCTAGGAGATCGCGACTCATGGGTAGAATAACCATGGGTCGTAGTAGGGGGGGAGCATATGGATTTTTCTATCCGCAAGATCGAATCAAGTGATACCAGTGTTCTCAAAGAGATGCTGTACCATGCCATCTTTGTTCCAGAAGGGGCACCTAAGCCTGCCCCGGACATCGTGGAACAGCCGGAACTAAAGAGATACATTGTCGGCTGGCGGTATCCGGAGGACATGGGCTTTGTTGCTGTGGCAGATCAGAGGGTGATCGGGGCAGCTTGGACCCGTCGATGGAGTTCGGACAATCCGGGGTATGGGTTTGTGGATGAGCATACACCAGAGCTAAGTATAGCAGTACTGCCTGGTTATCGAGGGCAGGGGATTGGAACAAAGCTGCTTGCACGGCTGTTCCAGGAGCTACAAGACTTAGGGGTTAAGTCAGTCTCCTTGAGTGTTGATCTTAGAAATCCAGCAGTACGTCTCTACGAGAGATTCGGTTTTACCATTGCTGAAGTCAAAGGTACATCCTGTGTGATGCAGTGTCGGTTATCTTGAATGAGGAAGGCAAATAATAATTAATGGCAAGGAGGAAAGCTTTGAGGTGGCTTGGGGGATTTCATCAGGCTGGAGTTTCGCTTTAGCGTAGCCTGTCAAGGCCGTCTCGCTCAATCCTGCGTAACCATTGCCAACAGTGTAACAAGAAAGGGTTTTTACCCGATTTAGAGAAATTATTTGTAGTCTGGTATCAACCAAGCTGCCTTGGAAAGGGATGGTCGGTATGGCAAAAATCGGTATTGTGGTCGGGAGCCTACGCAAAGAATCTTTTTCCAAGAAGATCGCCAGCAATGTAGCCAAACTGTTTCCGGATAGCTGTACAACTGAGATAGTCGACATTGGCAATCTCCCCTTGTACACCGAGGAGTATGATGAGAACCCTCCAGCTGAATATACAGCCTTTCGCTCTAGGGTGCGGAGCTTTGACGCCATTTTATTCGTCACCCCCGAGTATAACCGTTCTATACCCGGTGTCTTAAAAAACGCCATTGATGTTGGTTCCAGACCTTACGGTCAAAGCGTTTGGGCTGGCAAACCGGCGGCAATCATCAGCCAATCTATTGGCAACATCGGTGGCTTTGGAGCCAACCACCATCTTCGTCAAATACTAACTTTTCTTGACATGCCGATACTGCAGCAGCCAGAGGCATATTTGGCCAACTCACCAAGTCTTTTTGACGAAAATGGGGAGATTAAGAAGCAGGATACAGTTCAATTTCTCCAATCCTTTGTGGACGCCTTTGTGGCCTTAATCCAACGATACAAAGGGTAAGAAGACGCAGCACGGAGCAATAAAGATAAGAGCTTCTGCAGTGTTTATCTGCGGAAGCTCTTACAATCTACGGGCTGGTTCTTTGGCCCTCAAGTGCTGCTCCAACTGAGCAGAAATACGTACATAAGCAAATATAGGTACTCGGACTGAGGGGCTCTTGAAAGACTCAGGAGGCAAGTGTGGGGACCCGAGTCTACGCGCCTTTTTCCGATTGTTTGTTGGAATACATTAAGGAGTCAATGAGTCTCTTAAACTCCGCCAGTGTCATACCACCCTCTAGATCGTATACCGCGTAACCCATGCTAACAGATAGTTTATATGGCCGAGAGTTGGTCTCATTGAACTCCGCAAGACAATTCTTGATTCTCTCCGCCAGCTCTACAAGCTCAGCCTCGCTGGCAATGTCGGATATGATGCAGAACTCATCTCCCCCGATCCGGGCAATGAAATCTGTCTCTCCTATACACGAAGAGAAAAGCCTTGCTGCAGTCCGTAGGGCGTCATCTCCCGTGTCGTGGCCGAAAACGTCATTAATAGCTTTAAAGTCGTCCAGATCCATCATAATGGCTGAAAATGTCTTTCCTTCGCGACTCAGGTCAATTATCTGCTGCAAATATAGGTCGAACTTCTTGCGGTTGTTGATACCCGTCAGGTAATCAGTGTAGATATCTTGATCTTGAAGATTGAGGAGCACGATTAAGAAGGAGATTACTACACTGGGAAGCACAAAAGACATTCCGTAAAGCGCGTATTGTAACGCTATGCCCGTGACGGGGGGTACTATGAAAAGCGCCAAGGTACGAAAATTGCCCCGCTCAATCCTTTGTCGGTGTACTAACAGAAAAACCAGGGAAACCAACAGAATGAGACCAATGATCAGTACAGAGACCCAGAACAGAGGCCCACGGTGATAGACATTGCTAGAGTCGATATAATACAACCACCCGGTAAAAGGTGTCGATAATATCAAGAACACATGCACCGCATAGAGTGCAAAGAGGAAGCCTAGGACTCTCCGGTCCACTGGTTCTTGAGGAAGCACAATAGAGTGTACGTACACCACCCACAGGGATGGCAAGACCGGATTAAGCAGGAAAACTAAGAAGTTCCCTATTTGATTAGTTGCCCTGTAGATCCAGGGCCCATCGCCGTCAAACCTGCTCATGATGTCAAGAAAAAGTAAAAGCATGGTAACCCATAGCATGCCATTGAAGATTTTGCGCTGCATCGAGTCACGGGTGTCTTGCTTGCGAGAATGATGATAAATCACTAGGAGCAGGATCACAGAATATATATTGAGCACTGTGTTGTGTATCAGATCCAATACCCTCATTCTCCTCTTTTTCTGCCTAGTGAAACGAGTATGGCCATAACCGAGAGCGGGCTTTTCAAGCGTGGAGAAGCAATATCCCTTGAGAAGCTATCTAACGAACCACGGAATTTTTTGACCCCTATATTACTATTCTGTCATGGCATGTTGCCTATTGCAACATATTGGAGAAAATATGGGCTTAGGGGACAAAAATCCTCGGCGTTTGAACTCAGGCAAAGGAAACCCCCATCGGAAGGAGGCTTTCAGATGGGGGTGGTTGCTTGTCTTAGACCCGTAAGTCTCGTTTAAGATCTAATAGCTAACGCCTGCCGGCGAGAGAAAACCTCTCCCAGACGTCCTGAGAGCGGTTCATTCACCTGCCCCCTATTTGAGGACGGTCTGCAAATTCACCGGATTGCCGTCCTCTGTCTGCCAAACCCCAACTCTTAGCGCAATATAGCTTACCGCTGTGTCAGCTTTAAGGGTAGCAGCTGTGATCCGATCTGAGAAGCCGATTTCTAGCTCAAGACATGTAGCTCCCCTTTCTCTAAAGCGCCGGAATTCCTGCTCTAAGTCTCTGCTATCTGCAGGGATCTTAACCACCAGTATCGGTCCATAACCGCCTTCTCGGTTAACAATGGAAGCAACAGCATCAGCGTTGTGGAGCAGTTGTCCTTCTGGAAGGGTTCCAGCCACCTGGGAGAGGCTGACAGTCCCTTCGGGATAGATGATATAATCCTTCACTCGGTACTTGGGTGCAAAGCGTCCTTCAAGGTAAGTAGGAGTATAGCTGAAGTGGTACTGCCATGTAATCCCACCAATGGTGCGGACGTAGACATCATCTCCCTGCTCGAGGGGAGCCATATCGGCAATCCTCGCCCACTCATCAGGGGTGAAATAGGCATAACGCACACCTGCCCCGTAGTCGATCACCCGAATGTAATGGGGTTCTCCCAGTTCCTTGTAGATTTCACTTGGAGTCATACTTAAAAATCCCTTTTCTTCTGGAGCTGCTGCTGCCAATGTCTCAAGACAGCCGCTCCAGAAAAAAACTGCCGCCACAAGTATTGCCAGCCATTGTATGGATCTTTGCTTATACATCAATGTAAACCCCTCCAAAGTCTGATATGTATAACCGTGTGGTTGAGCACATCTGTAATGACTATCACCTATTGATGCTACGTCTGTAGTCCATTACGGCATTTTCTCATCATTTAACCTAAAGTGAATTTGAACCGTTACCCAGGTCCCATCTCTTGCAGTAGTCTCCGAATATGGAGTGAAAAGCCACTCCTTGACTGCCTCCAGTGCTGAGTTATCTAGATCCCATCTGCCTGAACTCTCAGCGATGACTACTTCTTGGGGAACACCATCGGGGTTGACCCTGACCCAGAGTCTAGTTGCTCCCTCTTTTCCCTGCCGTAAAGCCGCCTGAGGATACTGGGGCTTTACGTACCTGATGACCTCCAAGCTCGCCGGCGATAGCTGAGCCCGTTCGGGGTTATTGTCAAGATCTACTCCACCTGCAGTCTCCAACTCCCTTGCGGGGTGGGGTAGGGGAGGCAGAGCCGCCGGCGATAGTATTCTATCTAAGTCGGCTTTTGCAACCTGTGCCAGTACATCCTCAGATACCATCGCCTTGTGAGGTTGAGACGGGTTCATTCCTGCGTCAATCCTCTCTGCTGGCGGCACAGACTCCGCCCTTGTCGGTGCCGTGTTGAGCCCTTCCACCGCAACCTGTGGTGCAACAATTGTCGCCGACCGAGGGACTTCTGCCGGGATTCTGACCTCGGGAACCTCTGCTGTATCTGCACCTTTGTTCTGGGGCAGGCCATCAGTATGGGTCAAATCTGATGGCATCGTTCCAGCCCGTCTAGAGTCAGCGGCCAGGGCCCTTTCAGACCCATAGCTATGTCCAGATAACTGCGTAATGCCGCCTTTGGAAGGAAAGCGTCCGGAAAGCGCCATACCCGATGCCGTACCAATGTGGGACAGGGCAGCAGTCTCTCTGCTCCCTGCCCCTTGATCTGAAGACAGTAGAGGTTGGACGTCGCCGATTATATGTTCATGGGTATGGGTTAGCGCCGCTACAGCCGGTTGTACGGACCGCTCTTGGGCCGCTCCCCGGTTGTAACTATATTTGGGCCTCATTTCTTTTGGGTGAGGCTGGGAAGGCGGCTGCGGGTTTGGATCAGCAGCCAGTACCGGCGACTCTCTTCCTGCTGCTGTCGGGTTTCCTTCTCGAATCTCCCGTGCCATGGCGATGGTGGCGGGAGATTGAGAAACCGTTGGTACGGTCTCAACTGCACCATGCGGCAGACTGCCAGGAATATCCTGGATTGCCGGCTGCGGCAAAATCTGAGTAATGTCTTGGTCTACAAGCTGCCACGTGGTCTGATGAGTCATTTCCGATTTGGGTTCAGGCACGATTTCTTGCGGTCGGGAGACCGCCCACTGGGGAGTCTCAGGCATTAGCGGTGGCATCTTACGGTCAAGCGGCGGTGTTGCCATGGGTATAGGCTCCTCAGGTAGAGCCTTGTCCACGATAGGAACTGAATGCTCACCAACTGGCTCCACCAAAACCTCGCGGGCAGGTCTTGGTACGCGATCGATGGGCAATGGAGTCCGTTCCCAATTGGGTCGTTCCATTGGCTGTCTGGTCGGTGTTAATCCTGGTGTTACAGCAGGGCTCTTTTGCAGTGTGATCCTCGGCCCGCTGTGCCACTGGGTTCTTAATGGCTTTGTTTGAGAAGGCATGGGCTCTGGCTGCGCAAAGAAACGTCCACCCGCCACCACTAAGAAGAATACGTGGAATAGAAGAGATAGCCCTAAACAGCGCTTGAGGAGCTGTCTGTTAACAGTGGTTTTTTCCATTGCCCTTGCCCCGCTTGCGCAGTCCATTTACAGTTCTCCTCCGAGCCGATGTACAGCAAACCCAATGTTTTCAATGCCAAGTAATCGGATTTCGTCCATGAGACCCATGATCACCGCGAACTCTGCTTTGGCATCTGCGAAGATGAAAGCTTCAGAAAACCCACCATCCTCAAGTGCCTGTCTTAGCTCTTGTCTGAACAGGTCCATTGCCACCGGTTTATTGTCAAGGTAGACCAGCCCATTTTGGGAGACGAAGAGCACTAAAGAGGCCCCCCTGGGATCAGTGCCGCTATAGGCACCGGGCAGTTGGATGGCTACCTCTGCTGGTTGAGCTATTGTTCCCGCGCTGAAGATGGCGAAAACCAATAGCTGAAAAACTATATCTATGAGAGGAGCCATACTAATTCTGGGCTGCCTGCGCCGGGGTCGGTACACGGTGTCTCCCTCTTTTCTGCAAGAGATCCTGCAGTTCCATCCCACAGGTTTGGCTTTCAAGAGCTAATCTGTCTATCTGCTTGGTTAGGTAATGGTACACAGCCAAATTGAAAATAGCCACCATTAAGCCCGCTGCCGTGGTAATTAGCGCTTCCGATATTCCTCCAGCCAGCAGCATTGGCTGCTGCATACCGTGTCTGGAAAAGACCGAAAAGGTATCAATCATACCGGTCACTGTGCCCAGTAGTCCCAACAGCGGAGCTAGATCTGCAGTCAAGGCAATAATGTCCATATGCTCTTCCAGTCTGGCAAATTCGGTTTGCTCTTTTTCCTCCATGCCTTGCTGAACCGTTTTGTTTCCAGAAATCCAAGCTGCCAGTCCGCCCTCAAGGACTGCAGCCACTGGCCCTTCGAAGGAGGCGGCCGCCCGTCGAGCGGCCTCAGGTCCTTCCTTCTCGAGGGTACAGGCGATCAAGTCCATCAGCGCCTGGTGGTCCTGGTCGGCTCTTCGTACATGATAGAAGCGCTCTAAGGCAAAGGCTAGGCTGATTGCAGACAATCCCAGGATGACTACCAGGACTGGTCCGCCTTTAATTAGTAAACCAGTCACCTGAATCCCACCACCTGTCATGCATCCTGTCCACCGGTTAACTAGAAAGAGTAGCTGAATCCTGCGCTGATCATCCGAGGCGGGGCGGGGTATCCTGCGCTGTCTTCGTATTCAGTATCAAAAAGGTTGCTAACCCGGCAGTGGAGCTGCCAGTCTGAGCCTAGTTCTTGCAGCAGATTCAGATTAGTGACAGTATAGGCTGGGAGTATCAGTCCTCCTTCAGCCGGTCTGTCACCTACATACAGGGTCTCCAGTGTACCTGAAAAACCCTTTGTATTAGTATAGGTAACCCCGGCCTGTGCCTTGTGGGCAGGAGCATATTCCAATGGCTGATTGTCATTCTTGACAGCATCCAGATAGGTATAGTTGAACTGAGCTGTCAACGCAGCAGTCAATGGATAAGCAACCTCTACCTCAATTCCTTGGACCTGAACAGCGTCTATGTTAACCACTTTCCAGACATACGGTTCCACTTCCGCCCAGTTTATCATGTTGGTTACATCCCGATGGAAGACTGCTGCCGAGAAACTGGTGTGATTATCTAACCAGTGCTGCCACCCCAGCTCATAGTTCTTAGCCGTCTCTGGCTTTAGTTCAGGATTTCCGTACATAGACCAGGTTTCTTCCCACCAATAGAGGTCATTGAACGTAGGAGCTCGAAATGCATTGCCCCAGGATGCATAGAGCTTGGTCCTGTCCCGCAACAGATAATTGAGACCGAGGCGACCGCAAAGGGAATCGCCGTGGCTGGAAAACCGGTCATACCGGCCGCTAATCACAATATCGAAACGGGGTGTTAAGCTGTAGATATCCTGGGCGTATACCCCCCAGTTGGTGCGTTCCTTAGGTTCTGCAAACTTGGTGCTGTTTACCCAGTTTTTCTCCCCCGCGACGCCGTATGTGAACAGATGCCGTGAGGTGGCCGGTATAGTGTTAATCTGCAAGTCCCAACCGGCTCTTTTCCCATTGTGTAGAGAATCATCGGTACCAAGATTATACATCTGTACACCATCGTAATATGTCCTGAGGGTCAGGTCAGACGATAGACTCAGAATCCGCTCATACCGGAAGTCCAGCGAGGTGTTCTTTCCCTCTCGCCAGCCTTCAGTGCCTGGCACACCAGGGTATGGAGGCACTTCCAAATCATAGTCTAAGTGTCTGACTCCCATGGAAATCTGCTCAGTAGCAGACAAGTCATGGTCTAGCCTTAGATGAAAATCCAGTTTCCTATAGCTGCTGTGTTCCTGGAAACTGTCAGTACTAGATCTGTTTGCTGTAAGATAATATCCGGTTAACCCAGAACGACCTGCGCTGGTAAATGTCGCGGAGCGGGTGCCGTATTCTCCAACATCGATGGTCACGGTATGGGACGGCTCCCCTTCGCCTGCTGCAGTGATGATGTTGACGACTCCAGCTACGGCATCTGCCCCGTACAAGGCAGATGCAGCACCTTTGATGATTTCGATCCGTTCAATGTTGTGAACAGGTATAGTAGATGCATCGACTCCTCCCGACCGGGCATCATTGATGGGGCGACCGTCCATCAGAACCAATGTTTGTGGGTTGGATGAACCCCTGATGAATATGCTGGCAGGGCTGCCCATCGTACCTGTGTCCTTTATGTACACACCGCTGACAGTTTTGAGCGCTTCACCCAGATTGGTCACCCCTGTTCGCTCCAGCTGGGCTCTGGTGAGCACTACCACGCTGGCGGGAGTCTCGGTGATGATTTGAGGGATACGGCTAGCAGTAACTACGATGGTAAAGACCTCATTGCTCAAGGCCAGATCGTTCTGGGGAAGGTCTTTTGCAGAGATAGAGGTGGATAGAATTAGGCTGAATAAGCATGCAAAAACAATCTTTTTTGTATATCCGTGATTACCAGCAGGAAAAGTATGAGACACGGCTGTACTCCTTTCAATTGGCTCTTTTCGTTGATTGATGTAGTCTACCCAGCGCGAAGCGACAAAAAATCCCAGCCACTTGCGCGACTGGGATTAACTAATAGCTATGATCACAGGGAAATAGATAAACGATCACATTTTCCCCATATCACCATCCCCTTTCGCGAAGGACTTCGGTGACTCGGATTAGGCAGGTCTCCTGGCTCCCGGTCATCACAGACCTTGCACCTTCCCCGCGTTGGTGCGAGTGGCCTACGCAAGGCTGTTCCCCGGTCACAGTGGCGCGTCCGCGTGGTTATCATCTTACGATGACCCCAACTTCCCTATTATCCTCTCGATGAGGCACCTAATCCGGATCGTATTTAGTTGTCAGGACAGCCCTTGCCTTCAACAGGTTGGCTGCATTGCCAGTATTTCACTGACGTCCCTATTGTACCTTGTCATGGGCTGGGCGTCAACCAACCACTGGCTTTTCCGTTACTATGCCTGTTTCTGGAATACAAGCGGTCAATTTGACATCCCCGGAGAGTTGTGGTAATTTATGAACACGACCCAACGATGCTGCGGTCGGCTGTCTACAACTTACCTTAAAGACTTCTATAAGTAACTGCATACTAGAACGCTGAATCCACCCTCCATGGGTGGAACGGGGGACCCGAGTTTTTGGGGTGAATCCTGTAAGTAATAACACAGGTAGGGCTATCCTGGGCCCGAATCCGTCAGCTAACTTCGTAAGCGTGAGAGGAAGTATGTGGTCTGGAGAATTCTGCTCTAAAAAACCACACGCTTGCGTTGTGGTTTTTTTCGTTGCGGTTTTTTCCTTGTTGCCCACTGATTGCCGCCTGAAAAATTGACGAAGGGAGAGGTTTGGCTGTGAGAAAAGATATGTTCGTTTTGTTGCTGGTCTTGATGGCTCTTCTTGGAAACGGCATTCTCGGTGAAGCGAAAACACTTGTCATTGGGATCCATGATGACCTTGCCACCTTGGATCCAGCCGATTTTAGCCATAGGCAGACGGAGATCATGCTCAGGCAGATTTATGAGGGAGTATCTACTTATACCCCTGCGCGGGAAATCCAATATGAGCTGGCAGAGAGCATCGAAGCTATCGATGATAAGACATATGAAATCCGGATCCGTAGAGGAGTCAAATTCCACGACGGGACACCATAAACCGCGCAGGATGTGGCCTTCAGTATCAACCGGCTGGTGAAGCCAGGTGCCATGG
>LSQX01002299.1_pt1 | contig 16874 bp, 15 predicted proteins | sample 654561 | NCBI WGS metagenome assembly LSQX01 (sample SAMN04489861, study PRJNA283612) | anaerobic digester metagenome | isolation source: 4 biogas reactors fed with cattle manure at either 37C or 55C with and... | place: Denmark: Kongens Lyngby | collected 2014
GTAAAGCTCATTTTGTTGAGCAGTTCCAGCTGCAAACGCAGGTTGTTAATCAGCGCTTGTTCGTTTTTAATGCTGATGTACTCGTAACCCTGGTCCTGAAGCGCCTGGATGAGGGCGCGTTCCAATTGTGCTTCGCTTTGGTAGTCCTCAGCGTCATACGGCGCGGGTTTATACTCGGCAACGACGGTGGATTGGGCAGTGCTGGCGACGATGTTGTAAAGGCTCATAGATGGCTCCGGGTCTAGTGTGGTGTGGCGTTTAGGCGGCTTTGGTTTCGGTTTCGAGTGGCTCGAAAGTCAACAATTTATCACGGTAATATTCATACTGTTTTTGGCGTAGGGCAATCTCCGCCGGCAAACCGTCCTGGATGTCATGCACGATGGCTTCAAAGCGGTCCAGGATGTCGACGATGGCTTCCTGGACAGGCAGGGGAGGGACTGGAATTTTATATTTTGAAATCATTGGAGAGGTTAGTTGCGGGATTCCAGTGGTAGGCACTTTAAATTTTAAAGTTTTTACTGCGTGAAAGAGAAATTTCACATTAATCTCATCTTTAGGTAACAAACATATCAACCTAATAATTGGGTAGAATGGGTAATCTCTGTATTCTCCATACCCAATTGTCCCTCGGGCAGCAATTGTTACACAAGGCTTTACAATCCTTGGCAAATCGGTCCAACCATGAATTGCGCTTTCTCCAACGCCGTTGCTAATAACAGGTATTTCATAGAGTTGATTTTTTTCTTTAGAAAATCTCTCTTTTGGTATATCTCCCCCTACTAATATATCGCAAACATTACTTATGTTTTTGTACGTACTTTCTCCAAAAGTACCTTTCAATGGTTCTAACAATGACAGTATTGAAGCACTTTCTGGAAATTTTAGGAGCGCATCGCGGTAGTGGTCATATTGCACAGTTCGGGCTTCCAGCTCCGCTTCCAGCTCCGCTTTTAAGAGTGTAAATTTATCCAAAACCCGCACAATCTCTTCTTGGACAGGTAATGGGGGAATTGGAAGTACAAAATTATCAAGTATGGTTGAGCTTAGGTTGTTAATTGTGGTTGTGTTTAAAGCGTTTGATAAATAATTCTTAAACCGGGTTGATGTTAGATTATGAAACAAGTACCTACTTGTAACAGTAGGCTCGTTTCTTATGACAGCCATAAAGCCTCCGAAATAATAATCTAAATCTTCAGCCACAAATGCCACCTTACCTACGTGCTTTGCGCTCCCACTAGCCGTGGATATTAGTATGTCATCCTTGTGTAATTTCTGGTTATCTCGAATTTTAAAATCTTTTTTTAAGTAAATAATGTTATCGAAATTAATGACATTATTTTCCAGTGTAATATTGTTTCCCCTCAGAAGAGGATAGCCTGCTTTATCATCTGTTTCTGCTGTCTTTGGATATGTTATACCTCTAATGGTTTTAGCAATTTTTGAAAGTCGCATGAAGCTGACCCCATTGGGACATAACCTTAATAACAAGTTATCGATCAACATCATTAGCCCTCTATCTCCGCAATGATCGCGTCAATCTCTTCCCGCAGGCGGTTGACCCGCGCAGAGGTCTGGCGGATTTGCTCATTCAACACTTTGATATCCACCTTCTCGGTCAGGTCTTCTTTTTCCACGTAATTACTCACGCTCAGGCTGTAACCTTCTTTGGCAATTTCCTCATTGGGCACCAGTTTCGCCAGATAAGCCACATCCTGGCGATTTTCAAAGAGGGTCAAAATGCGCTGAATATTCTCGGCAGTGAGCACATTGTTGCGCGTGACCTTAACAAATTCCTGCGAAGCATCAATAAAGAGTGTGGCATTATCGCGCTTGGACTTCTTGAGCACCATAATCGCCACCGCAATCGAAGTGCCATAAAAGAGGTTATCCGGCAGTTGGATGATGCAATCGATGTAGTTGTTATCAATCAGATATTGCCTGATTTTCTTCTCCGCGCCACCACGGTACAAAATGCCCGGGAAGCTGACGATAGCCGCCGTACCATTGGTCGCTAGCCAACTGAGGCAGTGCATCACAAAGGCCATATCGGCCTTGCTCTTGGGTGCCAGAACCCCCGCCGGCGCAAAACGCGGATCGTTGATCAACACCGGGCTGTCTGCGCCAATCCATTTGGTGGAATAAGGTGGATTGGACACAATCGCCTCAAAAGGCTCGTAGCTTTCATAATAAGGTTCCAACAAGGTATCGCCATGCGCGATGTGAAAATCGCTGTAATCAATGTCATGCAGGAACATGTTGATGCGGCACAGGCGGTTGATGGTCAGGTTGATTTCCTGGCCAAAGAAACCTGCGCGAACGTTATCCGCACCCAAAATCTTGGCAAACTTGAGCAAGAGCCCACCCGAACCGCAAGCCGGGTCATAGACCTTGTTGACGCTTTCTTTGCCCACCAGGGTCAGCTTGGCGATGAGCTCGGAGACGTCCTGGGGCGTAAAGAACTCGCCACCACTCTTGCCCGCCGCGGAGGCATACATGCCCATCAGGTACTCGTAGGCGTCGCCAAAAGCGTCGATATGGTTATCGTGCACGCTGCCCAGGGGTAAATCACCAATTTTGTTGAGCAGGTTCACCAGGCGTTCGTTGCGCTCCTTGACCGAGCTACCCAAACGCTGGCTGTTGACATNNAAGTTTTCTTCGCTGGCGGTGCCTTTGGTGGAGCCTTCGATATTGCGGAAAACATTGCCCAGGGTGATGTTAAGATCGGGGTCATGGGGTGCTTTATCGCGCATGGTAGTGAAAAGCTCACTGGGCAGAATGAAAAAGCCCTTGGATTTGAGCATTTCCTGCCGTTGGGTCTCAGCCAATTCGTCGGAAATTTTAGCGTAGTCAAAGCTTGTATTGCCAAAGGCGTGTTCGTTTTTGTTGATGAAATTGCGCAGGTTTTCGCTGATGTAGCGGTAGAAAAGCATGCCCAGGACATATTGTTTAAAGTCCCAGCCATCCACCGCGCCACGCAGGTCGTTGGCAATCGCCCAAATGGTGCGATGCAGTTCTTCTCGTTGGTTGTTATTGATGGAATCGCTCATAGTCGCCTTTCGGGGATGTAATAGCTTTATTATAGTCCATGGAAGAAATGCTAGGCGGTATTAACAAAAACCAGGCGGGGTTGCGCCTGGTTTATTCATTCTTCTTCTCCAACTCTTATGCTGTTTGGGCTTCATCAAATCTACGCATTCCTCACATGTCTTTACGCCTGAAATTGAGAATTTCATTTTCCTCGTTTGTGACAACGTAAGCAATTGAATTGGTTCCCATTTCTAAACCGATAAGGCAGATCATTTTTCCGCTAAAAGCTGAGCAAAATCAGGCAAAAGACTCGTTCCAATATTCAGAAAGAATAAAAACGCCTCAATAAGCGATAAATCACGAGTAATGGAAACGCTGATGCCGATGGCTGCCCTTGATGCTTGCGTAGCAAAAAAGCCAATCCCTCTAGATCACCTGTTTTTAGAATGAGCACAGCCTGCTCGTTGTTAAGAGCCCTGTTTGTTGCCTGTATCAATAAGATCCGCATAAGTGGATCAAAGTTTGAAACAAAAAACTCAGGGTTTAAGCAAATCAAACAAACCCCATTTTTCATTCTAGCGTTTACAATAATAGAATGAACAAAATAGATATTCCAGCGAAACGTTTTGATGTTACCATTGTCAATTTCCTGCAAAAGCATATCGGCATTATTTTCCTGATAACGGCAAGCGTCATCGCTATTGCCTTGCGTTTTCAGTTCCAAGGTTTCTTCACCCAGGATATGACCAAATATTACATGGCGTGGTCAGATCATCTTGCTAAAAATGGCGGTTTTGCTGGCATTCCCAGCCTCCACACAGATTACCCCGTCCTTTACCATTACATCCTTGCTTTGCTTACCTATTTTCCCGGATATACGCCAACCAAGATAAAAATAGTAAGTTGGTTATTTGACTTTATCGCTGCTGGCTTTGTTGGTCTTTTTGTCTCTAAATTGCTTAATCGTCCCAAGCTCAGCACCCTGCCCATATTAGCTTATGTCATCACTTTATTCCTGCCCACCATCGTGCTCAACAGCGCTCTTTGGGGACAATGCGACATCATTTACGCCACATTCATCCTCATCTCGCTCTATTTTTTCTACGATGAGCGTTATGGGATGGCATTCATTTTCTACGGAATCGCTTTGAGTTTGAAGCTCCAAGCCTTGTTCATGCTGCCATTCTTTATCATTCTTTATTTTAAACAGCGCAGATTTTCAATCCTGCACTTCTTGTTCCTGCCAGCGGTCTACTTATTAACGTATCTTCCCGCGCTTCTACTCGGCAAACCTTTTAATGAACTATTTGAAGCCTACGGCATGCAACTCACCGCGCATCCTGGCATGGTCTTGAATTTCCCAAATTTATATATGTTCCTGCCAGATGACTATGCTTTATTCTCAGTCCCGGCCTTACTATTGACTGCCATCGCCTTGGGCACCTTTGCGTATCTGGTCATTTCCCGGAAATCTCTGGTCATTGAAAAATCAAAACTCATCGAATTTGCCATCATCATCTTAATACTCTGTGTCTACTTTTTGCCATCCATGCACGAGCGTTATTTATTCATGGCAGATCTTCTCGCCGTCCTTTATCTTTTCATCAAATCCAGGCGTTTTTACATCCCAATGCTTATTTAGTCGATTATTGCAATGGCATACTTCCCCAATTTATTTGGCTCAGAACCCTGGTTTGATTACAAAGTGGTTTCGTTCATTTTATTAGGTCTGCTGCTTTTTATTAGCTATGAGTTTTTCAACGCTCCGCAAAGCGACAAAAGTCCAGAAAAAGTTGCATCAAGACAAGCCTAAGGCTTGGCAAATTAAGATCGCTAATAAGCACTAAGGCTTTGCTTTCATAAAACAAAGCTTTTAGAGTATCCAATGGGGCAATTCGGATTATAATGTTTTTATGCCAGCCGCCAACAGGAAAATCCTAATTCTTTGTGTTTTAATCTCCGTGCTTGCCTTCATAGCTTTTGCATTTCCTAACACCAAAGGCACAAGAGATGTACAAATGCTATCGGTTTTCGAACCCGATGAATATGCCCAATATCCTGTTGTTCAAAGAATGCTTAGCCCCAAACCCACTTTGAGGCAAACTATTATTGGCTTTCTGGCATATGACTACTATTATTATGGCTTCCCATTTTTCGGTTCATCCGCGTTGGTCATACTTCCCCTAAAATGGCTAGGGCTAGCCGAAAACACACAGCTTACCATGCTGGTTTTGCGTCAATTGGTGAGCGTCTTGCCCATGCTCTTGGCTTTCTTACTCCTCATCAAAATGTGGGACGGCTTTCAAACCTGGCGGTCTCCAGTTGGGCTTATCATCCTGTTGGCGATTCCTGCGGTAACACAAAACGCGCTTTGGTGGCACCCTGATGGTCTTGTTTTGCTCCTAACGGTTCTTGTTTTGTGGTTCCTAAATAAGGACCAATTTCAGCTTAAACACAACTTTTTTCTGGCAGCCTTCTTTTGTGGGGTTTTGACAGCTTTAAAATTAATCGGTTTTCATTTTTTTCTAGCGGTCGCTTACTGCCTATGGGTAGCCTTACGGGAAAACAAAAAAACCTGGACAGAAATCATCAAAGCTGGCATGTTATTTATCCTCATTATGGCGCTTAGTTTCGTCATTGCAAACCCCTTTGTGCTTTCTAGTTGGGGACGTATCGCCTGGCTTCAAATATTCCATTATCAAAGAGCATTATTGGACCAAGGCTATGGAATCGTTTATCAAAAAGGCATCTTCGCAACTTACCCCTGGCTACGAGAAGCGTACGGACATGCAATATTCCTCCTAAGCGTCTTAGCAATCAACATTTGGGCAGCCATCCAAAGCAAACAGAAACATCTCTACCGGTTAATTCTTGCTTGGAGTTTGCCGATGACGGTGATGACTTTCTTTTTTACGCATTTCAAATTTCAATACTGGCTACCAGTTGGTATTTTGCTCATTTCAGGTATCATCGGGGTTTTACCTCTACAAAAACCACTAAAGTCAACAAATCTCAAGGACATTCTCATCATCTTATCTGCGAGCATCATTTTGCTTCAGATGGCCTTTTTTGTGCCTCAAAACATAAAAACACTTCAAGCAGCATTTCATCGTGAGAAAACTAGTCCAGAACTTGCATTTTTTGACCATGTAGAGGATAAGCTTGCACCAATCTCAGAGCGAGACTTAACAATCTATTTCGATTATCGTCTCTATCTTCCAAGAAAGGAAAACTGGCAGATCCATACAAATTTCGAAATGCTCACCTACAATTACATACAACAAAATGGATTTGATGTTTTACTTCTACTCCGCCAACGGATCAATGATTATCTCAAGCCAAACGCGGTTGGCATTGACCCTGCGAAGTTTGTCGAAAGCCAGGCATTCTACCAGGCAGCCAGAGATGGCAAGATTGAAGGTTATCAATTACTCTATGAAGATGAAACTGGGCTCATCTTTATACGCACTGAACTCGAAAATCAATATAATGGAAACTAAAACTCATTTATGAAGAAGAAAACAAACATAAAAAAAAGTAAACCAAATCTTGATTTATCAGCCAAACGCTTTGATGAATCATTTATCACGTTTATTCAGAAGAATCTCAACCTCATATTCTTCATAACTGCAACCTTGCTGGCATTCTTTTCGCGCAACAGTTTTAGAGGTTATCTGTCAGGGGATATGGCGCTGTTTTATGAACCCTGGACCGCACACCTTCAAGCTAATGGTGGCTTTTTGGGCATTCCAAGTCTACATTCAGACTACACAGTCATTTACCAATACATTCTCGCATTCATTAGCTATTTGCCCGGTTCCACCATCGCAAAAATAAAACTTGTTACCTGGGTTTTTGACTTTTTTGCTGCATTCGTAGTTGCTATTACCGTTGCAAAGTTAACCAATCGAAAATTCTTGAGCCGTTTACCCATATTGGCTTACACGATTACGCTATTCGTACCCGCTGTTTTCATGAACAGTGCTTTATGGGGACAATGTGACATCATCTACACCTCATTTGTTTTGCTCTCATTCTATTTTGTTTTGGATGATCGATATGGCTTAGCTTTTGTTTATTATGGTCTAGCGCTCAGCTTTAAGCTTCAAGCTATATTTTTCTTGCCTCTGTTGGTCATCCTCTATTTAAAAACCCGGAAATTCTCACTATTAAATTTCCTTTACACTCCCGTTGTTTATTTCATAACCTATATTCCAGCATTATTTCTTGGCAAACACATCACACAGATTTTTGAAGCATATGGCATGCAAATTGCTTCGCATCAAAACATGGTGCTCGGTTTTCCAAACCTTTACGCTTTACTACCAGACAACTATGACCTCTTTTCAACTGCTGGTTATCTTTTAACCGCCATCACACTTGGTGGGCTTGCCTTCCTAGTCGTGAAACAAAAACAGCTCACTATGTCTCCCGATAAAAAGGTTGAGCTTGCTTTAATAATCTCCATAATGACCGTTTTTTTCTTACCCAAAATGCATGAACGCTACATGTTTATGGCGGACCTATTCGCCATTTTGTACTTATTCGTCAAGCCAAAACCTTTCTACATCCCGATAATACTCTGGGGCATTAATGCGATGGTTTATCCACCTTACTTTTTTGGCACGCCGCCATGGTTCGACCACAAAATCGTTGCTTTTATTCTGTTGGGAGTTTTGTTATCGCTCATCTATGACTTCTTCAAAACTCCATCAAAACACGATCAGTTCAACCATATTGAGATGATGCCGCCACCACAAGAACAAATCGCTTAAGCTCATGAAGAACAAAGCCCATCTCGTTGCCACGCTGCAAGCGCTACTGGTCACTTTTTTGTGGTCTACCTCGCTCATCCTCATCAAGCTTTTTATCAACGAGATTCCGCCTTTGCTTTTCGCCGGCTTACGCTATGCCATAGCGGTTGTTCTGTTGGCTCCCGCGCTTTGGCGTTACCGAAATGACATCAAATCGCTCAGCAAACATGACTGGCTGATGCTCTTTCTGCTGGGTGTGGTCTATTACGCCATTACCCAAGGCGCTCAGTTCATATCACTCCAATACGTCGATATGGTCACCATCAGCCTTATCCTCACCTTCACTTCGCCATTGGTCGCGTTTATTGGCATCCTTTTCCTCAAAGAGCCCGTTCTTCCACAACAATGGGCAGGCACAATCATCTTCATTGTTGGCGTGCTCATCTATTTTTCTCAAAAGACACTTGCCAGCCTGAGCATTTTTGGCATCGCCATGGTACTGCTTTCCCTCATCACAAATTCATCAGGCACGGTTTTAGGGCGCTATGCCAATCGTGGCCAAAAGCACAATGCTTTGGTCGTGACTGGCATTAGCATGTTTTTTGGCGCAACTTTACTGCTGGGAACAGGCTTGAGTCTGCATGGTTTGCCTAAATTTGACATGAAGTCATGGCTGGTTATATTGTATGTCGCATCGGTCAACACAGCCTTTGCCTTTTGGCTTTGGAACCACAGCATGCGCACCCTTAGCGCGATGGAATCAAGCATCATTAACAACACCATGCTCATCCAAATCAGCGTCCTTTCCTGGATAATCTTAAAAGAACGCATTAGCTTGATTGAGGGCATTGGGCTCTTTATCGCTGTTGTTGGCGTCATCATCGTCAGCGTGCGCTTCAAGAAGCAATCCGTATCCCATCTATCAAACTCTGCCTGATAAACCAAGAAGCGCCTCATTGCTGAGGCGCTCCCTGATTTGAAGAGACTTTAACCAATACAAACTTGAAAGTTCAAGGATTCATTTTTAATCTACCGTAAACGGTAGGGTTGGCAAGTTTTCATCCTTACCTTTGGCGCATCGCGAAGCAATTGGGCAGCCAATACAGCCACTTTCGCAGTCTGTATTTGCTTTTGCCTGGCGGACCATCCGAACAATGATCCACGCCACTACGGCTAGCAATACCAATCCAACAATAATCGTTCCTGTGCTCATCACATCACTCAGTTATGCTGTGGCAAGGCTGCAGCCTTGACTTCATATTTCTTTTGAGGGCGGAAAATGAAGTAAAGCAAGGCGGCCAAAACCACAAATCCAACCGCGGTGCCCAAGGTAAACACACCGGTTGTAATCAAGGTGCCAATTTGGTAGAAAACGAGCGCAAGCGCGTAAGCAAAAACCGTTTGATACCCGATGGCAAACCAAGTCCAACCAGCATTGTTCATCTCACGTTTGATGGCACCAATCGCGGCAAAACAAGGCACACAAATCAGATTGAAAATCAAGAAGGCATAGGCTGAAATTGTGGAGAAATCTCTGCTCAAAAGATGCCAGATTTCTTCTCCAGCTTCAGACACTTCGCCAACGCCATATAAAACACCATAAGTTGTTACCACATTTTCTTTGGCAACCAAGCCCGTAATCGTAGCCACAGTCGCCCGCCAGTCACCAAAGCCCAAGGGCTTAAAGACCCAGGCAATCGCGTTACCGATTTTTGCCATAATACCGTTGTTGATATCATCAACAAAACCAAAGACGCCATCTTCCCACCCAAGGGATGAGAGCACCCAAATCACAATACTTGAAAGCAAAATAACAGTACCAGCCTTGCGCACGAAGCTCCAGGCACGTTCCCAAACAGAGCGCAACACGGTTCCAACACTTGGCAAGCGGTATGGAGGCAATTCCATCACAAATGGTGCAGGTGGACCAGCAAAGCGCTTGGTCTTCTTTAGAATAATGCCCGAGAGGATGACCGCGCCAATACCTAAGAAGTAGGCACTTGGCGCCACCCACCAGGCTCCGCCAAACAAAGCACCAGCAATCAAGGCGATGATCGGTAGTTTCGCGCCACAAGGAATGAAGCTGGTAACGGTAATGGTCATACGGCGGTCACGTTCTTCTTCAATCGTGCGGGATGCCATAATGCCGGGCACGCTACACCCTACACCCACCAACATCGGAATAAAACTCTTACCCGAGAGTCCAAAGCGTCTAAACACACGATCCATAATAAAAGCAACGCGCGCCATATACCCTGTTCCTTCGAGGAACGCCAACATCAGGAAGAGCACAACCATTTGAGGTAAGAAACCCAGCACGGCACCAACACCACCGATGATACCGTCCAATATGAGGCTTTGGAGCCAATCTGCCACGCCCCAATTACCTAAAAGACCTTCAACCGCGGGAGGAATAATCTCGCCAAAGAGGGTCTCGTTGACCCAATCGGTCAACCACGTGCCGGGACCCGCGCTCCACACTGAGAGACCAAAGACCAAAGTCATAATCACCACAAAGATCGGCAATGCCGCCCAGCGGTTGGTCACAACCTGGTCAATCTTATCTGAAGTGCTCATATCCGCGGCAGGTCTGCCACCTCGCACACCCGCAACCAAGTCATCAATCAAAGCATAGCGTTGGAAGGTGATGACGCTTTGCAGGTCATCGTCTTCTTGTTTTTCGTAGCCTTTGATTAAGTTTTGTAGTTTTGCAAGGGTAGATGCCTTAAGATCCAAAGTTTCAGGATTTTCAAGCGCGCGGGTTAACCAATAGCGACGCTGGTTCTTGGGCAGCTCTGCGCCGGCGAGTTTTTCAGCTTCAGCCAATAAGGCGAGAAATCCTTTGTCATAAGCCAAAGCAGGAGGCACCTGCTTGCTGCGTACCAAACGCAAAGATTCTTCAATCAATTGCTCAAGATTTGTGCCTTTCAAAGCAGAAATGCCCACCACAGGACAACCCAAGCGCTTTGAAAGCTTATTCATGTCGATGCGCATGTCCTGACGACTGAGCACATCCGCCATATTGATGGCAACCACAACCGGAATCTCCATGTCGATCAGTTGCGTGGTCAAATAGAGGTTGCGCTCCAGGTTGGTTCCGTCCACGATGTTGATAACCGCATCAGGTGGGTTTTGGGTGAGCTGCTCGCTGGCAATTTTTTCTTCAATGGAGTTTGCAGAAAGCGAATAAATACCTGGCAAGTCCTGGATGATGACATGTGCATGACCTTTTAACTTGCCTTCTTTCTTTTCAACAGTAACACCTGGCCAGTTGCCCACATATTGGTTGGCACCGGTCAATTGGTTGAACAGGGTTGTTTTACCAGAGTTTGGGTTGCCGGCTAAGGCAATGATTACTTTTTCTTTACTCATCCTTCTACTCCACTTCAACCAAGGCGGCTTCGGTTTGCCTCAAGCTTAGGTCATAACCTTTAATTTTGACTTCAATAGGATCACCCAAAGGCGCTTTTTTCACCATCTCAAGCTGGCTGCCACGAATGATACCCATATCCAAAATGCGTCGTCTCAGGCTGCCTTCACCATGCACCTTTTTGACCACCGCGATCTCGCCCGGTTTCATCTCTTTTAATGTTTTCATACTGTTTCCTCTACAAAAATATTCTTTGCATGTTCTTCATCCAAGGCATAGCGAGCCTCGCGTAGCAAGACGATAACGTTGCCATTGCAAGAAGAAATAACATCAATTTCTTCGCCCGGCACAAAGCCCAGCGCTTCCATTCTCTTTCTACAATGCCCCCGAGCACGTTGAACCTTACATCTTTTTTTGTTTTGAACAAAACTCAGTGGTATCATTGTTCCTCCGTAATCGTTAGTTATTGCTAACTTCTCATATGTTAGACGCATCTAACTATTCTGTCAAGAGTTTTTGGTATAATTGGTGCCATGAAAACCGAATTCATTTCTGATATCCCCGAATCAGGTGAAATGTACCTTGAAACCATCCTTTTGCTCGAACGTGACCACAAGGCAGTGCGACAGGTAGACATCGCCCGCGCGCTGGATTTTAAGCGCCCCACCGTGCACATCGCTGTGAAAAAACTAGCCGAGCAAAACCTGGTCAACATCGATGACAATGCCAAGATATCCCTCACACCGCAAGGACGCGCGGTGGCTGAATCCGTTTATGAGCGCCACAAAATCTTCACCCGTTTTCTAATTCACCTGGGTGTAGACGAACTAACCGCCGAAATGGACGCCTGCCGCATTGAGCATTATGTCAGCGAGAAAACTTTCCAGCATATTAAAGCTTATTGTGAAGATTTTCTTTGTGATAAAAAAGATTAAGCTATAATTGTGCTTGGCATTTTTGATTCTTATTCGGAGATAATTGATGATACGCTTACGCTTCACCTTCTAAACCGATAGAAGGACTCAACCGCCTTCTATCCTTCTGTCCGCGGTTGACACACACCACAGACACGTTTAGGAGGTTTCCATGAACCAAATGATTAAAAAGCATTGGCGCTTTCTTGCCCTTGCCGTATTTTTTACCCTTATAGCCTCGCTTTTGGCTGTTTATGTGCAGTTTGCCAAAGGTGATGTGCTAGACTATGCCCTGGATCGCAACACAAGTGCAGCCTTACGTTCCGGCGCACTCTTGTTAGCGGGCATCTTGCTTGAGCTGGGCTCATACTACTACTATAACGTTTTTAGCAGCAAGTTCTTTTTGAATTGCGTTAAAACCTTAAGAGAGCGTTACTTTAGCGCCATTTTAAAGCGCAACTACCCACAGTTTCGCGAAACGCCGGACGGCGAATATCTGGCAACTTACACAGACCAATTCACCAAAATTCAAAAACAATACATCGAAAACATCATCTGGATGTTCGAAATTAGCATCAAAGCGCTTACGATTAGTGCTGCGCTCTTTTTCCTGGATTGGCGATTAGCTTTGGTTACGCTTTTTCTGCTTACCACACCACTTTATGTGCCCAAATTGGTGGAAAAACACCTGCAAAAAGCCCAAAAAGAAAGTGCTAAGGTTTTCGAAGCCCATCTCGCCAAATTTGTGGACTGGCTCAAAGGTTTTGAGCTTATCAAAAACTTCAACATCGAAAACAAGATTGTGGGCAAGTTTCGCCAAAGCAACGCCCGGGTTTTTGATGCCGATTACCGCCGCCAAATCCTTAACTACCGCTCCTGGCTAATCTCTAGTAGCCTTTCTTACCTTTCGCACTTTATCATCATCGCCATTGCCGCCTGGCTGGTTTTGCGAGGTGATTTTAGCGCGGGACGTTTCTTTATTGCGGTAGGGCTCATCGACCAACTTTCGATGCCTATCCTGGCACTATCCATGTATCTGCAAGAATTCACCGCAGTTAAACCCATTCGTGAAGCGATAGAGACTTTCCTCGCATTCGAACCTGTATCTACGGCAAATAACACCCTTGACCCAGAGCGGGATGTGCAAGTGAGCTTCGATCATTTGTCTTTTGCCTATGATGAAAAGAAAATGATTTTGAGCAATTTCAATTTAAACGCAAAGTCCCCATCGCGCTTGCTATTGACCGGACCAAACGGCTCCGGAAAGTCCACCGCAACGAGCCTCTTGCTCAATTACTATCCACCCAAGCAAGGAAAGGTTAGTATCAATGATGTGCCGGTATCAGAAATCGCCAACCTACCTGAGCTGATCACGGTGATGCGTCAGGAAGCCACCTTTTTTGAAGACAGCCTGCGCGAAAATCTGCGGGTCTACCAGGATTTTTCAGACGAGCAACTGAATGAAGCTTTAACCAGGGTTGGATTGGAGAAGTGGGCAAACAAAAGCGGGCTTGATTTGCCTTTACAATCTGGCGCGGCAAACTTATCCGGCGGTGAAAGGCGCCGCCTGGCACTGGCACGCGCATTGCTAAGGGACACCCCCATTTTGATCCTTGATGAACCCTTGGCAAATCTGGATAAAGAAAGCCATCAATTGATTGAAGACTTGATTTTGAACATTCCGGATAAACTCGTCTTACTCATCAGTCATCAATTTGATCCTGTCAAAACAGCATCTTTTGATCAGGTCATCCAATTTGGCTAAATCTACATATACCAGGGTTGGTAAAGTTATCCAACCCTGGTATTTATCCTGAGTTTTTTGTATTATTTTTATAATAATTTACTCAAATACTATACAAGATAGAGATATTAACCCTGCAGCTTATTAAAATGGGAGTTAATAAAACATCCAAATAAAAGGAGTAAATCTATGGCAATACAACAATTCAAGGCAATCGGCAAGATGGATATGGGTAAAGGTTTACAAGTGACCGCTAATGCCCGTCAATTCCAAATGACCATCGATGAACCGGAGTCACTTGGCGGATTAGATACTGGCATGACCCCTGTGGAGGTTTTGCTGGCTTCATTGGCTGCCTGTAAAGCGATTGTGGTCAAAGCCTTCGCCCGTTTACATCGCATCAAGTTGCAAGAAATCAGCATCGAATGTATTGGTGACCTCGATCCGGATGGTTTCCTCTTGAAAAACAAAGAGGCTAAAAAAGGCTTCTCGCACATCAAAACCATTTACCACATTAAAGCCGAGAACACCGAAGAAGAAATCACCAAATTCGTCGCCTTTGTTGAAAGTAACTGCCCAGTCAGCGACACTTTACTCAATTCTCCAAGTGTGGAAGAGGAAATAAATATTCTTTAACAGAGCCCAGAAAACTATTCTGGATCAACAAACCAAAAAGTGACAGGCTTGAAGGCCTGTCACTTTTTTAAGAACACTTATTCATTAGCCTAGGACTACTGACCAAAGATGCAAGCGCAAATGCCAAAAGGGTTCACCAAAAAACGAAGAGCTTATCGCCAAACACTTGAACGATTTTTAGCCAAACACTCTAATAGTTTTTAGCCAATTACTTGAGCAATATTTAGCCAATCACTTGATTCAGTGATACAATTCACTTAACAGAAAGGTAAACCAATCATGGAAAGATACTTCCCAAGAATTATTGACAAACTATTAAAGGATAGGTTAGAAGCTAAAGGTGCTGTTCTCATTGAGGGCCCAAAATGGTGCGGTAAAACCACAACCGCTAAAGAATTTGCTCAAAGCATGCTACTTATGGATCAGCCAAATATGACCCTTCAATATCAACAGATAGCTGAATTAGCACCTGGACAATTGTTAGAAGGTGAAACCCCACGATTGATTGATGAATGGCAAATTGCGCCTTCCTTATGGAATGCTGTTAGATATGAAGTTGATCAGAGAGATGCGTTTGGTCAATTTATCCTAACGGGTTCTGCTGTCCCCATAACATTTGATAAAGCAATGCATACTGGAACTGGGAGAATCTCAAGGCTTTACATGAGGCCAATGAGTCTCTATGAATCTGAAGAGTCATCAGGGCAGGTTTCTCTTGAAAGTTTATTTAACAAGGAAAACATATCTGCGAGCTCAGATTCAGGTTTGGAGGACATTGCTTTTGTCATTTGCCGAGGCGGATGGCCAAGAGCTATCGGACTAAACGAAAAAGCTGCTTTGTTTCAAGCGAGGGATTATTTTGATTCGATAATATCAAATGACATTAGCAGGATTGATTCTGTAAAGAGAGACAAAGAAAAAGCTAAGCGACTTCTAAGATCATATTCAAGACACATTGCAACCCAAGCTTCCTTAGAAACAATCAGGCAGGATATGTTAGCAAACCATTCCGATACTTTTGACAGTGTAACAATGTATTCGTATTTAGATGCCCTAAAAAAAATATTTGTTATTGAAAACGCTCCTGCCTGGAACCCGAATCTTAGATCAAAGTCTGCCATTCGAACAACAGACACCAAGTATTTTGTCGATCCATCCATCGCAACTGCAGCGCTTGGCATTGGACCTGAAGATTTACAGAAAGATTTAAACACTATGGGGTTTTTGTTTGAAAACTTATGTGTCCGGGATTTAAGAATTTATGCAGACTATTTAGATGGAACCCTTTACCATTTCAGAGAAAAGAATGGCTTGGAATGTGATGCTGTATTACATCGTCGGGATGGTAGCTATGGGCTGATTGAGATAAAGTTAGGTGGAGACAGGCTCATTAATGCAGGTGCTGAAAACCTAAAAAGAATAGCATCTCTGATAGACACAGACCGAATGATGAAACCTTCATTTATGCTCGTTTTATGTGGAGTAGCACCTTATGCTTATAGACGAGAAGACAATGTTTACGTTGTTCCAATCACCAATCTAAAACCTTAATTTCAAGGGAAACCTTGCAGTAATGCCCATTGCCAAAATAAAAGCCGCTCATATCAAAAGACATCAAGTTTCGGAATTTGAGAGTAAGTATTTTTATTATCGCTCCGTTTGCGTCCATAAACATACCGTGTTGAACCCCAAAACACCCGGCTTTATGGTAGGATTCATGGGCGAATGACAAGAAACAAACCATAGGAAGTGACTATGTTCAGAACACGTTTTGCCCCAAGCCCAACCGGCTATATGCACATCGGCAATTTGCGCACCGCGCTTTACGCCTACCTCATTGCCAAAAAAGCCCATGGCACCTTTATCCTGCGCATCGAAGATACCGACCAAAAGCGTAATGTCCCCGAAGCCGTCCAAGCCATCTATAACGGACTGGCGCTTGCCGGCATTGCTTACGACGAAGGTCCCGACAAAGACGGCGGCCACGGTCCCTACGTGCAAAGCCAGCGCAAACCCATTTACAGCCAATACGCCAAACAACTCATCGAACAAGGCGACGCTTACTACTGCTTCTGCCAAAAGGAAGATAAACCCGAACCTGGCGACGAACGCATTGAAGGGCTCAAAGACCCATGCCGCGACTTGAGCCCCGAAGAGGTTCAAGCCCGCTTTGAGCAAGGACTGCAACCGGTGGTACGCCAGCGCATCCCGCTAGAGGGTGAAAGCAGCTTCTTTGACCATGTTTATGGTGATATCACCATCGACCACAAACAACTCGACGACCAGGTGCTGCTCAAATCGGATGGCTTCCCCACCTACAACTTCGCCAACGTCGTTGATGACCACCTCATGGAAATCACACACGTTATCCGTGGGCAGGAATACCTCAGCTCCACGCCAAAATACAACCTGCTTTACCAAGCCTTTGG
>LSQX01227592.1_pt2 | contig 16874 bp, 15 predicted proteins | sample 654561 | NCBI WGS metagenome assembly LSQX01 (sample SAMN04489861, study PRJNA283612) | anaerobic digester metagenome | isolation source: 4 biogas reactors fed with cattle manure at either 37C or 55C with and... | place: Denmark: Kongens Lyngby | collected 2014
CGGGCACATGCGGCCGTAGTGCGAGTGGTGGACGTCCCGGACCTCCATGCCCGCGCGGTCACGGGACAGGCCGCCCGGGCCCAGCGCCGACAGGCGGCGCTTGTGGGTCAGGCCGGCGACCGGGTTGGTCTGGTCCATGAACTGCGACAGCTGCGACGTGCCGAAGAACTCCTTCAGCGCTGCGACGACAGGGCGGATGTTGATCAGGGTCTGCGGCGTGATCGCCTCGATGTCCTGGGTCGTCATCCGGTCGCGCACCACGCGCTCCATGCGGCCGAGACCGGTGCGGAGCTGGTTCTGGATGAGTTCGCCCACCGTCCGCAGACGGCGGTTGCCGAAGTGGTCGATGTCGTCCTCTTCGACGATGACGTCGGGGCCGCCATTGGCCGCGGGAAGCGTTTCCAGGCCCTCGTGCAGCGCAACCACGAAACGGATCGCGGCGACGATGTCTTCCTTGGTCAGCACCTGCTGGTCGAAGGGCTCGTCCAGACCGAGCTTCTTGTTGATCTTGTAGCGACCGACCTTGGCCAGGTCATAGCGCTTGGGGTTGAAGTAGTAGTTCTCCAACAGCGTCTGCGCGGCCTCGCGCGTCGGCGGCTCGCCCGGGCGCAGCTTGCGATAGATGTCCAGCAGCGCATCGTCGGTGCCGGTCGTCGTGTCCTTCTCCAGCGTGAGCCGGATGGACTCGAACTGGCCGAACTCCTCGAGGATCTGCTCGGTCGTCCAACCCAGCGCCTTGAGCAGTGCGGTGACGTGCTGCTTGCGCTTGCGATCGAGGCGTACGCCCACCAGATCGCGCTTGTCGACCTCGAACTCCAGCCACGCGCCCCGCGACGGAATGATCTTGCAGGTGAAGATGTCCTTGTCGGAGGTCTTGTCCGGCGTCTGCTCGAAGTAGACACCCGGCGAACGGACCAGCTGGGAAACAACCACGCGCTCGGTGCCGTTGATGACGAACGTGCCCTTGTCGGTCATGAGCGGGAAATCGCCCATGAAGACTGTCTGGGACTTGATCTCGCCGGTCTCGTTGTTCATGAACTCGGCGGTCACGAACAGCGGGGCCGCATAGGTGACATCGCGGTCCTTGCACTCGTCAACGGTGAACTTGGGGTCTTCGAAGCGATGGTCGCGGAACGACAGCGACATCGTCTGGGAGAAATCCTCGATGGGGGAAATTTCCTCGAAGATCTCCTCCAGGCCGGACTTCGTGTTGATGTCCGTCCGGCCCTCTGCCAGCGCGGTGTCGACCCGATCGCGCCAGAGTTGATTGCCCACCAGCCAGTCGAAGGAGTCCACCTGCAGATCCAGCAGGTCGGGCACCTCCATCGGCTCAGCGATCTTGGCGAAGGAGATTCGCCCGGTGGGGGAGATAACATTGGTGTTCTTCGAGGCAGTGCGCGAGGCGGCCAACAGCTTGGTCCTTCCGAGAAGGCGTTCAGTGCATGCTGAACGACCCTTGTCAAGATCTGGGCCTCAGACCGGGACAACGGGTCGAAAAACTACGCGGGGCAAAGCCCGACGATACACATGAAAGAAGGAACGCGCAAGCTCAAGAGAGCAGCCGGAAGCAACACGGTCAAGTTCCCCGAAGCGCCTCGCCCGCGAAGGGCGAAAGGCGTAGCGGTTGATCGCTTGTTCAGAGCATACCGATCAGAAGTGCGCTGGCAAGCACCCTTGCCGGAAGTTCCCGCACGACTCAGTCGCGGACACACCACACGATGGCGACGTCCCCCAAAACTAGGACATGCAGCCCGGCGTGCGTCTTGCTTAAGGTGCCGCCATGACACCCGCGCGGAGTGCCCGATCGAAGCATGCCCTGGTCTGCCTGCTGATGGGGCTGTCGCTGGCTCTGAGTTCTTGTGTGTACATGCCGATCGGCCCGAGTGGAAGCCGCGCTCCGGATGCTGTCGGCGATGGCAACCAGACCGCGGGGTCGGCCGGCACGCCGGAAGCCAGCCCTGCTCCCCCACCACCGGCGTCCTATGTCCTGATCATCGACGCCAGCGGCTCGATGAAGATCGCCGACATGGTGGGTGGCGGAGACCGGATGACCGCGGCTCGCGACGCGGCGAAGCGATTCGTGAGCGAACTGCCCGAAGGGTCGAAGGTCGCCCTCGTGACCTATGGCGACCAGACCCCTGAGGACGCGCCACGCGAGACGAGTTGCGAGGATGCGACGGTCAAGATCCCCCTCGGGACGGCTCGCGACGGGTTCGCACCGCTGCTGGACGGACTGCAGCCGAGCGGCTGGACGTCGATCTCCACGGCGTTGACGAAGGCCGCCGAACTGGCGCCCGCCGGTGAGCGCACCAGCGTCGTGCTGGTCTCCGACGGAGAGGATTCCTGCGCCCCACCCGACCCGTGCGACACCGCCGGGGACTTGGTGTCCAAGAACGCGGGCCTGTCGATTTCGACCATCGGCGTACGCGCCAACAACACCCAGCTCGCTTGCATCGCCGATCGCGGCAGGGGCATCTCGGTCACCGCCGACTCCGCGGCGCAGCTCGCGCGTCGGCTGCTGGCACTCAGCGATCCGGCGGCGGCAGCCGACCAGTTGTCCCCCAACGGGGTGCAGCGGATCCGGCCCGGGACGGCGTACGCGGCGATCAAGGAGCAGCACCCCGACTTTCCCGCGCTGCCGGAGTCGGTGGAGTCCGTCATCCGGGTGATCTGGCGGAACTGCGCCTGGGAGTTCGACAACCAAGCGATCCTGCGCGGAATCGTGCTGAACGAAGGATCCACGATCGACGGGATCAAGCTGCAGGACCCCGCGCAGATTCTGGATGGATTGGGTACGCCGGTCCAAGTGGACCCAGTGGAGGGCGGCGAACTGCGGTACTACGCGGCGGATGAGCGCCTGGGGCTCGCCTGGAAGGTCACGGTCATCGGCGGGAAGGTCACCACGATCGTCCTGTGCACCTGCCTGCCCGTCGCACCCTGTCCGCCGCCGAACGAGGAGATTCGACGCCTTCAGAATGATCCGCTCATGCAGATCCACGCCGGCCAGTGCACTCCGGACCGGAACTGGGCCGTGATCACGGCGTCATTCGAATCAATCCAGCGCGGCGGCTTCCTGGTCATGAAGCGTCAGGGAGCGGGCTGGGAGAAGGTCATCCGGCTCACTCACCAAGGCAACTGCTTCTCCATGCCCGCGGACGCCCCGCTCGAACAGCTCGCTCCCCTGGTCAGCGGCATGTGCGAGCCGGCGCTGGTTCGGCAGCAGTTCAAGGAGGCCACCCTCACCACTGCGGGATTCGGCCCCCTCAAGATCGGGATGCCAGTCCGCGAGATAGAGCTGATGGAGGTGGCGCAGGAGCACCCGTCCTGCAAGATTCTGGAGACAACGGCACTCATGCCGCATGAAGACCTCTGGCTCGAGGTGCATGAGGGGCGACTGTCTTCCATCTTCACCATCAACCCCGCCATCAGGACGCCATCGGGAGCGCACGTGGGCATGAGCCTTGCCGAACTGCAGAGGATCTATCCGGGGAAGCTCCAGGCTCGCACCATTCCAGCTGAGGGCGGCGCACGCCAGTCCTACGTGTACGTCTCCGGGCGACAAGAGATCGAGTTCTCCTTCGGGCACGACTATCGGCCGCTGACCCGCATGGACGGGATGGGCGTGTCCCGCGTTGGAGAGTCGTACGTGGGTGGCTGCTGAGGGAGGCCTCGACGGGGCACCACGACGAGGCCCAGGAAACTGCCTCCTTGCCCTAGATATTTCTCGGGCAGGGAGGCAGTTCCCTGGGCGGGGTGGCGTACGGAACCCGGGCGGGGTGCGCCCTACCAGTGCGCGGTGGCGTACGTGGCGTACGGAACGCGGACGAGGCTAGTAGCGGCGGAGGTCCAAGCGGCGCTGCCCCGTGGTGGCCGCGCGGTCGAACTCGTTGACGCCATAGACCAACGCGTGCAACGCGTCGGTCGAATCCGCCAGCGCCCGCACCATCAGCCACGACACCCCGTGCCGCGACCCGGTGGTCACGCCGGCTCGTTCCATCCCCAGTGCGCTGACGACCTCGCGCACCCCATCGACATAGGCCACCGCCGCAGTGTGCGTGCCCACGACAAGCACGCTGCCCATGTGCGACGCGCCCTCCATGTGGCCGATGCCGCTCATGCCCTCCCCGATCGCCGCAGGGACCACGCGGACATTGTCGGAGCAGACCAAGCCGCCGCCGGGCGACGAGGGCGCAGGACCATCGACGCGGACATCCAAGCGAAGCCGCATCGCGGTGTAGGTGAACGGCGTCCCCTCCGGATCCCACCCAGGCGTGACGATCTCGCCGATGAACGCCTGAGCATCCGGCGCCACGACCAACTCCGTCACCTGCCGATAGTCCGCGTCGCGGTAGGCAATGGTCTGCTCGGGCACATACTCGAACCGCGCCCCCGCGCCGACGCGGAAGACCGCCTCCTGCACCGCCGGCTCATGGGGCGTGCGATAGATACGGGTCGCTCCCTGCGACGCGAGCACCAGGCTCGCGCCCGGCAGGACCTCGACGTCCATGCGGCAGGCTTCGCCGAAGTACGCCCCGCCGGGGTTCACCACGATGTAGGTGACCTGGCCCGAATCGTCGAGATAGTGCGGCTTCATCAGCCGCAGTACGCCCACACTCTCGGTCCGCACGGGCTCGGTGCGCCCGCCCGAGAAGCCCACCGACAGGGACAAGGCCCCGGCCGGGCCGGCCGCGGGCTTCGCCGCCTGATAGCCCAACGACGAAGCACTCATGCCAGATCGCGCATGAGGACGTCGTGGTTGAACCACGCTTCGACGTCGTCGAGGCCCTCATCGGTCTTGAGGTTGGTGAACACGAAGGGATTCTCCCCGCGGACTCGCTCGGTATCCGACCGCATCACGTCGAGGTTCGCGCCGACATAGGGCGCCAGGTCGGTCTTGTTGATCACCAACAGATCGGACTTGATCATGCCGTGGCCCGCCTTGCGGGGGATCTTCTCTCCCTGCGCGACATCAATGACATAGATCGAGAAGTCCACGAGCTCCGGGCTGAACGTCGCCGACAGGTTGTCGCCGCCGGACTCGATGAACAGCACCTCCAAGTCGGGGTGGCGACGCCGCATCTCCTCGACGGCGGCGTCGTTCATCGACGTGTCCTCGCGCACCGCTGTGTGCGGGCAGCCACCGGTCTCGACACCGATGATCCGGTCCTCGGGCAGCACGGAGGTCGCGGCCAGAATCTTGGCATCCTCGATCGTGTAGATGTCGTTCGTGATCGCCGCCATCGACACCTCGTGCGACATGCGCCGGGTGATCCGCTCGATCAACTGCGTCTTCCCCGCGCCGACCGGGCCGCCGATCCCGATCCGGATAGGTCCGTCGTGGGTCATCGTCTCTCTCCTCATCACTCGATAGAACGCCCTCAGGGAGCGCGAAAAAGTCAGCTCATGAACATGCGGGCGCGCAGCTTCTCGTGCTGCATCTGGGCGATCTCCAACCCCGGAGCGACCGCGCCCAAGTCGGCCATCTCCAGTGTCCACACCACCTCGAGCGCCCGGTCGATCCACGCATGGGCCGCCGTGACCACCCGCTGGCCGTCGGATTGGCCGATCGGGATGCCGCGCACGGCGTTCTGCACGAGCGTGTGCGTCGTGGCCGTCAGATGCCCCAGGATCGCGTCGCCGCACGACACCTCGAACTGGCGCGCGATCCGAGCGAACTCCAGCGCCGGGTGCGCGAGCTCGACCTCCGGCGTACGCATGCCCAGCGCGTCGGAGCCGATCATCCGCAGCCGCTTCGCCATCGCGATGTCCGCCGCGCGAAGCTGCGCGGGCATGGTGACCGCGACCACGCGCTCGGCCAGGTCGACCTCGTCGTGGCCTTCATAGAACAGACGCATCGCCAGCGCATCGGTATAGGTGAGCTGGTTCCCGATATAGACCCGCAGCCAGTCCGAGAACGTGGCGGCATCGTGGATCTCGCCGCGGTCGAGATATTGCTCGAACCCGAACGAGTGGCTGAACCCACCAGTGGGCAGGGCGGAGTCGGACAGCTGCAGCAGCAGCGCGAGCGGTCTCGCTGTCGGCACTTTCAAGGGCAGGGCACTCAATGCGAGTGCTCACTGTGGCGGAACGGCACGGGCATGACGCGGTCCGCCCGGTCGTACGGGACGCCCACGGAATCCAGGTACGCCTGCACGGTGTGGTCGTACTGCACCACCATGACCTCGGCGGCGTACTCCGAAGAAGCGTCGAAGAACTGCGCCTGCAGGTGGCGATTGCCGAGGGTGTGCGCCACGATCGCCATCTCGTGGACCGACCGGGCGCGAATGACCAGGACGTCGGTGGCCTCGACGCGGACGACGATCGCATTCCCACCATCGAGGGACAGGATGTCGCCGTCGCGGAGGTCTGCCGCGCCGGTGGGCAGGCGGAGGCCGACCTCGTTGTTGTGATCGGTACGCAGCCGCTGGATCCGCTTGACCAGTTGCGCGCTGGGGATCGTGACGGTCTCCACATGCGTGCCCTCGGGCAGCGACTGATCGTGGATGTTGCCCTGGATCTGGGTGATGAGCATGGTTCCTTCTCGAACGCCGCGGAAGGAGGGCCGCCAGTGATGCGCGGCCCTCCTCCTGCTGGGGATTGTCAGAACAAGAAGTAGCGCTGTGCCAGCGCCAGCTTCTCAGCCGGCTCCGAGGCCAGCACCTCGCCGTCGATCGACACCTCGTAGGTCTGCGCGTCGACCTTGATGTCGGGCGTTGCGCCGTTGTGCTTGAGGTCGGCCTTGGTGAGGTCGCGGATGCCGTGGACGGCGTACGCCTTCTTGGTCAGGCCCAACTCCGCGGGCACGCCCGCGTCCATGGCCGCCTTCGAGATGAAGACCAGGCTGGACTCACCGCGAGCACGACCGTGGGCACCCCACTGGTTGCGCATCGTCCGCGGCTGCGGGGTGGGGATCGACGCGTTGGCGTCGCCCATGACCGCGTTGGCAATGATGCCGCCCTTGATGACCAAGTCGGGCTTGGCGCCGAAGAACTTCGGATCCCACAGCACCAGGTCGGCGAACTTGCCCACCTCGACCGAACCGACCTCGTCGCCGATGCCGTGCGCGATCGCGGGGTTGATCGTGTACTTGGCGATGTAGCGCTTGATGCGGTTGTTGTCGTTGTGCTCGGAGTCGCCCTCCAGCGGCCCCCGCTGCGCCTTCATCGAGTCGGCTACCTGCCAGGTGCGGGTAACGACCTCACCGATGCGGCCCATGGCCTGGGAGTCCGACGAGGTGATCGCGAAGACGCCCATGTCATGCAGGACGTCCTCGGCCGCGATGGTCTCCTTGCGGATGCGCGAGTCGGCGAACGCGACGTCCTCGGGGATGGACGGCTTGAGGTGGTGGCACACCATCAGCATGTCCATGTGCTCTTCGGCGGTGTTGACCGTGAAGGGCAGGGTCGGGTTCGTCGAGGCCGGGAGGATGTTGGGCAGGCCCGCGATCTTGATGATGTCGGGGGCGTGACCGCCACCGGCACCCTCGGTGTGGAAGGTGTGGATGACCCGGCCGCCGATCGAGGCGATGGTGTCGTCGACGAAGCCACCCTCGTTGAGGGTGTCGGTGTGAATGGCAACCTGCACATCATATTCGTCCGCGACCTGCAGCGAGGTGTCGATCGACGAGTGGGTCGAGCCCCAGTCCTCGTGGACCTTCAGGCCGCAGGCCCCGGCGGTGATCTGCTCGGCCAACGCCTCGGTGGCAGACCCGTGGCCCTTGCCGAGAATGCCGATGTTCATCGGGAAGTCATCGGTCGCCTGCAGCATCCGCTGGACCCACCACGGACCGGGGGTGATCGTGGTGGCCTTGGTGCCCTCGGCCGGGCCGGTGCCGCCGCCGATCATCGTGGTCAGGCCGGACGCCAGCGCCACCCCGATCTGGTCGGTGGAGATGTAGTGGATGTGGGTGTCGATGCCACCGGCGGTCAGGATCTTTCCCTCACCGGCGATGATCTCGGTCGCGACACCGATCGTGATGTCCACGCCTTCCTGGACGTCCGGGTTGCCGGCCTTGCCGATCGCCTGGATCCGGCCGTCGCGCAGGGCCACGTCCGCCTTGAAGATGCCCGAGTGATCGATGACCAGAGCGTTGGTGATGACAGTGTCGGGGATGTCGGCCGACCGCGGGACGCGGGAGTTCTGGCCCATGCCGTCCCGGATGACCTTGCCGCCGCCGAACACGGACTCATCGCCATAGACGGCGTGGTCGTGCTCGACCACAGCGAACAGATCGGTGTCACCGAGGCGTACGGCGTCGCCGGTGGTGGGGCCGTACAGCTCGACGTACTGACGGCGAGAGAGCTGCTGGCTCATGATGCGTTCTCCTTGCTCCCGGACGCGTCGAGCGAACCCTCGACCTTGTTGTTGAAGCCATACACGGCCCGGTTGCCCCCGAAGGCCACGAGGTTGACCGAGCGGGCATCGCCCGGCTCGAACCGGGCTGCGGTGCCGGCGGGAATGTCGAGTCGGAAGCCGACGGTGGCATCCCGGTCGAACTCCAGCGCCGAGTTGACCTCGGCGAAGTGGAAGTGGGAGCCGACCTGGATCGGCCGGTCACCAGTGTTCTTCACCTCGACCGAGATCGCTTCGCGGCCCTCGTTGATGACGATCGGCTCGTCATTGAGGATGACCTCGCCCGGACGCGCCGTGGGCGCCGCCCCGACTGCCCGGATGGGCTGGTGCACCGAGACGAGCTTGGTGCCGTCGGGGAAGGTCGCCTCGACCTGGATGACGTCGATCAGGTCGGCGATGCCGTCCATCACGTCGTCGGTGGTGAGGATGGTGGTGCCGAAGCCCATCAGCTCGGCCACGGAGCGGCCATCGCGGGCGCCTTCCATGATCTCGGACGTGATCAGAGCCACGGCCTCCGGCTGGTTGAGCTTGACGCCTCGTTCGCGGCGGCGGCGTGCCACGTCAGCTGCGACGACGATCAGCAGCTTCTCTTGTTCTCGCGGTGTGATCCGCACGTTTCCTCCTAGATCAATGAAGTTGGTTCTGTCGACGGAATGGCAGGGCTGTCAGGACTTCTCGACGCCGTGCTGTCCATCCTGCGTGACGATGACCGTGAGCGCAGCGGAGATGACGGTCTGCGCGATGGTGAAGGCCGTGTTCCAGCCCACTTGACCCGTGACGAAGTTGTGGGCGGCGGCTGCGATGCCGAGCAACGTGGCAGCCATGCCCAGCAAGGCGAACGCTGCTCGACTCTTCGTCCAGTGCCCCTCTCGAAGAAGCGCCTTCTCCTTCTGAACGAGGGCGCCTCCGGCATCTGCTCTCTTCTTCCCGGTGAGGGCTCCCGCGGCTGTCTGAATCAAACCGTTCTGCCAACTGACGCAGAGCAGAATCAGCGCCACGCCCACCCACTGCAGCCAGGACGGCCACTCAGCGAACAGCGGACCAGCGATGATGACCGACGTCACCGGGGAGAGCAGCAGGATGCCGGCGGACAGGGTCGGGTGCAGCCAGACCGAGCCATATTGAACCAGCGTCCAAGCAGCGGCCTGACCGAGAACGATCAGCAGAATGAGGCTGACCCAGTTGCCCATGTTGACCGGGTCGCCGGCCATGGTGGCCTCGCGCAGGGTCGGGTTGTCGCCGAGCGCTGCCGGGAGGACCATTTCACCGGAAACAGGGTCCTTGGTGAGCACACCCTGGGTGACATTGAAGCCATTGCCGCCGGTGAACATCCAGATGACCGGAGCAACCGCTTGCGCCAGCATCGTGTACATCATCGGCTGGATGTAGAGGTCCTTGCGCGGGGCGCTGGTCGACGCCTTGCGCGAGAGATACAGATAGAGGGAGTAGCAGAGGCCGGAGGTCAGACCGAAGGCTGTGCCGATGACCGACGTCTTGATGCCACCGATCATCGCCGGGCCAGCCGCACCTTCAGCAGGCTCGAAGACGCCGCCGGTGAAGAGCACGCCGACGATCATGACCGGGAGGATGAAGACGAAGGACTTGGGCAACTTCACCTTGTCCACGACCGCTGCCAGGATTGGGACGATCACGACCTGCAGGTTGAGCAGAATCGCTGCCACACCAGAGCCGATCAGGAAGATCGAATAGTTCCAGGCCGTGAAGTCGATGCCCAGGAAGATGCCGGAGATCGCAGCCAGGATGATGCCCTGGCGATGCAGGCCTTGCTTCTTGCGGATCTCCTGGATGCCCAAGGGGAGCAGCAGGAGGAAGCCCAGGATGACACGCAAGAAGGCCTGGGTGGCCGGGTCCATGTTGGACGCCTTGACCCACAGCGGCGTACCCGAGAGGAAGAGGGTGCCGATAAGCAGCCAGAGGACGGCCTTGCCATGACCCACCTCCTTGACTGGGGCGGGGGTCCGGCCCACCGTCGCGTTGGCTAGTTGGCTCATGCTTGACTCCTCACTGGGGACGCTGGGTTCGTGATCGTTTCTCGAGCGGTTCGCTCAATTTCTTCAACCCCGATGACGGCTTTATCAGCCGTAGTCAACGGGGCATCCACGCTGGATCATAACGGGGCTCTGAGCGCGAAGTGAAGGAAACGCAGCAACTCGGCCGGAAAAGGGCGCGACCTACGCGAAACTGCGTAGACATTGAATTCTTGGAGATGCCTTTTCAGACATGCGTGCAAGTCTGCGGCCCCGCCCGCACCCACTACGACCCCTAGTACGCAGGGGTTTCCGCCCCGGGCCGTCCCGCACGTCCGCACGTCTGGTCGACGCGCGAAATTTCCTCACCAACCCTCCGGGAGCGTCAGGCAATGCGTGGGAAATAACGCAGACACCGCCCCGACAAAGAGCTGAAAAACCGGACTCTTGCTTCATTCAGAAACTTTTCTGGAAATTCCACCCGCTGCGGGACGCCCTTTTCACACGGGCCAGGAAAATCAACCCGTCGGTGCGGAAACTTCCCTTTTAGGAATCGGGACGGTTTCCTGCCGGGGGCACCGTGCGCCTGCAGGATCCTCACCCACCCCGCCCAGGAAGCTGCATCCTTGCCCTGGATACTTCTCGGGCAACGTGGCAGTTTCCCGGGCCTCGTGCCAGATGATCCCCCGCAGCACCTCACGCCCCGAGCGTGACCACCCGATCGGCCCAGACGTCGAGGAGCTCGCGGTCATGACTGATGGCGAGTACGCCCAACCCGGCAGCCGCTCGACGCTTCAGCACCGCGACGACGGAGGCCGTGGTGAGGGCATCAAGCATCGTGGTGGCCTCGTCGCAGATCAGGTAGTGCGGCTCCGCCGCCAGCGCCCGCGCCAGCGCGGCCCGCTGGAGTTGGCCGTCGCTCACCTCCGCCGGCAAGCGTCCGAGCAAGCTCTCACCCAGCCCCGCCTCGCTCGCCGCCGCGGCCACAAGCGCACCCTGCTCCCGCCCCGGCACCCCGCGCAGCCGCAAGGGCTCGGCGATCAGGTCCCCCAACCGCACGCGGGGGCTGCACGAGCGCCGGGGCGACTGGAACAGCATCGCCACGGCCCCACTCATCCGGCCGCGCCGCGTGGAGACCGGGACGCCGTCACACATGACACTCCCCGCCGCCGGTCGCACCAGCCCGGCCAGGGCCCGCGCGAGGGTCGACTTTCCGGACCCGGACGGCCCGCACAGCCCGACCGTCTCCCCTGCCTCGACGCTGAACGACAACCCATCCAGCACGACCCGACCGTCATAACCGACGCGCAGCTCTGACGCCGTCAGGCTCACCCGACCATCCCCAGGTGCTCCTCGATCCCCACGGTGTCGAGCTGGAGGAGGCTCTCCGGATCACCGGCCGCGCGCAAACCGTTGCGCGGCAAGGCCTCGATGAGCGCCCGCGTGTACGCGTGCTCCGGCCTCCCCAGAACCCCGCCCGCCGGTCCCTGTTCGACGAGTCGTCCGGCGTACATCACCGACACCTCATCCGCCCAGCCACCATCCAGCAGGCTCACCACGTCGTGGGTGATCAGCAGCACCGCCACCCCCGCGTCAGCCTGCGCGCGCAACAACCCGAGCACCTCCTGCGACAACTCCGGATCCAGCGATGCCGTGGGTTCGTCGGCGATCAGGATCGACGGCTGCCCCGCCAGCGCCCCCGCGAGGCCGGCTCGCGCGGCCAGGCCGCCGGACAGTTCGTGCGGGTACGCCGCCAGCGCCCACGCCGGCAACCGCGCCGCCTCCGCCAGACCAGCGACGTCCATCTGCCCACCGAGCGCGCGGACGGATTCGTGGAGTTGCCGCCCGATCGTGCGGGTCGGCGTGAACGACGTCGCCGCCGACTGCGGGACGACCCCGACAATCCGGCCACGGAGCGTACGCCACACCCGATCGCGGGGCTGGGTCAGCGCGTGGGTCACGTCCTGCCCTGCCACCTCCACTGTCCCGCCGAGCACCATCGTGGCCGCCGGCAGCAGCCCGGTGAACGCCGACGCCAGCACCGACTTCCCGGCGCCGGACTCTCCCACGAGGGCGTGCACGCGCCCCGACTCCAGCGACAGGTCCACGTCCGTCGCCGGCTCCACCAACCGCGCGTGCCCCGCGACGGAGGTGGGAATCCGGAGGGTCAGACCCCTCATGCGTGCACTCATCTCGCCCCTCCTGTCCTGGTCGCCCGGCCCGTCATGCCACCCTCGCCAGAGATTGCGGGGCCACCCGACGCTGCAGTGCGCCCGCCAACCCCGACACCGCCAACGTCGTCACGACCAGCGCCAACGCGGGGAACGCCAGCGTCCACCAGCCGCCGATCAGCACCTCGCCGCGCGAGATCGCGAGCAGCGTGCCCAACGACGCGCGGTCCGGCGCCAAACCGAGCCCCAGGAACGACAGTGTCGACTCGTGCCAGATCGCGTGCGGGAGCAACAGCACCAAGGCCACCGACGCCTGCCCGGCAGCCGCTGGGATCAGATGCCGCGCGACCACGAACCAGCGTGAGGCGCCCGCGAGATAGGCCGCGTCCACGAACTCAATGCTGTGGGTGGTGAGCGCGACCGAGCGGACGATCCGCGCCACCTGCGGCCAGTGCGTCAGCGAGATCGACGCGATGATCGCGAGCAGATTGCCGGGGAAGAACGCCACGATCACGATGCCCAGCAACAGGTGCGGGAGGGCGTTGGTGGCGTCGGTGAAGCGCATGAGTACGCCGTCGGTCACCCCCCGCGCCGCCGCCGCGATCGTCCCGATCAGCACGCCCAGCACCGTCGAGACCACCGCACAGACCACCGCGATCAGCAGGCTCACCCGCAAACCCAGAGCCACCCGCACGAACAGGTCGCGACCGGCGTTGTCGGTGCCGAACCAGTGCAGCAGCGACGGCCCGCGTCGGGCGTCCCCGAGCGAGACCTCCTGCCACGTCACCGGCGCGATCATCGGCACAACGACGGCGTACGCCACCACGATCGCCAGCGCGATCCCCGCCGCCCGGATGACCCGATCAGGCATTGCGCTGCGCTCAGTCATCGGCCCGCACCCGAGGATCAATCACCAGATAGGCGATGTCAGCCAGCAACGACCCGACCAAGACCAGGGCCGTGCTCGTGACAGTCAGGAACGCGAGCAGGGGCAGATCGAGCGTCCGCGCCGACGTCACCAACGCGGCAGCCAACCCCGGCCATGCGAAGACCTCCTCGACGAGCACCGCGCCGACGATGAGCTCGGGCAGGCGCACGCCCACCAGCGTCACCAACGGGACCAACGCCGCCGGCAGCACATGCCCCCGGACCACCTGACCCCACGCGACCCCACGCGCCACTGCTCCGCGCACCGGATCGGACGCCAACGCCGCCGTTGCCTCAGCCCGCACGGTGAGCAGCAGCCACGGGGTCTGCGAGATGCCCAGCACGAACGCGGGCAGCACCAGATGGTGCGCGACGGTCGCCCACGTCGCATCCCCCACCACGGGTCGCGCGCCGCCCGCGGGGAACCAGCCGAGCACCAGCGCGCCGACGACCACCGTGGCGAGCGCCAGCACGAACGGGGGCACGGCCTGAGCGACGACAGCCAGTCCCGCGGCGACCCGATCGATCACCGAACCGGGGCGATAGGCGGCCATCAGGCCACCGGCCAACCCGAGCGCCACGGCGATGATCAGCCCGGATGCCGACAGCAGGAGGGTCCACGGCAGGCGCTCGGCGACGACGGCAGCGACCGGCATGGCGTACGACCGTGAATGCCCCAGGTCCCCGCTCAGCACGTCGCCCGCCCAAGCCGTCCACGCGCCCCACCAGCCCTGGTCGAGCTGAAGCGTGGCCGTGATCGTGGCCCGCTGCTCCATCGACGTGAACTGATAGCGATCGCCCAGATAGCCCACCAACGGATCGAACGGCGACGCCTGGGCGAGCGCGAACAACCCCATCGAGATCACGATCAGCAGCGGCACCGTCCACAGCACGCGACGCCCGATGAGGCCGCGGATCTCGCGGCGACGACGCGTACGCCTCCCGGCGACGAGAGCGGACGCGGTCAGCGTGTCCACGACGCGAGGTTCCACCAGGGCCCCCAGCTCACACCGTGGGCGTGCGGCTCGATCGTGAGCGGCCCGCGCTGCCAGCCGCTGTCCCGCGCGACGTAGGTGTGGTCGACGAAGACGAGAAAGACGTACGACGGCTCGGTCAGATAGTGCGTCTGCACCTCGCGATAGAGCGCCGCGCGGGTCGGCCCGTCGGCGGTCTTGCGGGCGCGGTCGAGGGCGGCGTCCATCGCCGGCGTGCCGAAGCGGCCAGGGTTGTCCCAGACGGCCGTGCCGGCCATCGGGGTGTGCAGCGCGGCGTGCACTTGCGTGTCGATCGAATAGGGCTTGTCACCCCCGCCCAGCAGCACGCCGAGCGAGCCGATCCGCGGCTCGATCTTGTCCCAGCCGAGCGCCTCGAGCTTCACCTCGACCCCGATCTGTTTGAGGTCAGCGGCGAACGCGGCGGCGAGGTCACGGCGTACGGTGTCGGACGGGTTGTACGCCAGCGGGAACGACGCGCGGTCGGCGCCCTTGCTGCGTACGCCGTCCGGCCCGGGCACCCAGCCGGCCTCGTCGAGCAACTGGCGGGCACGGGCTTGGTCGAAGCTGAACGTGGCGTTCGGGTCGAAGGCGTCGCCATAGACCGGGGAGACCGGTGTGTACGCGAGGGTGCCGCGCCCGACCAGAACCGTGTCGAGCATGGCCTGGCGGTTGACGGCGTGGTTCAGCGCGATGCGCACTCGGGCGTCGCGGGTGAACGTCGAGTCGGCCGGCAGCGACACCCCGCGCCAGTCGGCCGAGCGCGCGCTGACGACTGTGTAGCCCTGTGCGTTGGTGAAAGCGCTGGCCAGCGCCGGCGGAATGCTCGTGCCGTCGAACTCGCCGGCCTTCACGCGCATCGCTCGGGTGTTGTCGTCGGGCACGTGCACGGTGGTCAGGCTCGCGACCTTGGGAGCGCCGTTCCAATAGTCGGCGTTGGCGGTGAACACGGCCTTGTCGGCGCTGAGCTCGGCGAGCGTGAACGGGCCGGTGCCAACGGGCTCGCGATTCAGGCTCGATTCCGACGCCGGGCCACCGGTGAGCTTCTCCGACGGCGCGATGGCGAGGAGCATGCGGGCAGGGAAGTCGGCGTACGGATAGTTGAGGGTGAAAGTGACGCTCTCCCCCGTTGCGGTCGTCGAGGTGGTGACCCGGTTGACCATGTCGAAGGCGGACGCGATCTCCGACGCGCTCGCGGGATCGAGCACGGCCTCATAAGTGGCCACGACGTCTGCGGCGTCGAAGGTGGAGCCGTCGTGGAACGTCACGCCGGTCCGCAGCGGGACCTCCCACACGGTGAAGTCGTCATTGTGCGTGGGCAGCGCGGTGGCGAGGGCGGGCTTGAAGGTCGGCAGGGTGTCGGGGTTGTCGCTGTGCAGGGTAAGCAGGCCGTCATAGAGCGGTGATACGCCGAGCTCGCCATAGCCCGCGACCGGGTTGTAGCCCCCGAGATCGGCGGCGTCGGCAAGGACGATCCCGTCGGTGGGCTGCCCTGCGGTGGGGGCGGCCGGAGGGGAACAAGCAGCCAGGGCGAGCGCGGCAGCGGTGCCGAGAGCAGCCAAGCCGAGGGCAGTGCGCGATACCATTGCGGCGTCCAATCACGAAGAAATGTGTCTGGTCGGACACATGTCTGGGAGCCTAGCAGCGGACCATTGGCGAGGGCAGGTGGATGACGAAACTCGGTGATGACCACACTCGCCCGCCCGGATCGACCGAGGAGTGGGCGCGCCGGTTCGACCTGCTCTCCGACCCCACCAGGTTGGCGCTGCTCACGCACATGCACCTGCATCCCGATTCACCGGTCGTGGATCTCGCCGCGGCGGCAGGGATCACGCAGACCGCTGCTTCCCAGGCCCTCCGCGTGCTGCGCGATCAGGGCTGGGTGGAAGGGCGGCGCGAGGGGCGGTCGGTGCTCTATCGCCTCATCGACAATGAGGCCCACGCGGTCCTGCACCTCATGGGGCAGCAGCATCACGATCATGGAAGCGGAGCTCAGCGCGGATAGAAACGTGGTCCCGGGCTTCGCCCAAGACCCGGGATTACTAGTCGCGCGGCGCCCTGGAAATCATGCCGAGGTAGTGCCCAAGAGCGATTTCCATCGCATCCATCTCGTCACGCAGGAGGTAGTCGACGGGATCGCCGACGACGTAGCCGGTATCGATCGAGCGGATCTGGTCGATCAGCAGCCGAGTCGGAAAACTGTGGACAGCCTTTCCGGCTATCCACAATTCTTGCAACGCATGGCCCGGCGGGCCATCGCCCTCGCATTGTGTGAGTGAGAGGCCGCAAGAGCCGGCGGCATTGCACGCCAGAAGGGCTGCCCCACTTTGGACGCTAGAACGCCGCAGCACGGTGACGCAGAGGACGATGACGCTTTTAGCATGAGGAGCTCCGACTAGCGCAGTACCTCCGTGCCCGCGGGCACCTAGTTGTCGCGGTCAAGC
>LSQX01308543.1_pt1 | contig 16873 bp, 8 predicted proteins | sample 654561 | NCBI WGS metagenome assembly LSQX01 (sample SAMN04489861, study PRJNA283612) | anaerobic digester metagenome | isolation source: 4 biogas reactors fed with cattle manure at either 37C or 55C with and... | place: Denmark: Kongens Lyngby | collected 2014
GGAAAGTAAGCCCTGCTAATTTTCCTAATGTAAGCGATTATCAAAATCCGTTTATTGCCGAAGCCATGAAAATGTTAGGCTATGTGAATCGCTTCAGCCATGGTGTTTATCGGGTGCAGAAAGAGTTGATTGAAAATGGCAACGGTGTCGTGAAGAAATGGCATATAAGTTCGACAAAAGTGAAGACAGTGTGAGATATTATTTAAGAAAACTAATGAAAGAAGGAGAGATTAAACGAGAAGGTTCCAAAAAGACGGGCAAATGGATTGGAAAAGAAAATAAAAAGATTGAAGATTTTAATAAAAAAATATGAATTATATGTATTAGCTAAGACTTTATCTGACAGTCGGGCACTTTATTAAGTATTAAATATTGGGTTTTTTAAGTCAAATAGACTTTGAGGTTACCACAATTTTATTTGATTAACTGGCATTTGCAGACAATAATGTGACGACAAACCGCTACCTCTTCAATGGNNNCTACACCTTAGGCACCACATACCTCGGTACCCTCGACTACGGCAAAAAACCCCGAAAGCTTACGGCTTTCGGGGTGGTATCAATAGCAAAGATTTCGTGAGCTTACTCCCACCTGAGCCTTTTGACGGTTTTGATCATTTCGCGTTTTATCCTGGGTGAAAGCTCCTGAGTGGCGAGCCATCCGCTGATTGCGTTGGCAATCTTTTCCCTTTCAACCGAATAATTGAACCAACCGAGTGCCTCAATCATCACGAGGCGGGTATATTCACTCTGAGAGGCATTGCCGGCGACCTCAAGCAGCTCATCAACCTTCCAATGGAGTGGATTGTTGCGTAGGGTCCTCATTTCGGATTCTCTTTTTAGATCATCCGCATTGAGGTCTTTGATGGTCTCCATCATTTTGGGTATATTGTTGAAGAAAGATCCCATATTCTTCGCAATATCTTCAGGCAGCTCATCGTGCTTTAATAGGCTCAGAGCCCCTTGGGTCGCATATTGTGTGCGAACCACTTCATGCGAATGGCGCACGATATCGATAAGCTCATCTTTACAATTCTCCGCTCCCATTTTACCCGCATAGTGGCAGGATTGTCTGCGGATCATCTCGAAGGGGTCGAAAATTCCCTTTTCTACCACTTTTAAAGTATTTTCGTCCACAAAAGGAGCAATGGCTGTGAGCACCTGCAAACGCACAATCCAGGATTCATCCTTGTCAAAGATTTTAGCCAGATCAGCAGAGTTGAGCTCTCCAAGTTCAGTGAGCTTTTTCACTGCCATTGCGCGGAATATAGATTCCTTCGAGCTGAGGAACTCCTTCCAATATTCGCTGCCTCCGACACCCTCATTCTTCATCTTGCCGTCCAATATATAAGACTGATTCGCGAGTGCGCGGGAGATCTCCGCTGCATCCACTCCTTCAGGAGCCGTGAATCTGAAAGTAGGATCACCGATCATATGTGACTCGAGGTAACAAACTTCCTTCTGCCAGAAGCCCGCCCTGATGCCGAGTGCCAGGTAGCCGATAAGCTGATCGGCCCATTTGTCCTGAAGCACATTGACCGTATTGCCCTGAGCTACCACATTGCGCCCATCATTGAAGATATGATAACCTGCAACATAGCCTGTCTGGTGAAAAGAGCCGTTATAGCAGGCATTGAATATGGTCAATCTTGCGCCGGTTTTGAGCTTCTGGATATCCTCAAGTACGATATTGATATTTGCGGCTGCAAGGGAGTCGTTAACCCTTTCAGCTTCTAACGTTTCATCCGAGAAAAGTGCGGGGTCCAGATGGAAATGCTCTGACATCTCCTTGATATACTCCGCTTTTTTATCGGGATTTCTCTTTACTGCACGGCGGAGATCATTCCTGAGGGTGCGTTTGAGGGATTCGATGTTCTCTCCGATGGTATATGCGGGAGCGATGCCGTTGATATACTGGGTTTCGGGAGCTCCGTGCTCGCTGAACATCATCACATCTGTCTCCGGACGCTGGATCTCGTTGTACAACTTAAACTTCATGTAGTTGTCCTGTCTGAAGTTGTAAAATTTGTTGCCGGATGCCTTTTTGAATGCCTGCGGGAAATACTCCCTGAAGAGCATGGGTTGTTGTCTCCATACATTCAGACAATCGGAGTTGTATGCGTGCCCTGCAAAGAAAATGAAATGGTCGAGGGGGTTGACCTCTTTATGAGCGGCAACCACCTTCTGCAAATATTTTTTCATTACCTCCATCTTATCGCCCGGAAAATCCTCGGGGACACGCATACGTGCCGAATAGAAATTGGGGCTGAGCTTCTGTGCTCCATTCTCGGTCAGGTTGTAATAAAACCAACGGGGGTTATTCTCATCCTGTCCAATGAATTCGAAGTCGAGATGAAGGTCGTCGTAATACCTGTCGGAGGTAACGGATGACTCCTCTCTCGGGAAGGTATTCTCGTTCATCTTGAATGCGGTGGTCATAAACTGAGCCTGGCGCACTCTGGCGATGGGAATATCGCCGATAAATACCATACCTTCGAGGAGAGGTTTTTTCTTGGAAAGGGCTATAATCTGAGCTTTTACATCTTCGGGCCTTGCCCAGTCGGAAGAGAGGATATAGGTACCCAAACCTTCACTTTGGAGCACTTCCCTGTAAGCATCTATTTCTGCTTTACAGGCATTATATGTCTCGTTGTCCACGAAAATGGCAAACGATGTGGTCGCCTTAGGGTCACATTTTACAATATTTACTTTTGCTTTGGGTGCGGCAACCATTGTGCCAGCCATAAGAATAGCACAAATCAAAGCAAATCCATTTTTCATAATAACTCTTTTCCTCATCGTGTGTACTCTTTTAAGCGGTTGATTGTTTTCATAAGTTCATCCGAAAGTCGAGGGTCGAGATCTTTTTGGTTGTCGAGGATAGCCTGGCAACCGTTGATGATTTCGACTCTGTTATAAGCCCGGACAAACCATCCCAATGCTTCTGCAAGGGCGATTCTGATCTCAAGATCATCTTCAGGATTGCCGATGACATTTAGGATGTCGTAGGCCATGTGAGGAAAAGGGTTGTTTCGTAGTACTACAAGATAGAAATCTCTGGTACTGGGCTTCTGTGAAGTATCTATAACACATCTCCAGCACTCGGTAAGTGTGCGCTCATCACTGTTGATCGTATTTTCAACATTCTCCCAGAATTCCTCTTTGTCAAAGATGAATTCATTGTCATTCATCACCGCATCCTTAAAGAAATGCTTTAAAAGTTCCACGTTGAGATGGTGTGCGCTGAAGCTCATATTGAATGCAATCCTTTTTGCAAGGTAATCCTCAAGATAAGCATTCACCATATAGGGAGCCAAATCGTTACGGCCAACTCTGCCCATATAGTACATAGCTTTTCTGCGGATAAACTCGTAGGGGTCATCCGATGCCAGCTTAAGCAATTCTATATAATTGTCATCATTGTAGTGTGCAAGCAAATGCAAACACTGGAGGCGCAGCATATAGTAGGGAGAGCTCTTATAGGTCTCGAGGAGGAGATCCGACATTTTCTCATATTTCAGCTCAAAAAGCTTGTAGAGAGCCAGACCCTGTATATCCACAGGGAGATTGTGCTCCATCACAGCGAGCCAGTAATCAGGATCTTTGGAGTGTGTCTTTATACGTGGCATCCCCTTGGGTCTTGCAAACCTGAAAGTGGGGTCGCCGATAATATGTGACTCAAGGATATTAATGTTCTTGGTCCATTCGCCGATCCTCATTCCATAAGCCAGCATACCCATCAGATCCGTGGAGGACTTATCCTGAAGCACATTGACGGAGTTGCCAAAGCAGGCAATTGTCTTGCCCTCGCCGAAAATATATTCTCCTGCGATAAAGTCACCGTTCCTGAAGTCGCCATTGTAGCAGGCGTCTAATATCACAACACGGGGATTTGGACCGATTGCCCTGATATCTTCAAGTTCAAATCCGGTTTTTGCATACTCAATAGAGTCCTCTGCGATTACCGCAGGGTCGTTCCACCCCTCAAACCAGGTGCTGTCTATACCATGTTCTTTAATATACCTCTCCATGGCATCCTGCACGCTATTTCCTCTTTTCTCAATATTCCTGAGCTGTCTGCGAAGCAATCTTTTACCCGATTTGTAGTAATCTTCTTCATACTCATTCGGTATAGCTCCGGTCAGATACTGCCTCTCGGTTACGCCGTGCTCGTGAAAGAGCATAAGGTCTACATCGTCTCGCTTCATCTCCTCTATCAGAATTTCCTTCATATAGGGATACATGGCGAAAAGATAGAACTTGGCATTGTCGGCGTGGCCCTGCAACGCAGCGGGTACCTGTTCTCCCATTACATAGCTCTGGTCTTTCCAGGCAATGAGACTGTTGGAGAATGAGCCGTCTCCGGTGTATTGTACTACCACATCAAGGGGATTTTCAACACTTCTCTCCTTTACCACCTTCCTGAGATAGTTGCGGATCTGAGCAAAGCCAGCCTCTCCTTTGGCGGTTGAGCGGATTCTTCCGGTGTAAATATCACAGGAGATTCGTTGAGGAGAATCACCGGCCAACCAGTAGTAATAGAGCTGGTGATGAGTCGAATCCTGATGGAGAAATCTGAACTTCAGGTCAAAATCATCATAGAAACGGTCTGAAGGTACCGATGAGTCATAATAATCGCAAACATCCTGATCCATTTTGAATGCGGAGGTGAAGTGTTGCGCTCCGCGAATCATCGGCACGGGGATATTCCCCACGAATACGGCTCCTTCAAGTCCCTGCTCATCGTAATACTTTTTAAGGAAAAATCTCACATGCTCGGGAGATTCCCAGTCAGCATAGAGAATGTAGGTTGCGAGTCCATCTTTTTCTATGACATCACGGTAGGCATGTATCTCCTCCTTGCAGGCATCATAGGTGGCCTGGTCAACAAATATAGCGAACGAGTTGCGGATGCTCTGCGATGGGGAGATAATATTTTGCTGCGCCCCCAGAGGGAGGCACAGCAAAACAAAACAGAGTAATGATATTTTTTTCATTTATTGGTACAGGATATTTTTTTAGAAAGTAAATCCGATTGAAAAATTAGCAAATGTTCTTGCGCTTGGGGTTAATTGGGGGCCGGGGTTGAGATTCCACCAGAAATTCTTGCCTTCAGTGTCGGTACCATAGCTGTAGTTGTGAAGTTCTTCATTGGAACGGAGATACTTACAGCTTGCAGCTACATAAATGGTACTTTTATCACCCAAGGGGAAGATGGCTTTCAGATTGACGCCGAACTGATAATAGTTTGCGCTAAGAATGGCAAGATCCTTCTCATAGAGGTCTCTTACCACCTCTGAATCGGGGAATGGGCCATTATAGATATGCTCACCCGCGATATTGAAGTTGTAACCTGCACTCAGGCCTGCGACGATAGAGGCATTGCCGGCCATGAAATTCTTCTTACCGTAAATTTCCCCATAAACGTTTTCAGCCTTGAAAGAGGATTCGGGGAGAATATAGGTGTCCAGCCTGTCGGTGTACTGGCCCTGAATACCCGCCATCCAGTCATAACCTTCCCTGCTATCTCTGAAGAGATCATACTTCAGGGAAATGCCGGTGAAGTCATACTTGCTACGGATAAATTTGGCTATTGAAATCCACTGCTGCACCTCGTATGTGGCATCGAGTACCTGAATGTATTCGATACCGTCAGTATGCTTCTTATAACCGTCGAGGGCAACCTTGTGGGTGAAAGAGTCACCTTCGAGCACCATTTGGAGATTGCCTCCCATTACCTGCTGAATGGTTGAGCCCATTCTGAAAGGTTTGGCAGGAGTGTGGAACACATCAATAACCTGATAAGTGTAGTTGCCCTCTGCAAGAACCTTTACATTTGAACCCTGATAGCCGTACTGAAGTGCACCGCCGAGTTTGTTGGTCTTGTAGTAGTATGTGCCAAGTCCACCGAATGAACCCACAACGGCATCAACATAAGTACCGACACCTCTAAGGTTAAATGCGGGTTGGTCTTGCTGGCTGTTGCTATTGAGCGGAGAATACCTGTCGAAAGCATTCTTGTACATAAATGTAAGACCTGCACTGTGATCGCCAAATGCGAAGACTGTGGAAGGCTTAACCTCGATGCCATATTCGTAAGAATCGCTTCGGGGGTCAATCTGCTTTGCACCACTCTTGGTAAAGTAGTTGGCAGTTACACCGAAAGCCACTAAATCCCAAAGAAGGGGAGTGGCCGCCTTCATGGTCATATCGTAAACCTGTTTCTTGAAATAACTCAGGCGTGAGTCTGCAAGAATATAGGGCATATCGGGGTCATGGGTAAGTCGGAGGGTATTGAATTTTGAGTTTTCCTGGGTTATGTTTTGGTAGGAAAATTCACCCCATACACGTGCTTTGCCGAGAGGACTTGAACCTGATGTGTTAACTTCGAGAGTCTTAAGGTCACCCTCCTGCTGAAGTCTGTAGGCGCCGACTTTCATGTCATAGCCTACCGAGAGTGTACCGAAGTCACTCAGAGGAGTCAGTATCATACCTGCCGCATTGTTCGAATTGAACCATGTGGCTTTGACTTGATTGATTTCCAGTACTGTCGGATAGATGGTAGATTTACTCCCCTGTGCCTGAGCAACCAATATTGTGCTCAAAGCTAAAACTGATGCGATAATATATTTTTTCATCTTTTTCATTGTTAGAGGTCAGTAAATTATTTCTTGTACCAGGTATTCCAGGAAGGAACGCCGGAATTGTTGCGGCGTACCATCGCTACAGCGTTGATCTGGAAGTCATCTGTAGAGTTGTTGGTGTCCATGTAGATGTGACGGCCATCCTCCTTTGTCTCACGGATCTTTCTGCTGACGCTGTTGCAATTGTAAGTAGCACCTGTATAGGTTGCGCCGGCATCCAGACTGGTAGGCATACGTTTTTGATTGATCTTGGTAGCGTTGTTTACAATTTCAACGGCATCAGTAACACAATCGATGGGGATTGGATATGCTTGGTTGGTTCCACCCTGGGGCTGTACCCAGCCGTTAGGGTCAATTTCGGAGTCTGGAAAGAAAATGGCGTAAGCACCTCCGAAGACAGTTACAAGCCACTGTGTGCCAAACACGCCCTTGTCAAATGCAAGAATCATGTTGTGTGCATTGGGGTTGTCGGGGTTAACGCTCTGATTGACGATGAAAGTCTCGAATTCAGCACCGCTGAGGTCAACCGGACTGGTCGACTTGATGGCGGTATGGTCCTGCGCAATTTGTGCGATGATGATGGACTCACCGGGTTGTACAGGAAAGTCGTTGCCATCACCGGGCACCTGCCAGATTGAGGCTAGGTAGATGTAATTTTCGGGTTTTCCATCAGGAACCTCCCAATTGTAAGTCGCTGTTGAAGCCTGTAAGGGTAGTATATTGCCAATACCAAGACCATCAACATACTGCACATCCTCACTATTGTTGTAGATCTCATAGAACTGGTCCTTGAAATAATATCCTGTAGAACCGTTAAAAAAGATCTCTTTTAAGATGAGTGCTCCTGCCTTGGAGGAAACAACCTCTATGTTAAAGGTCTGGCCTCCGGTAAGGATGTTGATGTTTGTCAAGCTGCCGCTGAAATAGTAGGTAAATCCACCGCCGGCTGATTCAGCGGTTGCTGTTACCGTATAAACTCCGGGAATCAGACCGTCAGCGCTAACGTTGCCGGAAGCATCTGTAGTCCGGGAAATCTCGAAATTCTCAGCATAGTTGATAAAACGTACTGTGAAGCTTGCAGGACGTGGTGTGTCTGCGTCCGCACTACTGACAGAAACCTTGACATTTGCGTTGATAGGAGTCACGTCCACGATGTCCGCTACTTGCTTGAACTGCTCACATGAGAGGGCTGTCAAGAGTACTATTGCTAATAAAAAGTATTTTTTCATAATCCTATCCTCCGTTTAGAAAATGTTAACTTTAAGATCGAAACCGAAGAACAATTTGTTACCGCTGAGAAGCTCGGTAAATGAACCGGGAGTTCTCTTGGACTCATAGAGAGGACGACTGTTGAACATATTGTTTACGAAGAACGATGCGGTAAGTCTGTCACCGATTTCCTTCGAAATATTGAGGTTGAAGGTCACTGTGGGGAAATACTGCTCTACGATGAATCTGGTTTCGCTCCTGGCATCAAACATATATGCAAATTCGGGATCATCCTTCTTGGAAGGGTCAAAGTTATATACCTTGCCGTCCTTGTAGGAGAGGTACTTTATGAACATTGTGTCATTGCCGTACTCAGTCCAGAATTTCTCAAACCAGTTGACCTGGGTTGCAAGTGTGATTACAAATCCTATCTCAGGGATGTTGTGTGTAAGACGGAGTGTGGTAATCAGGTTGTCAGTACGTGAAGTGGTCAGCCCCTCCTCATAGATTGCAACATTGCTTTCAATTTGGTTGCCTCGAGTGTTTTGGTCAAAAGTGTAACCGTTGCTTCTCGCAGTGTACTGGTTCCAGGCACCATTTAGGAATACGGATGTCCTTATGGCGTCGAAACGGCCAAGATCCAGTTCAAACTCGATGCCCCTATTGTGTCTGTAGTGGTTGTTCATCGGTTTTGCATAGGTGGAGAAGATGTTGTAGGTGCCTTCATACTCGGGAGTGTAAACACCTTCAGAATTCTTAACCGCCTTATATTTCACAAATTCGACGAGATTGTAACAACTGATATCTTTACCAAGGGTATAACCATTATTTGTGAGCTCGTCATAGGCTGTAACGGAGAGACGGTACTGATCGAAGAGTTTCAGGTCTATACCTACTTCCGCTTTGCGCATCTTGGCGATCTCAAGGTCTGGGTTGCTTGTGTCGAACACTCTTACAGTGGCTACAGTCTGTCTGTATGTGCCCTCCTGGAAGTCATAGTTGTTGTAGTTGAAGAAAGCCCTTTCAGGATAGAGCATCAGGGCTGTAGGAGCCTTGGCGGTCTTTCCCCAGCCTCCGCGGATTGTCAGGATATTGGGAATAATCTCCATTGATGCGTTGATACGGGGAGAAAGGGCTGTCTTGCCGTTAATAAGGTCAAAACGGGCACCTGCTTTGATGCTGAGCTCATTTCTGCCGAAAGTATGCTTGTATGTGTCTTCAAAGAAGAGGCCGAGTTGATGAACGAAAGGAACATCATAGTAGGGCCTCTTGCGATATGAAGAGTAGTCGCTGGAGTTGTTTCTGAAAGGAGGAGTCTCATCATCATAGACCTTTCCTTCACCGAGGTTACCATCTGTTTTGTAGTCGGCACCTACGAGGATGTGGTTATTGATGTTACCCCATCTTTTATTGAAGTTGGCCTTAATCTGAGCGTAAGCGTTGAGCTCCTTACCGAGAATTTCGTAAGTCTCGATATATTCGTAGGGGAGCACTTTGATCCAGTTCTCAGCTTCGCTTGCAGGGATGTTGGTAATTTTCTTACCATTTATGTCGTATACATCCTGGCCGGCGACGTTGGAAAGGATAGCGCCGTCATATTCACAGACTGTGTGGAGTGATTCCGCATTGGAGAGTAGCTGGTTGTGGTAGTCGTACTTATCGGCGTAGCTTATTGCTGCAGCGTAAGTTATGTTATTTAACCAGCCTTTGTTGATGTTGACAGTACCATTGGTGTTCAACCTTACGCTCTGTGAGTCACCTTTAGTAACGAGCATTGTGCGCAGGTCATCGGGGTTCAGTTCACGTGTGTCCTTGCTGATACCCAGGTCGAGAGTGGTGTTGGTATTCCAGTTCTCGCCAAATTTCTTTGACCATAAAGCCTTTGCGTTGAACCTTTGGTAGTAAGCGTATGCTTCATAGAGCCTGCTTGTGTTGTATGCATAGTCACCGGAAAGGTTGAGGTGACCGGCATTCTCGCCAAGTTTGAAGCCTACTGATGCGGCTGCCTGATAAGTGCTGGGATTAGCCTTGAGACGAATGCTCAGAGGCTCTTTTCCCGCCTTGGAACGGATAATCACAGCACCGGAATTCAGGTCACCATACTCTACAGAGGGGATACCCCTGATGACCTCGATAGACTCGATGTTGTCAGTTGAAACCATACGGGAGTCGATACCTGACATTGTTCCGCCTGCTCCACCGGTAATGGAGGGTGCAAGAGCCTGCATGTTGGCGTTGGAAGAGAGAGGAGAACCGTCTACGATAATGGCTGTACCGATACTCGTAGCGTTACGGATGGTGATGTAGTTGGCGCTCGAAAGGTAGGGATTGGTAATCGCTACGCCGGGAAGCAGTTGCATCACGTCGCTCAGAGAACTGGTCTGCAGGTGGTCCATTGCCTGTCTTGAGATGTTGGATGCAGTGGCTGCTCCCGCTTTACTCTGGGTAGCCACAACCTGCACCTCGTCAAGGCGGAAGTTCTCTACTTGCATTTCAAAGTTGAAGACATTCTCTTTGCCCTGGACAATTTCAATTTTCTGCTCGATTGTCTTCATTCCAACAAATTGAACCTGGATAGTGGATTTTCCTGCATCCACTCTCTTGAATTCAAAGTTGCCGTCTTTGTCTGTAGTGGTATATGTCTCCGAAGGATACAATATCACCACGGCAAATTCTACGGGCACATTGGTGCCCTGTTCCAGCACTTTGCCGGTTACCGATGTGCCGGAAGTGCTCCTCGTCTGAGCGAAGGCTCCTACACATGCGAACAACAGGCAGAGTATAAGAACTTTCTGAATTCTTTGCATAAGTTGTGTTGAATTAGGGTTAATAATAATTTGTATGTTTGTTTAGTTTTCTCTTTTGAGACGGTTAATGCTCTTAAGTAGTTCGTTTGCCACTCGCTCATCCTTTTCGTTTGCGAGTAGTTCTGAGCACCTTTTAATAATTTCATCCTTTTGATAGGAATAGACGTACCAACCTAAAACCTCGGCAATTGCTACCCTGAACTCTTGGTCGGTCTCATTTTGTAAAAGCTTGAACATCTCCTCCAGAGCATGGGCATTACAGCCGTTGCGCTCTCGCTTGACGGTAAACTTCTTTTCCTTGAGTGGGTGATCGGGAGAGTTCAGCAGAGCGTATTCCTCAAGTTCCTTTTCAGTAGGATAATAATGTCTCCTCATCGGCTTTATGTAGAACATCACCCTTGAGTTGACAGCAGGGTCATCCTTGAGAGTATCATAAATATCCTTAAGGTCAGGATCACCGCACTCGTCGAGCGTCTGAACGCTGAGTCTTTGAAGCAGCTCATATGAGTCTTCAACTCCAAGCCTGATAGCTTGGGAAAGGTATGAATCCGCTCTTCTTTTGAGTGACATGAAGGCTTCCAGACGCACGACAGGACTCTCGCTATTCCTTTGGATATCGAGTATCTCCTGCGAAGTGATGGCATCGGTCTCGGAGAGAGTCTTGATTGCAAGAGCCCTTATATCGCAATTGGAGTGGTTGAGAAGTTTTTTCCAGTACTTGCTGTCGTTGCGACGAATAACTATTGTTTTATCAAGGTCAAGCTCCGGATATGCATTGGCGAACCGGAAACTGGCATCACCGAAGAGATGCGACTCAAGGGTAAGCTGCCCTTTTGCCCAGTTGCCGAAACAAACACCGGCATTGAGCAGACCTATATGTTCGTTGGTCCAGGTGTCCTGCAGGGTGTTGACGGTATTGGCCTTCACTACCATAGTTTCTCCGGGATTGAAGATCCAGTACCCGGCTATATAGTCCTCGTTGTTGAATGCTCCATTGAAGCAGGCATCAATTATCACAACACTTGCGTTGGATGTATATCCATACATATCAGGGATATTGATGTCCATATTGGCATAAAAGGTACTGTCTTTGGCCTCAAGCTCCTGTGCGCCGGCAAACCACTCTCTGGGGATTCCGTATTTTTCCATATACTCATTGATGGTGGCGGTGGTGTCTTTTGAGCGTCTGATCCTCTGGCGGAGGGTGAGTTTAATATTTTCGATCCAGGCATCCAGCGTTGAGGATTTAGGGGTTGCACCCAAATATTGGGTCTCCTCGGATCCGTGATGGTGAAGGATTGCCAGATCATACCTCGGCTTAGCGAGGGTGTTCATCAACTTTTCTCGCACGAATGGTTCAAAATTGTGATTAATAAAGTCCAGGTCAGCACCTCTCTCTGAGCCCAGGAAGGGAAATTGCTCCCTGAGTGTCCACATTTCGTCGATACGAGCGTTATATGAATCGGAGTTGTATCCATGTCCGGTAAATACCAGAATGTTGGAGATCTTTTTGGCTTGTCCTCTTTTCTGTGCTATCGCTTTTTTGAGATAGGCGGAAATTGCAGAATATTTGTCGATTCCAGGGATCTTCGGAGATTTGATGCGTGAAGTCCAGATCTCACATCTGATGGTTTGCGCTGATTCTGCGGTTAGCGAATAGTAGTGCAACAATGGCTTGTCCTCATCCTGTTTGAGATATTCGAAGCGGAGGTCGAAGTCGTCGTAAAACCGGTCGGAAGGGACCGAAGAGTCTTTCCAGTCGGCTTTTTGGTCCATCTTGAAAGCGGTGGTCAAATGCTGTGCGTCCCGGATCATCGGTATGGGAATCTCCCCAACGAGCACAGCACCTTCAAGATTGTGTAAAGTGTAATAGTGCTTTAGCACTGTTCTTAGAGAATCGGGATGCTGCCATTTGTCAATAATCAGAATTCCCTCTTTGCCAATAAATGACATTGATGCGGTAAAGGCATCCAGGTCATCTCCGATGGCTTCATAGGTCTTTTGATCGGTAACAACAGCCACTTTGGTGGTGCGTGACTTGGTCAATCCTTTTGTTGCTGCAGGTAATGAGGTCAACATCAGAGCCGTCAAGGCAAGAATAAGTGTTTTTTTCATAAAATGCCAAAAAAATGTTTTGTGTGTAAACCACAAAGTTACTTATTATTTTGATTTCACAAAGAAAACGAGAGGCAATTGGGGAAATGTTTTGATAACTTGAAAAGAGGTTGGTGCTTTTGATTATTATAATTACCTTTGTAAGTTACGTTAATGGTGCAAAAACTTATTATTTAACAATAAAAACATGATGAAACGTTCTTTTCTCTACCCTATCATGCTGATAATCTTTTCAGCATTTCCACTGGTCCTAAATGCACAGAAATCAAAGCCCGCTCTGGATCATTCGGTCTATGATGGCTGGAAAAATGCCGGCAACGTTTCCGTCTACAACGACGGCGAATGGGGTCAATTTTATATTTCACCTCAGGAAGGTGATGGCACTATTGAATTCTACAACCTAAGGACAGGCAGACAGATCTCCATTGAAAGGGGCCAGCAGGCCAGATTTTCAAAAGATGCTACCAGAGCGATTTTTAAAATAATTCCTAAATTCCAGGAGACCCGCCAGGCTAAAATAGAAAAAAAGAAGAGCAAGGATATGCCCAAGGATACTCTCGGCATTCTCAATCTTATCACAGGCGAAGTGACCAAATTTCCTCTTCTCAAAAATTTCAAATCCGGTACTCTCACAGGTGACTATATCGCATTTCAAAAAGATACCACTTCCAATCTCTACATACTCAACATTAAAACGATGGCTTTGGACTCCCTGAAAAGTGTATCCGAATACGCTTTTTCCAGGGAAAACGATATCCTGACCTACACCACCAAACCCGATCCCAAAAAGGATTCAATTACCATCCCCGGCATCTATCTGCTTAACCCCGCTACAGGCGTAACTACAACGCTGCTCCAGGGTTCCAAGGATGCAGTCTTCGGCGATACTTATTTCACCGAAGATGGATCCAAGGTGGCGTTCTATGCAAATACTGATACCACAAAAGAGGCTAAGAAATTTACCAACATCTATCTCTACGATGGCACAAATACCAGAATTATTGTTCCCAGGGATGCTGAATGGATCCCTGAAGGCTGGATGGTCAGCGACAATGGCAGCATCAACTTCAGTAAGGAGGGAGACTATATAACCTATGGCACTTGTCCGATATCCCGCGAAAAGGATACAACACTCGTAGAGTTTGAGCAGCCCAAACTCGATATCTGGAGCTGGAATGACGAATATATACAGCCTATCCAATTGAAGAACCTCAACCGCGAGAAAAGGCGCACTTATTTGGCAAAAATCAACATTGACGGCACAAATCCCGTGCAATTGGCCGATATGACTCTCGAGAGCATCGGCATCGGAGACAAGAACAAAGAGCAATATGTTATTACCTATACCAACAAGCCTTACCGTATGTCACAACAGTGGGATATGAATCCTAAAAATGATGTATACAAAGTTTCACTGGTCGATGGCAGCAAAGAGCTCCTAGCAGAGGGTGTTCCCTGTAATATGATGATGTCATCTCCTGACGGAAAATATTACACTTTCTATGATGCCGAAGCAAGAATTTGGTATCTTTACACCCTTGCAACGGGTGAGGTTAAAGATCTTACTTCAGAATTAGGAGTAATTTTCTACAATGAGGATCACGACACACCCTCACTTCCGAGACCTTATAGTAATGCTGTTTGGTCAGAGAATTCGGACTATTTCATTATTCGCGACAGATATGACTACTGGCAGTTTGATCCTACCGGAGCAAAAGCTCCTTTCCTCCTGACTGAGGGTAAGGGTCGCGCCACTAACACCACATATACTTTCGCAAGCCCCTACAATGATCCTAAGTCATTCCTGAGTCGATCGTTTGAGATCAATGCCGACAAACCAATCTATTTCCGCACCTTCGATAGGACAACAAAGGAGACGGGCTTTGCCATGAAGGATATCACCAAGAGGAGGGCAACTCTCCAACAATTGGTGAAGGGCCCCTATACCTATGATGCCATGGGCATCTGTACAACAGGTAAAAAGCCGATCTATATCTATTCGAGAGGCTGTTTCGAGGATGGAAAGAACATCTGGATGACCTCCGACAATTTCAAGACAGAGGTGCAGGTGACCGATGTAAATCCTCAGCAGAGAGATTACAACTGGGGTACCGTAGAGCTTGTCTCCTGGGATACTGCAGATGGCATCAAAGCGGAGGGACTCCTGTTCAAACCCGAGAACTTTGATCCCACAAAGAAATATCCTCTGATGATCTATTTCTACGAAAAATATTCTGATGATCTCTATGCCTCCCGTTCACCTGCACCGAGCCGTTCGACGGTCAACATTCCCTATTTTGTCAGCAACGAGTATATCGTGTTTATTCCCGATATTTACTATACCGACGGTCACCCCGGCCAGAGCGCTATGAAGTCGATAATGCCCGCTTGTGATATGTTGTGCGGATATCCTTGGATTGACGGCGATAATATGGCTATTCAGGGGCAGAGTTGGGGAGGTTATCAGGTAGCCTATATGATTACACAGACCAACCGATTTAAGGCGGCCGGCTCCGGCGCTCCCGTGGCCAATATGACAAGTGCTTACGGCGGTATTCGCTGGGAGAGTGGTATGGCACGTACATTCCAGTACGAGCAGCAGCAGAGCCGCATCGGTAAGGACCTCTGGGAGGGATTTGACCTTTATATTGAAAATTCACCCCTCTTCTTCGTGCCCAATGTAACCACTCCCGTACTCATCATGCACAACGACGAGGATGGTGCAGTACCTTGGTGGCAGGGTATCGAGTTTTTCAATGCCCTCAGACGCTGCGGCAAAGAGGTATGGCTGCTCCAGTACAACGGAGAAGCTCACAATCTCAGTGAGCGCCGCAATGCTCGTGACCTGAGCATCCGTCTAGAACAATTCTTTGACCATTATCTTAAAGGTAAACCCGCTCCGGTATGGATGAGTAAGGGTGTTCCTGCAACACTCAAGGGTATTGACCTCGGATACGGATACGACCAATAATATTTATAACCTGAGAATGTTGCACGAAAAACTAGCTCAAAATATTGCGTATGTCATTGATTATTAGTACCTTTATGTTATATTAAGGGGAGAATATAGTATTGATTTATAGAGACAATAGTTATGGGATTCAAGCAAACGAGCAATAATGCACCCTCATTTACTGAGGTGTTTACCGAATTAAGAAGTTCTAGAGCACGCAATGAGTTTCTAGAGCAAATTGACAAACTCATTGATTGGAGACCATTTCAAACACTCATAAATAAAAAGCTAAATAAGAGAGCTGAAGCGAAAGGCGAACCTACTTATGATGGAGTCCTAATGTTTAAGATCCTGCTTCTGGAAACGTGGTATAATTTGAGTGACCGAGCCGTTGAAGAGCGTATTAACGACTCCATCAGCTTTGGAAAGTTTCTTGACATTGATATGGAACACGTCTCTCCTGATCACAGCACCATTTGCCGTTTTCGGAATGCGATTGTAGAGAAAGACTTGTGGGATAAACTTTTGAGCCTACTCAATAAGCAGCTGCAACGCCATGGGATTATGAAGATTGAGACGGGAGCATTGGTTGATGCAAGCATAGTTGATAGTCCATATGCCCCTGATGGCTCTGTCAAGATAGAGGTTGCCGAGGATAGAGAGGATACCAGAAGCGAAGAAGCTAAAGAGGAAGAGCGGAGCTATCAAGTAAAAGTGGGTAGTGCAAAACCAGGTGTGGATGCTGAAGCTCGGTGGGTGGTAAAATGTAAGAAGTTTAGATATGGGTACAAGAAACATGTCTTGACAGACGGAGAAGGACTTGTGCATACCCTCACCACCACATCTGCCAATGTCTCAGACACGACAGAATTTCCAACTCTCATAGAGAAAGGAGCCCTTCAAAAAGGAGTAATGGTATTAGCCGATAAAGGGTACACCTCCAAGGCGAATAGAGAACATCTAGCTTGTCACGGGCTCAAAGATGGGATAATGAGAAAAGCGACAAAGGGGAAGCCTCTTGGTGATAAAGATAAAGAATTCAACCGACAGTTAAGCCAGTATCGAAATAAAATTGAGCGTACCTTTGGAAGTATCAGGCGCTGGTTTCACGGAGGGAGGTGTCGATATCGGGGATTAGCTAAGACG